>JAEEGJ010003437.1_pt1 | contig 61367 bp, 65 predicted proteins | sample 8958761 | NCBI WGS metagenome assembly JAEEGJ01 (sample SAMN16246546, study PRJNA631951) | gut metagenome | biome: gut microbiome; feature: rumen; material: RS-attached | host: Bos | place: Iran: Karaj | collected 2018-10 | reverse complement strand
TCCAGAAAGGAAGGATACTAAGCACTGTAAGAATAACACACACTATGTAGATAAATACTTTAATAATTTTGGTTTCTTTATTGTCTAGCATGTATTACATCCCCTTTCCGTTCAATAATTCCTGAGCCTTGATCTCGGCCAGACGAAGCTTATCCTGCTGTTTCTTCATCTTCTTAAGAGCAGCCTCATCCTTATCTCTCATGATGTAGAACAGGATTGCTGAAAGGATAACGATGATAAGGAACATGATCATACTTGCGGCACCGGCCTTGTTATACAGATAACTTCCGGCAAATGCCTGGTCATATATGAATACGCTGGTTGTCTTGGTAGCGTTATCAGGACCTGAGTTTGTAACCAATAACTTAGGTATATCGAACATATTCAGACCACCGATAAGTGATGTAACAAGAATGAACAGCATGATCGTCTTGATATTCGGTAAAGTGATCTGGAAGAATGTCTGTGTACGGCTCGCACCGTCAACCTCTGCTGATTCAAAGATCTCAGGGCTGATACCGTTAACACCGGCAATAATATTAACTGTTGTATAACCATACCACATCCATGTCTGGATGAAGATTACTACGCCTTGAGCAACATTCTTACTTAAGAAGAAGTGAACAGGCTCATCTATAAATCCAAATCTTGAAAGAAGGTCATTCATGGGACCCATCGGATATCCGAAGAGTGCACCGAACAGGATAGCAACTGTAGCAGCTGTTATGATGTTGGGAAGGTAGAAGATTACCTTGAATATGCCTTCGCCCTGTACTTTGGATCTCTTATCCGTAAACCACGATGTGAGCAACAAAGCCAGTAAAATCTGTGGGATAAAGTTTAATACCCACATCTTTACGGTATTTTTCATAGATTGCTGGAACGTTCCGTTAGTGATAACGTCCTTGAAATTCTTAAAGATATTCTCTTTAAGCAGTCCCATTCCGGGAGTAGATATAGTATTTCCTAATCCTTTAAGTCCTGTAAAACCGATAAATGCGGTATAGAAAATCGGATAAAGCATGAAAAACAGGAATGCGATAGTAAAAGGAATAACGAAGATATATCCGAATTTTGAATATTTAGCATTAATGTTGTTCTTATTCTTCATAATTACTAATCCCCGTAAGATGATAGATAATAGAATTTGAGGCGGACGGGATAACCATCCGCCTCAAAAGGATTATTTTGATGTAGTATTATTCTACTGTAACATCAAGGTTGTCAGCAACATTCTGCTTGAAATCTGCGATAGCAGCTTCTCTTGTCTTGTTGCCAGCTGTGTACTCACGTACCTGCTCTCTCCAGTAACCGTTGATTGTCTCATCGTACTGTGTAAGGTTCTTACCATTTGCATAAGCATTAGCAGGAACGAATACTTCGAACATATCCTGTCCGCCGAGGAAATCAAGAGTACCATTTGACATGCTCATAACTGTACCAGAACCTACGCAGTCCTTTGTACCGCCTTCGCCGTTAAATGTGCCGTTAGCCCACATATACTGAAGACCTGACTCTGTGCAATCAAGTGTGATCCAATCGATGATCTGCTTAACTGCGTCTGTCTTTGTTGTAGCCTTGTTAGCAAGTACCCATGTACCACCCCAGAAGAAACCGATCGGAGGAGGACAGCAAGCCCAGTCACCATATGTGCCTTCGCCTACCTTCTCACCACCACAGTTAGGAGCGAGTGTGTAGTTGATCAACCATGCAGGACCGAAGAAACCGAGGATACCCTGAGCGCCTTCACCCTTCATATCTGCGAACCAAGCATCAGACCAGTCCTGAGTATCATTGTGATACTTGTTGTCCTTAAGCTGCTTAGAAAGATCAAGGAAAGCTTCTCTCTTAGGATCGATTGTAAGCTTACCATCTACGATCCAACCCTTGTCAGAGCTGTTCTCAACTGCGTGCCAGATATCACCGTCACCAGATACGATTCCGTAGCCCTTAGCCTTAAGCTCTGCTGCTGCGTTGAAGAATGTATCCCATGAGTTTGTGCCTGCACCGATCTTCTCGCCAACTGTCTTCGGGTCATCTGTTCCCCAAACGTCCTTAGCGATTGAACGACGATAAATGAATACACCACCAGTAGCCTGGTAACCAAGTCCAACGAGCTTGCCGTCAGAAGGTCTTGTACCTATATCTACTGTGTACTGAGCGATGTCTGCTGCCTTAAGTTCTGAAGCTACGTCGATACCGAGATCTTCGTAAGGCATAGCGAACTGAGAAGCATCACCCTGTGTGTACTTAAGAACGAATGCTGACTCTGCTGCATAGATATCAGGAGCGTCTGCACCGCCTGCTGCAAGTGCCTGGTCAAGAGCGGGCTGATAAGCACCGTCTGTTGTAGCGATGATTGTAGATGTGAAAGAGAATCCACAATCCGGATGTGTGTCGATGTACTTCTGAACCATGTTCGGAACTTCATCTGTGAAAGCCCAAACATTAAGTACTACATCGCCTTCTGCTGCAGGAGCAGCAGTTTCTGTCTTTTCGTCTGTAGCAGGAGCAGCTGTATCTGTACTAGCTGTATCTGTGCTACTTGTGTCTGTTGTTGCAGGAGCGGTATCACCACATCCAGCAAGCATTCCTGCCATCATGCATACGCATAATGCAGAAGCAACTAACTTCTTCATTTTTTTTCCTCCTATTAATAATGAATTTGAAGTTCTGCCAACCGATAGTTAAACTACGAGCTGACAACTATAATTATATTGTATTTGTAGCAATTTGCTTTACATTTATTGCTTTTGACTATGCAGAAATTGCGACTGTTGAAAAAATGTTTAAGAATTTCTTAATTTGTTGTGCAATTTGTATAAAGACGCGAGCGGCAATTTAAATAAAATGCCGCTCGGTCAATTTTTTATATTAAATTATGTCAGATCCAACTCTTATTTGAAGGGGTTCTCTGTTATATAAGGAAGAGAAGCCGGCTGGTTGTAGTTGATATCCTCGATCGGTACTCCGATGTACTTGAATACTTCGTAGAGAGCCTTTCCGTGGTGACCGAATGTAACTGCACCGTGGTGAGGATAATTCTTCTCTATAAGAACGTGACGGTAGAAACGTCCCATTTCCTTTATAGCGAATACGCCGATGCCACCGAATGACTTTGTAGCAACAGGAAGAACTTCACCTTCTGCAAGGTATGCTCTGATCTTTGCATCAGCTGTAGACTGAAGTCTGAAGAATGTGATGTCACCGGGAACGATATCACCTTCGAGAGTTCCGTTTGTAACCTCGATGGGAAGTGCTCTTGCCATGATCATCTGATACTTCATCTCGTGGAATGCAAGCTTCTTAGAGCATGTATTTCCGCAATGGAATCCCATGAATGTATCTGTATGCTTGTAATCGAATTTTCCTTCGATAGACTCTTTGTACATATCCTTCGGTACTGAGTTGTTGATATCAAGAAGTGTTACGATATCATCTGATACACAGGTACCGATAAACTCTGAAAGGCATCCGTAGATATCAACTTCACATGAAACCGGGATACCCATTCCTGTAAGACGGCTGTTAACGTAGCAGGGAACGAATCCGAACTGTGTCTGGAATGCAGGCCAGCACTTACCAGCTATAGCAACATACTCTCTGTATCCCTTGTGCTCCTCAACCCAGTCAAGAAGTGTGAGCTCATACTGAGCGAGCTTAGCAAGAACTTCAGGCTTCTTGTTACCTGCGCCGAGCTCTTCTTCCATCTCTTTAACCTTAGCAGGTATTCTCTCGTCACCGGCATGCTTGTTGAATGCTTCGAAGAGGTCAAGTTCTGAGTTCTCTTCGATCTCAACACCAAGATTGTAAAGCTGCTTGATAGGAGCGTTACAAGCAAGGAAGTTAAGCGGTCTGGGACCGAATGATATGATCTTAAGGTTGCTTAATCCAACGAGTGCTCTTGCAACAGGGATGAAATCATTGATCATCTTAGCGCAATCCTCTGCATCACCTACAGGATACTCAGGAATGTAAGCGCCAACGTTACGAAGCTTTAAGTTATAACTTGCGTTGAGCATACCGCAGTAAGCATCGCCTCTTCCGCCGCAAAGGTCATTCTGTGTCTCTTCTGCAGCTGCACAGAACATCTTAGGTCCGTCAAAGTGCTTTGCAAGAAGTGTCTCAGATATCTCGGGACCGAAGTTGCCGAGGTATACGCAAAGTGCATTACATCCAGCCTTCTTAATATCTTCAAGAGCCTGGACCATATGTATCTCGCTCTCTACGATACAAACAGGACACTCATAAATGTCTGCTGCATCATATTTTGCTTTGTAGGCATCTACAAGAGCCTTACGTCTGTTAACCGAAAGTGACTCCGGGAAACAGTCACGGCTTACTGCTACGATACCTAATTTAATCTTTGGAATGTTTTTCATGTGTGAATTCCTCCTATAATTATAATGTAATCTCTTTGTTCAATGGTATGAGCCATTTATTCTTTGCTGTTATAAGATCGTCTTCTCCGCCTTCATGCTTGTTTTCAAGATCGAAGTTCGTGAATCTAGGAAGTACGATACCTACTTTGAATCCTGCGCCGTCAACACCGCAAGGTGCATAATGAAGCGTTGTTGCATATACTTCAACGGCAGTTCCTGCCGGTACGAAGAATGCTTCAAGCTTGTCAGCGTCAACCTTCTTTCCACCCTCAATAAGTTCCTGCTGACTTCCGATTATAAGGATCGCATCGGTAGCAGCTACATTGATCTCAGAATCTCTGTGGTATTCAGCAAGGCTCATTGAACTGTTATGTCCGTTGCAATAGCCGATCTGAATAGGCATCTCACCGTAAGTCTTTACACGGAGCTCTTCGAAAACGCTTGTTGCTTCGAGTACTTCCACGCTTGGCTCATAAGCCACATCATCCGGTAAGGGTGTGCTTGCATTGATAGCTTCCACAAGAGGAGCAAAATCAACATTGGTTACGATCTTTCCGTATTTAGAGAAAGCCGCATCGGTTACATTTTGAATCTTCATTGCTGTCCTCCTTTATAAGTTGGTATTTCTTTTTATGCGTTGAATACGGGCTTGAGTGCTGGATAGATTCTCTTGAACTCCTGGTATCTTGCCTCATACTTTGCAACAAGTTCTGCATCGGGTTCAACCGTATCTACTATCTTAACGATAGCATCTGCAGCTGCCTGAACGTTTGCATACTCACCGTTTGCCACTGCTGCGAGCATAGCACCGCCAAGAGCGGGGCCTTCTTCGCTTTCAATGACATCTATCTTTATATTAAGAACATTTGCTACGATCTTCTTCCAGAGAGGGCTCTTTGCTCCGCCGCCGCAGATCTTGCTTCTCTGAATGTCAACGCCTAAGCTTCTTGCTACTTCAAACGAATCTCTGAGTGCGAATGCAACGCCTTCGAGAACTGCCTGAGTCATATCTGCTCTCGTTGTATCCATCGTGATACCGGTAAATGTAGCTCTTGCCATGGGATCATTTATCGGAGAACGCTCACCCATAAGATAAGGAAGGAAGAATACGTGATTCTCACCGAGTTTTTCGATACTCTTCTGTTCTGCAGCGTAATCCTTGGTTCCGATGATCTCATCCATCCACCACTTGTTACAACTTGCTGCGCTTAACATGCATCCCATAAGATGATATGTTCCGTCAGCATGCGCAAATGAGTGAAGCGCATTGTTGCTGTCTACGCCAAAATTCTTTGATGATATAAATATAGTTCCGCTTGTACCAAGCGAGATGTTACATGCACCGTCACCTACTGTTCCGGTTCCTACAGCTGCTGCCGCATTGTCACCGGCTCCAGCAACTATCTTGCAGTTTTCAGATATTCCGAGTTCTTTTGCGACTGCGGGAAGGATTGTTCCTACTGTCTCGTAACTCTCGTATATCTTTGCAAGCTGATCTTCTCTTACAGAGCAGATCTCGCACATCTCCTTTGACCATGTTCTGTTCTTAACATCGAACAAAAGCATTCCTGAAGCATCCGAAACATCTGTACAATGAACTCCGGATAACTTATATGCAATATAATCCTTGGGAAGCATGATCTTTGCGATCTTAGCAAAGTTCTCAGGCTCGTTCTCCTTTACCCAAAGGATCTTCGGAGCTGTAAATCCGGCAAAAGCGATATTTGCCGTATACTCTGAGAGTTTGTTCTTTCCTATCACATTGTTAAGATAATCGCACTCCTTTGTTGTACGGCCGTCATTCCAAAGGATTGCGGGACGTATAACATTATCATCCTTGTCAAGGATAACAAGTCCGTGCATCTGGCCTCCAAAGCTGATTCCGGCAACTTCGCTGCCGTCAACTCCGGCAATAAGCTCCTTGATGCCTGCCATAACCTGCTTGTCCCAGTCCTCGGGATTCTGTTCTGACCAGCCCGGCTTGGGGAAGCTTAAAGGATACTCTTTTGAAACGATATTCTTTATCGTTCCTTTTCCGTCCATAAGAAGCAGTTTTACTGCCGATGTTCCGAGATCTACACCGATATAGTACATAAATTTCCTCCTAAAAAATCATTCGCATACGGATGTTCATAAAGTGTCCGTACACCATTTCATAATAAAACGGCGGCGTAAATCTTTCAAGACTGCATAATATTAATATTTTTATTTTGTCGTTTTTGCCAAATATATATTTTTTATCTTGTGCATTTATCACATAGTCTCATATATTGCAATGTAACGACAAATTGTTGTAATATGATATTTGTTATTCGGGCACATCACAAAAAATGAAAGGAATCTACGATGCCAACCATTAAAGAAATTGCCGTTCTGGCAGGTGTATCCAGAGGAACCGTTGACAGAGTACTAAACAAGCGAGGCGGTGTACATCCCGATACTCAGGCGAGAATACTTGAGATAGCAAAGGCTCTGGACTACAGACCCAACAAAGCAGGTATAGTATTATCGGCTCAGAGAAAGAATCTTAAGCTCGGTGTTGTCATGTTCGGAACAAACAATCCGTTCTTCGATGATGTCAAGGAAGGGCTTAATGACATAGAAAGCGAGCTTAGCTGTTATAATTGCGATATATTTATCAAAACAACTCCCAGTTTCAACGAAAAAGATCAGATAGACGCCATAGACGATCTGGTTGAGATGGGTATCAACGCACTGGCTATCGCTCCTCAGAATCAGGAGGGTGTAGTAAGAAAGATCGACGAACTCCGTGAAAAAGGTATACCGACGATTACTTTCAATTCGGATCTTCCTTCAAGCAGCCGTATTGCTTACGTCGGCAGCAATTATCGCAAGAGCGGAGAGACAGTTGCGGGTCTCATGAAGCTTTTTGACCACAAGGGTCACCTTAATATAGGTATTGTCGGAGGAGCTCCAAGCGTACTGTGTCACACCGAAAGGATTGAGGCTTTCAAAGAGTATATGGAAAAAACTCCTTCAGTCAATATTGTTGATACGGTATGGAATAACGATGATGATGTCACCTGTTACACGGTCGTGAACAAAATGCTTTCCGAACATCCCGAGATAAACGCTCTTTACTTCACGGCAGGAGCCATCGAAGGCGGCTGCAGGGCAGTCATTGAGACCGGCAGACACAAGGATATGATAATCGTAGCCCATGATAAGGTTCCAAGTACAGTCGAACTGATAAAGAATGATGTGATAAAAGCCACTGTTTGTCAGCAGCCCTATGTTCAGGGTACCAAGCCTCTTCAGATGCTGTTTGATTATCTGACGACAGGCGAGACACCTCAGGAAATAAACTATACAGACATCGAGATATATATAAAAGAAAACATCTAACGCAACAAGTCGGTAAGAGTGATCATCTTACCGACTTGTTTTTTCTATATCATATGGATGGGTCAGGATACTACCCTGTCATAATCATATCCTCTGTCAGGATTTATCCTGTAGGGCTTAAGTTCAAAGAATACCAGCCCAAACTCATTCACATCAAAGCTTGCTTTCACTTTCCCGTCTTTTGAACTCAGTATATCGGAAACCGCCAAAGGCTTGTCGCTTTGTTTTAACAGCTTTATCTGTTCATCTGTAAGTGATGAAGGCTCTCCCATAGCATGCCACAGCTTAAGAGGATTGCATGTATCCTCATCCACTATCTGACTGATGAGCGAATACTGATCCTGATCTGCTTCAAATTCAAGATCAAGCGAAAGCTTTTCTCCTGTCCTTTGAATATTGCTGTTATATATGACTCCCTTATACGTATCACCGTCTTTACATACGATACAGTTGTTTTCTTTGAGTACGCAGTCTCCCGTCAACATCTTAAAAAACTTGAATGCATAAAACGTAGGCTTTCTGATACTGTGGTTTGCCAGCATACCGAATCCGCCATGAAAAGGTGTATAGGGCACTCCAATCTCCTCGAATATATCACCGAAAGTCCAGTACGAGTATGATTCCGAAGTCTCCCCGAGTCTTGCAAGGAGCGATGCCGTATAAGCAGCATTCTGGTTCGTATCATGTATAGGAGCATTCGCTATATAAGAGGTATTAAATTCGGTGATATGCATCTTAATGCCCTTGTATTGCGGATAACTGTCTATTATCCTTCGCGAATCATTTAAAGTCTTAAGACTCTCGTTAAGCTCCACGAGTTTGATATATCCGTAATGTCCCTTAAAGTCCGGTACCTCGGAAGTATAATGATGTCTGGTGATGAAATCAATCTTGATTCCTTTTTGTGATATGAAATCCATGAACATCGTCATGTACTTCTCATCCTGAACACCGCATATGGCAGGACCTCCGACCTTAAACCTCTCATCGAGATTCTTTATGGCATTAAAGGAATTCTCAAAGAGAACAAAGTACTCCTCCATATCAGCATCCTTCCAGAATCCGGGAAGGTTCGGCTCATTCCAAACCTCTATCGGCCAGGTTACCACTTCATCCTTTCCGTATCTGTCCATCAGATGTTTTAGTGTGGCAACCACCAGATCACACCATAAGCCGTAATCCCTCGGAGGTGTAGTATTCCCCTTCCAGTAGAATATCGTCTGTTCACCGCTTGCCAGTTTTTTCGGCATAAATCCGAGTTCGATAAACGGTTTGATGCCGACAGACATATAGTTATCCATTACAAGATCAAGATAAGTGAAATTGTATTCCACCTTTATATTGTCATTCTCATCCTTGTATTCATGATATATGGCCATATCATCAGAGAAAATACCGTGTCCTCTGATATGTTTGAATCCTATATTCTCCTGGACTTCTTTTAACTGCTCCATATATTCCTTCTGGAGCGCAAGTCCCATTCTTCCTGTCCCGATACAATAATCGACATTATTGTTGAACTCTACAGTTTTATTTCCCTCTACATTGTAACTTATCTGCATATACTCTCCTGTCTGATATCAAAAAGTTTATAAGTTATAACCATTATACTATATGCCGGTACCACTTTTAAACCCAAAAACACCGCTCTTTTATGGTACTTTCGGGCAGTATGTTGTTAATTCTGTACGCTTTAGTGTAGTAGTGTATGAATATGTTTGTACTTTTTGTTCATTTTTTATTTACAAATTCTATTATATTATGTAATTGCAAGGAAGTGTCTGGGCACGGTCCCAGTTACTCAAGGGATTGAGGTAAGAGAGTATGTATATTAAAGCGGATTATAATACAAATGCAGTACCGGGTACATTCTTCCGTCCGCATGATTATATGGCACACGTTCCCACCGAAAGGATCACGGGAACAGACAGCGTATCATTTTCGGAGGAAGGATTACAGTTATCTTCGCAGATTGACACAAGTAAGTATGTTAAATCTGCCGGTACTCCTATTGCGAATATAGCAACATCAGCCAGTCAGGAAGCAAGGCTTGTAAACAGATATATTTACAGCAGTGCTGACGGTCAGGTAAGTCTGATCAACATGGCAGTATAAAAAAGAACATCTTTTCAGATGTTCTTTTTTGTATCCTTATTATTCTGTGTCTTTTCGTGTCTATTCTACGGTAACGCTCTTTGCCAGATTTCTCGGCTTATCAACATCATTTCCGCGTGCAACACTGAAATAATATCCAAGCAGCTGAAGCGGTATGACCGCAAGACATGCTGCGAAATGCTCATCGATCTTAGGAACGTATACGGTAAAGTTTGCGGTATCCTCTGTCTCATAATGACCGTAACTTGTAAGTCCCATCAGATATGCGCCTCTGCTCTTTACTTCCTGCATGTTGCTTATTATCTTTTCATACAGATCGTTCTGAGTCGCAACACCTATTACAAGAGTGCCGTCTTCGATAAGACTTATGGTTCCGTGCTTAAGTTCACCGGCTGCATATGCTTCACTGTGAACATAAGATATCTCTTTCAGTTTTAAGCTGCCTTCCATACAAACTGCATAGTCTATGCCTCTTCCTATAAAGAATGCATCCCTTACATTTGCAAATTTAGCTGAGAACCACTGTATCCTGTCCTTGTCATCCAGGATCTTTCCGATCTTCTCCGGAAGACTCTTTAACTCGCTTATATAGTAATTATACTGCTTCTCGTCTATCTTTCCGCGGACTTTTGCAAACTGAACGGCGATAAGATACGAAGCCACAAGCTGTGTTGTATATCCTTTGGTCGTTGCTACGCTTATCTCGGGACCCGCTAAGGTATAGAAAACATTGTCTGACTCTCTTGCTATGGAACTTCCGACAACATTTACGATAGCAAGTGTTCTTACACCTCTTGCTTTCGATTCCCTTATAGCGGAACGTGTATCGGCCGTTTCTCCCGACTGGGATATGGCTATAACAAGTTCCTTCTCATCAAGCAATGGATTTCTGTATATAAACTCACTGGCAAGCTCAACCCTTACAGGGATACGTGCCATATCCTCAAACACATACTGAGCTGCTACTCCGACATGATATGCGGATCCGCATGCTACGATATGTATGCTTGAGATATCCTTGATGATATCATCCGTAAGACCTATTGTCTCAAGGTTGATCTTTCCGTCCGAGAGCACCGATTCCATGGTATCTCCCACAGCTCTGGGCTGCTCGTATATCTCTTTCATCATGAAATGCTCGAAGCCGCCTTTTTCGGCTGCCTTTGCATCCCAGTCGATATGCTCTGATTCCTTTTCTACGACATCACCGTCGAGGTTATAGAATACTGCTCCGTCCTTTGAGAGTCTGGCCATCTCAAGGTTATCGATATAGATAACATCTCTGGTATACTCAAGGATAGCGGGAACATCACTGGCTACAAAGCACTCTTTGTCCTTTACGCCGATGATCATGGGAGAATCTTTTCTTGCAACATATATCTCACCCGGATAATCGGCAAACATTACAACGAGGGCATACGAACCACGTACACGCACCATAGTCTTTGCAAGAGCATCTATCGGTCCAACCTTGTACTTTTTGTAATAGTAATCAATAAGCTTTACCACTACTTCGGTATCTGTCTGTGAGTAGAACTCATAATCATGTCTTATGAGCTTCTCTTTAAGTTCCTGATAGTTCTCGATTATTCCGTTATGTACGGCTGTAACGGTTCCGTCATCAGCTACATGGGGATGAGCATTGGTCTCTGAAGGTTCACCGTGGGTTGCCCATCTGGTGTGACCTATACCGCATTCGCCCTTTAAAGCCTTTCCGTCATTGGTCTTTTCAGCAAGTCCTGAAAGCCTTCCTTTTGATTTTACGACTTTTACGGGCTTGTCTCCGTTTCTAACGGCAAGACCTGCCGAATCGTATCCTCTGTATTCAAGTTTAGACAGTCCAGCGAGCAATATCGGAGCGGCCTGCTTATCACCTACATATCCTACTATTCCACACACGTTAATTACCCTCCATGGATATAATTTCTATCTTAACAATTATGACATGATAACGGTCGAAAAACAAGTAAAATCACCATATCAGATATCGCTGACATGAGTGATATCATCAGTTTCCTGTTCATCTATCTGTCTGGTAGCATCTCTTATCGCGTCATCATAACCCGTGAGTGCCGCAAAAGGAGCAAACTGGGCCGCCCTGTTGATCATAGTCATCTGAGGACGCTTTTTTGACTGATAATGCGGATGGTCTATTATATCATCGTAGTTTCCCATTTACGCTCTGTGACCTCCTATCTGCCTGTTTCTTTCCATGGCAGTCGATCCTTTTCTGAAATTTGTGCCTTTTAATATGGCATTCTTGCCGAATTTATTCTTTATCTGGATCGTAGCCTCCTGCAAAGCCCTTTCTTTTGCGAGTTTTTCATCCAGTTCTTTTCTTTCTCTGTCCGCTTTTTCATAATCGGTAAAAAGATCAAGCTGCTCGTACTGTGAATCCTCCCAGCATATCTGTGACTCCGGTGTCACTTTACATGCAACAACACTCAGACGTCTGGTTAAGAGTTCAGGATTTATGATACTTCTGTACAGTTTGACAACCGCGTCAGTGATCATCATCGTTGATGAAGTTTTGAAATCAAGATTAACAGTTCCGGTGGCATGTTTCGGTGTTATACGACCGTAACGGTCAACGGTAGTTTCGCCTTTATATGTGCTTTTTTTGTCTTCCGGATCAAAGCTGACAGAATCATAGCCTATATTAAGGACCATCTGATCCGTTACCAGTTCTTTTTCAACAAGTTCAAGTGTAAGCTGTTCCGTCATCTCCCTGACGATAACCTCTGTCTCTTCATTATCATAGCCTCTTTGCAACACCTGTCCCAAGGAAAGCGAATTTGTCTCAGGCTTGTATGACTTGATAAGATCTATCGTACAGGGTTCCCATCCCCACGCATGATCAATGATAAGCTCTGCATTTACTCCAAACTCCTTGTACAGGCCATCCTCATCATATTCGGAATGTCTGGCAAGATCACCCATGGTATATATACCCATATGTGCAAGTCTCTTTGCGGTTCCGGGTCCTATCCTCCAGAAATCCGATATAGGTGTGTACGACCAGAGTTTTTCACGGTAAGAACGCTCATTAAGTTCAGCTATACGCACACCGTCACTGTCGATCGGGATATGCTTTGCCTCAATATCCATGGCTATCTTCGCAAGATAGAGATTGCTTCCTATTCCCGCCGTCGCGGTTATACCTGTCTCCTTCTCTATCTGGGTTATTATCGTTTTTGTCAGCTCTCTGGCACTCATTCCGTACGTTGAAAGATATGCCGTAACATCGATAAAAACTTCATCGCAGGAGTAAACATGTATATCCTGTGATGAGACATATCTTAAATATATCTTATATATAGCTGTGCTGCAGCTCATGTACTCAGCCATTCTAGGCTTCGCAACAATATAGTCTATGGCCAGATTCTTATTAGCGGCAAGTTCATCGGCGTCTGATGAGCTTCCAGAGAAATCTTTACCGTTCAGTCTGTTTTTCCTGATCCGGTTGGTATCGTTTACTTTTTGCACAACTTCAAAAAGACGTGCTCTTCCCGGAATTCCGTATGCTTTTAAGGCAGGCGAAACAGCAAGACAGATAGTCTTCTCAGTCCTGTCGGGGTCAGCAACGACCAGACAGGCTTTGAGAGGATTAAGATGTCTTGATATACATTCCACCGACGCATAAAACGATTTTAAATCTATCGCTATATACGTACGATCCGTTCCGGATTCTCCTTTGCCTATTCCTGATAATCCTTCTGACATATAAGATCCTTTACCTGCGAAAGACTGATACCTTTCTTCTTTGCAATATCAGCCAGATCCTCATACTCGTATTTCTCTCTTGTTACTCCGTATCCGGATGATACCTTTTTTCTGACCTCGCCAAACGGTGTCTCAACGCTCTCAGTCTTTCTGGAAAGCGTATAACGATAACTTGTGTTCTCACGTATCCCTAAAGTCGTGGTGTATCTGAATATAAGATCCACCATCTTATCCTTATCTTCTTTTTTACATATCACGGTAAGCATGATACCGGGTCTGTTCTTTTTCATCTGAACGGATGTCATAAACACATCAAGTGCTCCTGCGTCAAGCAGTCTCTCTTGAGCAAATCCCATCTCTTCACCCGTTATATCATCAAGATTGCATTCCAATAAAACGATCTTATCTGAATCATCCTGTGTATCACCAAAAAACGCCCTCACACAGTTTGCTGCCTCAAAATCTTTCTTACCCATGCCATAGCCGATCGCAACGGTACGCATCACAGGCATATCACCGAATTGACTCGCGAAGTGTTTAAGCAGTGCGGCACCTGTAGGGGTACATAGCTCGCTTTGTATCTTTCCTCCGTAGATCGGTATATCCTTTAGTATATATGCCGTAGCCGGAGCCGGAACAGGCAACACCCCATGCGCACATCTGACACTGCCGCTCCCCACATGAACAGGCGAGGCTATTACCTTTTGAGGATTAAGTATCTCCATAAGCATGCAGACTGCTGTCACATCTGCCACAGCATCCATAGTTCCAACCTCATGGAAATGTATATCCGTGACAGGCATTCCGTGAACATGGCTCTCTGCTTCAGCGATCAGAGAATATACAGCTATGATATCTTTCTTTACTTTATCAGAAACATTCAGATCTTCAACGATATGCTCTATATCATGTAGACTGCTGTGATGATGGTGGTAATGATGCTCCTCGTGGTCATGGTGATGGTGTTCCCCATGATCGTGATGATGGTGCTCCTCATAGTCGTGATCATGGTGATGATGCATATCTTCCGATTCTTCCTCACCGTTGACCTTTACCGAAACATGAGTCCCCTTTATACCGCATTTTATTGATTCCTGTGCGGTTATACTTATCCCGGGTATGTTAAGCCCGTTTATCTTATCAATGAATTGTTGTCTGTCAGGTATCAGTTCTAGGAGTGCGGCCGTTAACATGTCTCCTGCTGCCCCCATACTGCAATCAAGATAAATAGTTTTCAATTCTTAACCTCCATATGATTGATCATGCTCGCAAGATATCCTGCTCCAAATCCGTTGTCGATATTAACTACCGACACGCCGGATGCACAGGAATTGAGCATTGATAAAAGAGCTGACAATCCGTCAAAAGAAGCACCGTATCCCACACTTGTAGGCACTGCTATGACCGGACAGTCCACAAGTCCGCCGATCACGCTTGCCAGTGCGCCTTCCATTCCGGCTATCGCTATGACCACACTTGCGCTCATGATCTCATCCAGATGAGCAAGAAGTCTGTGAAGCCCAGCCACACCAACATCATAGAGTCTTATTACTTCATTTCCATGAACCTCGGCCGTGAGTGCTGCTTCTTCAGCTACAGGTATATCACTGGTTCCTCCGGTTGCCACAACGATCTTGCCAAGTCCGTTTACATCAGGCAGCTTTCCTATTATCCCTGCTCTTGCATCTTTATGATAATCAAGCTCATAAACCGAGCCTATCTTTACTGCGTCTTCTTCATTAAGCCTTGTTATAAGGATGGTCTCCTGGGCATTCTTTTTCATGCTCTCTATAATGCCGATGATCTGGTCTGAAGTCTTTCCTGCACCGTATATGACCTCCGGCATCCCCTGTCTGACTGTCCTGTGATGATCCACTTTGGCATATCCGATATCATCAAACGGTTCTTTCTTTATCTCCAAAAGAGCCTCATCAACCGATATATCTCCGGTCTTTACAGCCTCAAGCAGTTCTCTGATCCTTGTTTTCATTTGATCCCTCCGGATATTAAAAGAGGCTCTGCTACACACAGAGCCCTTAAACTTATCTATTTCCTTTGAAACAATGATGCTTTCACAACACCCTTCGGATCCTTGACAAGCAGTATCACAAGCCAAATGACCAAAGCAAGTGCGATCACTGAAAAGCCAAGGTAAATATCGTTGATCATGTCAGCGGGTTCGGGAGCAAAGAATTCTGCACCCAGCTCTGCATATTCGAAGATCGCATCTATCATCCACATAAGCGCAGCACCCCAGAACATCCAGCAAAGAGCACCGACTTTCATCTCTCTTGACTGTTCTCCTCTATACCAGATCGCAGTGGAGATGACCGCAGCAAATATTGTTATAAGAAGTGTCATACTCTATACGCCCTCCTTTGCAACATTATCAGCACTTAATGCCTTCTTCTCCATTGCAGAAGTAACTGCAAGCATAACACACCATATCAACGTAACCAGACCTGCCATCGAAACTCCGGCTGTCCCCATCTCTTTTAGCATACCTGCCGTCTCGCCATCCGCTACAGCGGTAAGGAACGGGAAGAACGGAACAACCTCGCCATGCCACAGATGCTCAAATGCTAGAAGAGCAGATCCTCCCCATAAAAGCTTATTGAGCCATCCCAGTTTGGTCGAAAAACTTATCTTAGTCATCTTCTCAACTGAACCGTCCTCCATAGACAGTTCCACTGTTTCTTCTTTCTCTTTTGACTTGATCACCTTAGTTGCTATAGTAGTGATCACAGCCTCAGTAGTAGGTACCAAAAAACATGCCATAATGTACACCTCCCGCACGTGTTATAATAGTCCCCTCACCGATCATCTTAACATACCGCCGCCTTACATATCAATAAAAATCAAAGCCGTTTATCAGACTTCGGGAGCAAATTCAAGGATGTCCCCATCATCGATCTTTTCGGTAGCGGACTCATCAGATATTCCCATTGCATCTTTTATAGCCAGAGCCACTTTATCATACATATCAAGTGCCTTTTGATGGTCTCTTTCAATGACCTTCTCATCCTTATCATTCGCTGCGCTTTCCAGTCCGGCGGCTATATCAGAGAGTTCCATGGCGCCTATTGTTTTCGAAGAGCTCTTTAAAGAATGAACATATATTGAATAATTATCCCAGTCCTTATCGTCATGATATTTCACGATATTGGCTTTGCGATCCGTATACTCCGTTACATACTCGGTCAGTATATTCTTGTATACCTCTTCATTCTTCATACAAAAGCCCATGCCTTTTACGGTATCGACTCCGACTTTTTCTATTGCATCAAAGACAGGCTCTTTTTTCTTTACAGGTTCGGTGTTTTTAGTGTGAACCGAAGGAGTGATCTTTTCTATCTTATCCTTAGGCAGATAGGTCATCAGAGTCTTCTCAAGCGAACGGCCGTCCACAGGTTTTGTCAGATAATCATTGAATCCCTGAGAGATATAATGCTCTCTTGCACCCCTGATCGCATCAGCAGTAAGACAGACGACCGGTGTAGTAAGATTATTTTTGCTCTCAAGCTCTCTTATCTTAAATAACGTCTGTGTTCCGTCCATACCGGGCATACGCTGATCCATAAGTATGACATCATAAACATTCTTATCCGCAAGACTGACAGCTTCCTCACCGCTTAATGCCGTATCGATCTTGATCTGAGTCTTCTTAAGCAGACTTACGGCAACGGTGATATTCATCTTTGTATCATCGACAATGAGGATATGTGCCTTCGGAGCATGGAATGATTCTCTATAAGAATCTTCATCCTCCTCTTCAGGCAGGATCATCTTATACTCCCCGATAGGTTCCTCATTTTCTATTCTCTGCCACAGCTCAAATGAGAATATCGAGCCTTCTCCGTATTTACTATCCACATGAAGCTCACTGTTCATCAGATCAAGAAGTCTTGTGGTTATTGACATTCCAAGACCCGTACCCTCAATGTTACGGTTTCTTGTAACATCCAGTCTCTCAAATGATTCAAAGAGACGATCCATATCATCTTCTTTGATGCCGATACCGGTATCCTTTACTTCGACATACAGCTTTACCTTATCAGACATACGCTCTTTAGCTTCAATGTTCAAAGTCACTGAACCCTCATGCGTATACTTAACAGCATTAGTCAAAAGATTTAGGATTATCTGATTGATACGTGTATCATCTCCGAACAGTTCCGAAGGTATTTTGGGATCAACATTCACAAAAAAGTTTAAGCTCTTTGCATCCGCTTTCTCCTGAATGGAGTTTATCAGATACGATATGAGTGAACTTACATTGTAGCGTACAGGGATGATCTCCATCTTTCCGTCCTCGATCTTTGAGAAATCAAGGATACTGTTTATCAGCTGAAGGAGGTTTCTTCCGGAATTCTTTATGTTTCTTGCATACTCAAGGATACTGCTGCTGACAGATTCCCTTAAGATCATCTCATTCATACCCAGTATCGCATTTATCGGAGTCCTTATCTCATGAGACATATCAGCAAGGAATTTACTCTTAGCATTGTTGGCTTCATCAGCAGCAAGTTTCTCAAGTCGCAAAACCTCAGCCTCATATTCCTTCTTCTGCTTGCTGACGCTTAACTCTTCCATCTTCTTTCCATAAGCCTGCTCATTCTTATAGCCCAGGAAATATACAAATGATATGAATGCGAATATCGTAAGCGATACTATTATATTGACGATAAGCTGCGATCTTGCATCTTCCAAAAGATCCGCATCATTAACGACCAAAACGACATACCACTGACTCATTACCTCGTTGACAAACAGAGTACATTCCTGACCATTTACAACGGAATTGATCATACCGTTTCTGGTAAAGACTATCGTAGGTAGAAGATCTTTGTTAAATACTTCATTGAAATTCCTGCCTCTAAGCTCGGAATCCTTATGAGACACGATAAATCCGTCACTGTTTACGATCATGGCATAGCCTTTTCCGCCAATATCGACCTTCTCAGTAACATCCTGGATATGATTGACGATTACATCCAGTGCGACCACGTTACGCTGCTCATAAGAACCATGAGGCTTTCCGTCATCTATCAGTCTGCATATCGTGATAACAACATCATGGGTATGCGCATCGACATAAGGTGATACTATTATCGTCTTGCCGTCCGCTTCTACCGCCTCTTTATACCAGTCTCTGGATTCAACCCTGTAATCTTCGGGAGGAACCCAGCCCGAACCGTCCATATATTCCCCTCTCACATATGCATACAGACCGGTAAAGTTTTCATCGAAACTCTCAAACAGCGAATTTGTCTGAACCGTAAGATACTGTAAGATCCTTTCCTGATCATCTCCGTTTTTATACATGAGTTCCACAGTGTCTGCTACTACATTAAGTGTTGACTGAGAAACCGACAGGTAGTTTTCCAGATCGGTCGCTGTTGTTTCCGCATTTCCCTCTCCAAGTTCATATATGCTCTTAACTGATGCTCTGTAAAACAGTTTCGAGTTATATACAACCAGAAAGATCATAAGTATGAGCGTTATCAGTATGGTAAAGATAAGATTGAACTTGCCTCGTTTGATAGAAACATTATTCTTCTTTCCTTCTTTGTCAGACTTATAACGTGTTGCTATGATGTATATCACAGCCAGTATAAGCACAACCATGATCACCGAAATGATGAATAGCATCACGACTATGATCTTATAGGAATTCTGTCCCTCAGAACTTTGAGGTAAAAGTCCTTTCATCCAGTTGGCCAGATAAAAACCGCCGACGCAGCATGCCAGCATTATGATGGAAACTATTGTCTGCAAAAGAAGCTGTGATCTCATCTCAACTGCACTCTTCTCGTGTTCTTCCTTTCCCTGAGACTCATAGAACTTTCTTGCAGCCCATGGCAAAAATACGATCAGAGAATAGTTGATCAGTCCGAAATAGTAATACGGATTCATTACATCGCTTTCATAATCAAAGCATGATGATGTCCACATGCCTATCTCAGAAAGCGAAAAGCCAAACAGTATCACGGCATAATGCGGGAATTTTGCTCCCTGTTTTTTATTCTTCAGATAGTAGAGTATGCTCTGCATACAGCCAATCACAATAAGTGTGATAAGAGTACACTGCCAGAGATTGTTAAAGATACCGCCGTATGTTATATACAGCAGAAACTGTGCTATGTTCAGTGGGATGGGTAAAAGCATCAGGATATTGAAATATCGCTTTGACTCTGGTGCACGTAATAAAAGAATCGAAATGAACAAAGCCACAAAAGCGGTATTCCATCCGAAATACGCCACAAATTCCGATACATCAGGGCTCTCGCCCATAACGAGCGTATATGTTACCCAGTAGTAATCGCTTAAAAGATGTGCCATGAAGTATATTGAGATGCACAAATAGCCTCTTTTAGGTTTTTCTATATACCTAAAGAGGCTTATCAGTAATCCGATTATTGTGGTAATTAGCATTGCGACATTGTCAAGAGCATCTAAATTCATTAAACAATCCCTTTATGCATCAAATGATTATCGGCTCAAATGCGGAATTCTTTATGATCATCGTTGCTGCATCATAGTCAACGGGCTTACCGTAATAATATCCCTGTGCAACGTGACATCCCAGTTTTAACAACGTCTCCCCCTGCTCGTGTGTTTCTACACCTTCAGCTATAGTTTCTATTCCCAACCTGTCGGCTATGCTTACGATGCTGTGTGAAAGGACACGTGATCTGTCATCGTCAAGCAAGCGGTCGACAAAGCTCTTATCAATCTTTATTATATCAACATCAACATTATGTATTAATGAAAGCGATGAATAGCCTGTACCGAAATCATCAATTGCAATATGAACCCCGTTCTTCTTAAGGTAATTGACAAATTCTATCAGGCGGTCATACTCTTCAACTTTAACGCTCTCGGTGATCTCTATCTCCAGATCATCGGTAGTAAGTCCGTTTTCACGTATCGTAGCCAGTATCTTTTCTTCTATATCCTGGACAAAAAGATTCTTCCTTGAGAAGTTGGTAGATACTCTGGGCGGATTCAATCCCATATCCTTCCAATTTTTGATACACGCGCAAGTCCTGTCAAATATCGCCATATCAAGATCCGGTATGAGTCCAGCCTTATCAACGATCGGTATGAACTGATCCGGGAATATGAATTTCCCCTCATGTATCCATCTGCAAAGAGCTTCAAAACCGACAAGCTTTCCTGTCCTCATATCAACCTTTGGCTGGAAGAACGGATGGAATTCCCTGTTACGGATCGCAGGCCTGAACATCGCGATTATGTCATGACCGTGATCGATCATGCTAACTATTCTTTGATCGAAATATACAACCTGCTGTTTAAGCTGACCCTTTGCTATATCACACGCACTTGATGCTTCTCCCAGACGCTGTCCGAAAGGCTTGTTCTCACCTTCCTTTAACTGCGAGATACCGATCCATGCCATCAGCTCAAAAGATCTTCCCGGTGCGTTTTTAAGATCCGTCAGTACAACATTGTTAAGTTTATTCACAAGATCGTTTATATGCTCTCTGTGAATGTAAAAAGCAAAGTTATCTCCGCCGAGGCGGCATACTCCCTCGTCATCATCAATAAGATGAACAAGCATACGCGAGTACTTTATCATTGCCTCATCACCACACAGGGAACCTCCGACCTCATTCATGTATTTGAAGTTCTGGATATTGACCCTGAGAACCAAAAACTCGTGTGGCGGGATCACCTGGGTTATCTGCTCGAACTGTCTCTTCATAAACACCACGTTCGGTATACCCGTGAGAGCATCGACAGTTTCGGCATAATCCAGCATAAGACGCATATTTCTTCTGCTGACCAGAATATAGATAAGATCGGCCAGAAACTGGAAAAGATCCTCATCTATGTCTTCTTTTGTGATTCCCTCTTTAAACTCTATATATGCATGAACATACTCCGCACCGTAATAATAGTACGGATATGTCATCTTAAGATCGGTCTTTTCTCCATTGTCATAGAGAATGATCTTATTGTTCTCTTCCTTTTCGGCCATGACAAGGTTTCCAGAGCGATGATCTCTGTAACGATCCTCTCCTCCCAGATCCATGTCATAGTACATCTTGGCAACTCCCAGATTCTCACAGATGTCCGTAAATGATCCGTTATCAAGTTTTTCATCCGACGCTGTCCTGAACAGACTGCGAATATCGGCATTTATCTTATCCCCAACATACATACAGTTATCCCCCAAAACATCCTATACGGATTGTCAACCATATCTATGACCCCAAAAAATATTTACAGAATATTATATCATTTTTAGATATCTTTTCATACACTTTATGTTTGTATCATATTGATTTTAATATCGTAACCGTAATAAAACAGCATAATATGATATAATTTATTACAAGAATTTCAGTGTAAAAGGAAATGACATGGATTTTTTAAAAAACTCAGCTAACGAAGAACCCGATTATATAACATATCCGAGAACTTTTGACTCATACAAGTGGTATAAGCCACTCATTGTCCTTGTGCTCTTTCTTATATTCTGGTTTCTATTCAAGTTTTCAAAAGATGTGATCACTCTTATTGTCGGGAGGCTCTCCGGCATAGACAGCGACGTTGTCGCTGCTGCCATCCTTGGAGAAAAAGAAGGATATAATCTTTTTAGTGCGTCGGGTGCATTAATCCAGATCGGCACACAGGCCCTCATGCTACCTGCACTTATGATCGCCGCAAAGATAGTTAAGGACCGTCCTTTTTCATCCTATTCTTCCACAAATGATCGCTGGAACTGGAAAGATTTTTTCAGATTCACCCTGATATCCCTTATTGTATGTGCGATCCCGTTAACACTCTCAAATACTATCGGAGGCGGTATATCAGCCCCTATATATTTCACTGTTGCCGGATTCATTCTTTATACACTGTTAGTCCCTGTCCAGTGTATAGCCGAAGAGTATGTCTACAGAGGATTTGTCATGCAGACTGCCGGTTCCTGGACAAAACTTCCGCTTATAGGTTTTATAACTCAGATAATAGTGTTCACACTCGTTCATGATTATGATATTTACGGAACCATTCAGATCATCGTGGTCTCTATCTGTTTCGGCATCATCACATATGTAACTCATGGCCTGGAAGCATCTTCAGCGATGCACATGATCAACAACATGACCAATCTGTATCTGACCGGTTTTAGTATTGATAATCCGCTGACTTATAATGCCGTATTCGGAACGGTACTGGTATGCTTGATCAATGTGATATATGTGATCATAGTTCTTTGTCTTATAAGGAAGCATAAGGACATATCTTAAAAAGTTCAAGTAAAAACACTTTGCTGCCAAGTGCAACAAAGTGTCTTTATACTAACGTTTTAAAACGTGATCCGATAAATATCAGCAATCTCTCCTTCAAACTCAAAGCTTCGCTCATACTTACCGCCATTCTTTAATATTGTTTTTATAGAAGGCTCATTGCTCCTTTCAACGCCAAGCTGTAATGAATCAAGTCCGGCTTCTTTTGCAACATCTGCAATAAGTCCAAGCATCCTCGTAGCATAGCCTTTTCTTCTCTCTGTCGGGCGAACACTGTAACCACTGTTTCCGAAATCCTTTAAAAAATCATTAAGCTCATGTCTTAGGTCTATGATCCCTACTATTGTGTCATCTTCATCAACAGCAAAGAAAGTGTCTGTTACAACCCAAGATGGATTTACCGTTTCGGGAGACGTATTGGCTGTAACACTGTCAAGCCACTCCTCATATGAATTAATGTTATCAAGCATTTCGCTCCCGTTGATGACTCTTTCACCGTTATCAAAAAATTCCTTTTTAAACTCACGAGCTGCTTCTTTATGTTCTATCTGCGGTCTGACAAGTTTTATATTCATTTTCATTTTCCTTTCGTTAAAAGATCAACTATGTTCTTTCTGTAGTTTTTTGCAGGTTTATTTCCTATGTTCATCACTCTGGACCACATTCGGATACCCTGGTAGTAATAAAGTATCATCTCCGATACGGCTTCCGGATCGACCCTGTTAAACTCGCCCGTCTTAATACCGTATTGAATAAGGGTTTGCCATCTTTTCTTGGCTTTTTCCAACAGCTTTGCAAATTCAGTACTGTTCTCATCCAGATTTGCGTATTCATAGATCGCAAGGCTTAATGAACCCGCACTGTCTTTAATCTCGCTTTCAAGTACGTCCATGCTGTCATTTAAGATAGTCAGTGCACTCTCCTTATTCTTTATCCGTTCATCAAAGGAATGATCATCTGAGATGATCTGACTGAAGATCTCTGATGTGGATGAGTAATGCCTGTACAGTCCTCCCCTGCTCAAACCTGTTTTTTCACAGATATCAGACATGGATACATCCTTAAAACCTTTGAGCGCAAAAAGCTCAACAGCAGCAGCAATTATCATCCTTTTGGTTTCTTCACCTTTTTTCGACATTTGATCACCTCACAATAAAAGAGACACCGTTGTCGCTTTAAATTATGCGACATCAATGTCTCTTTTGTCAATATCTTTTTTTAATTTTTAAATATCACATACTCCTCTATAAAGAATTAGCATGAATGAAGACCGCTCTACATACCGCCGTTTACTTAAATTTCGTTTTCATGCAGTTCCTGAATACTGTCAATGGCAGATAACATAGGCTTAACATCCTGTCCCTTAAGTTTTCTGTCTACATAGTTTTTTGTTATCTTCATCACGGTGCCGCTGAGTGCAAGTACACCTATAAGGTTTGGAATTGCCATCATACCGTTAAACGTGTCAGAGAGATCCCATGCAAGGGCCAGATCCATTGTTGCTCCGACAAGTATAAATGCCACAAACAATATCTGATATATCTTTACTGCTTTCCTGCCAAACAGATACTCAAAGCCCTTGCCTCCGTACTGACTCCATCCGAGTACGGTCGAAAAAGCAAAGAACAGAATGGCTATAGCTATGAAAGCGGAACCGAATCCTCCGAAAACGGTTGAGAAGGCTTCAGCAACAAGTGCTGTCGAAACATTTTCAGATATCACTTTTCCTGTATTAAGATCTACCAGTCCGCTTGATAAGACAGCAAACGCCGTGAGAGTACATACTATGATAGTATCAGCGAACACTTCAAAGATACCCCACATTCCCTGAACAACGGGTTCTCTTACATTGGAACTCGAATGAACCATTACCGATGAACCAAGACCTGCTTCATTTGAGAAAACGCCTCTTTTCATTCCCCACTGAATAGCAAAGGATACTCCGCTTCCTACTATTCCTCCTCCAACAGCTTTAAGACCGAATGCGCCTTTGATGATAGCGCCAAATACTGCTCCCACCTGGCCGAAATTCACAACAAGTACAGCGATCGCACCTATAAGATAGATAACAGCCATAAAAGGAACCAGCTTTTCAGTTACTGAAGCTATTCTCTTAAGTCCGCCAACGATAACAAGTCCTGCGATTATCATAAGTATTATGCCTGTCACATAAGTCGGGATATGAAATGCTGAATCCATGTTTATTGCAATAGAGTTTATCTGGCTCATGTTTCCTATTCCGAAAGAAGCGATAACGCAGAATATACTGAATAAGACCGCAAGTACTGCTCCTATCTGTTTACATCCTTTTTTTGCACCCAGGCCGTCCTTAAGATAGTACATGGCACCGCCGCACCACTCATCTTTCTCGTTTCTCCTTCTGTAATAGATACCCAGTACATTCTCAGAATAGTTGGTCATCATACCGAAGAATGCCACTATCCACATCCAGAATATGGCGCCCGGACCGCCTGAAGCTATGGCAGCCGCAACTCCGGCTATATTACCGGTTCCTATGGTAGCTGCAAGAGCGGTACAAAGACTCTGGAACTGCGATATCTGCATATCTTCCTTTGCTGTATGGGAGGTGACTTTTGAATCACTAAAGATACCTCCGATAGTGTTCTTGATCCAATGCTTAAAATGAGACACCTGGAAACATTTCGTCAGAATCGTCATTATTATTCCGGTTCCGACAAGCAAGATCAACATGGGCAGTCCCCATACAAAACCATTCACTTTGCCGTTAACAGCCTCCAACTGTTCTAAAAAACCATTCATAAGTTATCTCCTCTCCTAAACCACCTTACTTATCATAAGTTGTCATGTGCTGCAAAGCCCGTAATCCGTAAATAAAAAAGGCAAAAGCAACCATAATGGCGCCTTTGCCTTTTGTTTATATTATCATATATAGCCTCTGCATACCAGTGTTTTTTGAAGTTAACCTTAATCTTTGATCCAAACGGTTTTCAATCACCGGTTCTGTTATAGACAGTTTCTGTATATCTGTATAACATCTTCGGTATCAAGTTTTACATATGCTCTTGTGGACAGTCCGCTTGTTCTGACCGCTTCCGATGCCATAAGTTCAAACTTCGAATCATCTATTCCGATCTCAGAAAGTGTTCCGGGTAATCCCAGTTCAATAAAGAACTGCTCTGTAAGATTTATGCCTGCTATTGCAGCCTCATAATCATCCGATCTTTCAAGATCCCATACATTACGTGCAAACATGGCAAATCTCTTCACAGTCTGAGAATTAAGAACATACCTCATCCATGCGGGTGTCAGGATGGCAAGTCCCACTCCGTGAGTGATATCATAAAATGCTGACAGTTCGTGTTCTATCGGATGAACAGACCATGCTCCGCCTTTACCAAATGTAAGCAAATGATTAAGTGCAATCGAACTCGTCCACATCAGGTTAGATCTTGCTTCATAGTTTTTTGGATCCTTTAAGGCGATCAGTCCGTATTTAAAACATGTTTTCAGAGCTGCCTCACTTAATCTGTCTGTGATATAAGCTCCGTCATTCGGTTGAAAATACTGTTCAAATATATGAGATATTATATCGACCGTACCTGCTGCCGTCTGTCTCTTGGGCAGTGTAAATAAATAAGTCGGATCACATACAGATAATCTCGGATACAGCAGGGGGTGATTAATCTCCAGTTTTTCCTTTGTATCTTCGTTACTGATCACCGCACCCGGATTCATCTCCGAACCTGTCGCACATATAGTAAGAACCGTAAATATCGGTAAAGCCTTGGTCACCTTCTTTTTATCCAGCACAAGATCCCATGGATCCTTATCATAAAAGGCTGCACATGCGATATGTTTCGATGCATCAATACAGCTTCCTCCACCGATAGCCAATACGACATCTATACCGTACTTCTTACACATCTCTGCGCCCTTCCTTACCGAGGAAAGCTTCGGATTGGGCTCAATACCGGGAAGTTCATATATCTGAAAGCCCTTCAGTATGTCATATACCTTATCGTATAATCCGGTTCTCTTTATACTCCCGCCGCCGTATACCATCAGTATCTTCTTACCATATTTCTTTATTTCCTTACTCAGACATTCGATCTGATCCTTACCAAATCTTATATCAGTCGGGACACAAAATTCATAATTGTTCATGCATACTCCTCCTGCTCAGATTATATCTTTGCTTTAAATCTGTCGTATCTTAATGTGCCAAGATCCACATCTGTTTTGCCAGTCGCAATAAGCTGAGCCAGCTGATGACCTGCTGCAGGTCCTATACCAAATCCATGTCCTGACATGGCACATGAAGTATAAAGTCCCGGCACCTCATCAACAGCACCTACTACCGCAACTCCATCTGCGCATTTATCACTCCATCCGGCCCACGTTCTTACTATCTTCGCATCAGCAAGATCAGGAAAGTATTTCATGATACCGCGACATATGCATGGCGCTGTCTTGGATGATGATATCGGTGTTCCGTTATCCTTATTGCATCCCTCAAAACCAGAAGAACCGCCAAACACAAATGAACCATGCTTTGTCTGATGGCCGTAGAAATCAGCCTCCGCTGTTCCTAACATCTGATCAAACATATGTGGTTCTGCTTCCGTTACAAGACACTCGAGCAAAGATCTGGTCATCGGGATATCAACTCCGACAGTTCCCAGGATGGCTCTGCTGTCAAAGCCTGCTGCCACCAGGATGTTCTCTCCTTCAAATATATCTCCTGATTCGCATATGACCTTTCTTACTCTTCCTTTGACCATACGCAGTTCCTTTACATGTTCGCCCGATATAAACCTTACCCCAAGCCTTCTGGCCATCTTATAATATCCAAGGGTTGTGGTCAGTGGATTAGCATGTCCGTCTGTAGGACACCAGCTTGCACATGTGACTTCATCTGAAAGATACGGATTGATGTTCTTTACCTCTTTGGCATCGATCATTCTTACATCCAGTCCGCAGCTTTGAGCATTTGTTGCGAGTTTTGTGAGGATCTCTTTATGCTTTTCGTTTTTTCCCAGTCTTAAGTTTCCGTCCTGATGGTATTCACAGTCTGTTTCCAGTTCCTCTGAAAGCTTTGGCCAGATGTTCTTTATACCGTACATCACAAGCGGTAATTCCCTTACATCTCGTCCTGACTGTCTTACGCCACCTCCATTTCTGCTCGAACCGCCGTTTCCTATAAAATCGCTACCCTCAAGAACGATCACACTAAGGCCTCTCTTAACAAGATAATATGCTGCGGAGTTACCTATTATTCCACCACCGATAACGATTACTTCAGCGTTACTCTTCATAATGTCCATCCTCCTTTGCTTCATTTGCAAAGACACGCATCTCTATGGGACGCATGGGAACTCTGCTTGTTGCCGGTTCTATCTCAGCCGGAGAAACCCCAAGCTCCCTTGCAACTATCCCCTTTACCAGTCTTGAACAGGTTTGTCCCTGACATAATCCCATTCCTGCCCTTAAGTATCTTCTTATCTCTGTGATAGTCCACATACCGTCGTGAACTGCCTGTCTTATTTCACCTTTTGTTATCTCTTCGCAACGGCATATCAGCATGTCATCGTCAGGAGCCGGTACAAAAGGACCTATATCTCTCGATCTGTCATTAACACTGTTCATAACCTCTCCTCCTATTTCAAAACCTTAAAGAACCTTGCTTTCATCGCATATTCCTTGGGTACTCTCATAGTTAACAGATTCGTCTTGTCAAAAGCCTTTGCACTCTTAACTGATACCACTTCTGCCTTGCAAACTTCGCTACCGTCTCTTCCTAGCGCTATACCCTTTTCTCCTTCTCCGGGAAGTGGTAAGAATTCATACGGAAGGGTTACTGTAGCCGTCCCGTCTCCGCAGTCCTCATCCACTAAAAATATGGCCTGACCCGAACAGCTGGCAACACACATGCCGCAATTGATGCATTCACTATCTTTTACAACTATCGGTAACGATGTGATATTGTTTCCGATAGAAATACATTTCTTGGGACAGGCATCCTGACACGGGTTGCAAGGAATGTTCTGAGTGCACTCGATAACGGGATGAACTCCCTTCTTGTGAGTCACACCAGGATATCTTTCGATCTCGTCATCTGAAACGTATCCTTTTTTTAGAAGATTCATGGAAATATCTATTCCCTCGTCTGTCTTCTCTATTGCTTTACCACGGTTCTTTGGAGCAAACATACCCTGGCGGAGGCCGTCAAGTGCCTTTTCCATTACCTCAAGTTCAGTTTCCATAGATTCCATATCGATATATCCGAGATACTCAGCAGCCACAACTCCGGCCATACGTCCTTCTATCATCGCTGAAGATGCTTCTTCTATACCTGATACATCTCCGGCCACAAATACACCTGGAATGGATGTCCTTCCATATTCATCACATATGGGAACCTGACCTCCTCTTTTGGGATTATCCTCCATCTTGGCTCCGGCCATCTTAAGAAGCTGTGACATCGGCGACAGACCGACTGCCAGGCAGATTGTATCAACATCAAAATGCTTTTCGGTACCGGGTATAAAATTGAATTTGTCATCAATCTGAGCGATGGTAACTCCTGTAACCCACTCATCACCCTCAGCTTCAACTATCGTATGCGACAGGTAAAACGGAACACCTGTCCTGGCCACCTTTGCTGCATGTACTCCGTATCCACCGACTCTGGGTGCCGCATCAACCAAAGCTACCACTTCACATCCACACTGCAGAAGCTGGAATGAAACAACAAGACCAACATTGCCCGAACCAAGCATCAAGACCTTTTTTCCAGGTAATACACCATGCAGATTCATAAGTGTCTGAGCTGCTCCTGCTCCAATAACACCCGGAAGAGTCCAACCCTTAAATGTGACCATGTTCTCGGCTGCACCTGTAGCGATAACAACAGCATCTGCTTTGTAATGTCTTATATTATCTTTAATCTTTACTACAACTTCTTTATCCTGATAAAGGCCGATCACGGTTGCATTCAGTACAACGAGCACACCTGCCGCCGCGGCTTCATCCAAAAGCTGTTTTCCTATCACGAATCCTCGTGTCTTTGCCCTGTGTTCTTTAGAGCCGAAGAACTTATGAATCTGTTTGAATAACTGTCCGCCGGGTTTCTCATTTTCATCAAATACGATAACATCCAGTCCTCTTTTAGCTGCTTCTATGGCTGCTGACAATCCGGAGGGACCCGCACCAACAATGATTAGATCATATCTTTTCATATCTTAATCCTCCTACTGCTCATCAAATGGCTTTTCAGATACACCAAACTGAGTCTTAACGACCATTCCTTCCTTTAAAGGCGTAATGCAGGTTCGTACATTCGGGACTCCGTCAACTATCATCACACAATCTGTGCATCGCCCTATCGCACAGAAGATACCTCTCGGCTTGTGCTCCTTTTGCGTATATCTGTGAACCATCACATCCGCCGCCTTAAGTGCTGCAGCAATAGGTTCTCCTTCATATCCTTCTATCTCCATACCATCAAAAACGAATTTTACGATCTTTCCCTTTTCCTGTACTCCAAGTATCGGATGCTCTGCTATTCTGTCTGCCATAACCGCTTACTCCTCTCATATATATTTTGATGACTCTGCTAATGCATGTCAGGTTCATTCCACAGTCGGAGTGATGTCCCAAGTCCCAGTTTCTTTGCATTCTCGTAACAAACCTTGCCCCATGCCACATCTTCCACCGGCATGCCGCCTACCGAATATACAAATATCTGATCATCACTTACCCTTCCGGGTTTCTTTCCAAAAATGATATCTCCCAGATCTGTGATATCCTCCATATCGATAAGTCCTTCATAAGCCATATCTGTAAACTTTGATCCTATAATGTTATTTGCTCCAAACGAAGGATATGTAAATTCCTCAGCCCATGCCTCATAGAGCTTTATGTTATCAACCACCAGTGAACATGTCTTAAGCTCGTTCGAGTCCATATCAAATGCGCTCACACCTATCAGGACCGCTCCGGGTTTTATCCATTCTTTCTTAACAAAAGGATAAGTCGAAGGATCGGTTGAACCTGAGTTTGCAAATGATATCACATCTGTATCTCTTATAAGTTCTTCCACTGAATCCACCGCCTTGACTTCCTTAAGCTGCGAATACTCTTTACTTACATACTCGATAAAACTCATGAGTGAAGCTTTTCCTCTTCCCTTGACCTTCACGGTATTAATGTTTGGACACGCTGCCATGATAGCCGCAAGTGAGGTCTTGCCCATTACACCCGGTCCGCATATACCGCAGACCGTTGCATCTTTTCTTACCAGATATTTAGCTCCGACCCCGGGTATTGCACCGGTTCTGTACGCACTTAACAGATTTGCACTCATAAGTGCTAGCGGTGCTCCGGTATTCTTATCGTTTAGCATCACGGTTAATATGGATCTGGGTAATCCTTTTTCCTTATTTGCCATGTTTGATCCGTACCATTTCATTCCCATAAGATCAAACGGTCCTCCGATATAAGCCGGCATAGCCATGAATCTTCTGTCATCGCCTTCATCAAGTGGCATGTTGGAAAACGGCGATGTTTTGGGAAATGATACCTGACTGCCGTGCGAGTTATGATTCTCACCACCCATAACATAATCTCCGGTGTTCAAACATTTGACCACTTCTTCCATAGCCTCTATACAAGCCGCCATATCCTTAACACCTGCTTTTATCATGTCTTCTTCACTTAAAAATAAAAAATCGATTGCCGGATAACTCATATGCTTCCTTCCTGACAAACTTAGGATCAAAAATGTCTGTCTTTTATTTTTCTAAAAGTAAAAGGCAAAAGGACTTTATATGTGGCCCTTTTGCCTCTTCTTGTAAACAATCTACACCCGTTTAAGTACTTCATCAATTACTTAATATCACCTTTTTTTTACTCATTTCGTGGTTGATATACCACTTATTAAGTAGTTATCTCATGAAAGGTTCATCCCAAAGGTTAAGTTTTGTTCCTATTCCAAGTTCCATGGCTTTTTTATAACAGTCATATCCCCACGCAACATCCTCTATCGGCATTCCGCCGCTGCTGCACATCACTATCTCATCATGGGTTTTCCTTCCCGGAGTTATCCCGTTTACAATATCGCAGAGATTAAGAACCTGTTCTCTTTTTATCTTTCCTTCTCTTACCAGGTGAATAAAATGGATCCCCATGATCACCCATTCACGCTTATTCCCGAGTTCATCAACAGGTCCTCTTGCGATGAAATTATTCATATACTTATCATACATACCATAATTATCAACCACCATTGTGGTCTTTATCAGTTCATCAAAGTCTCTGTATAAAAAGCTTCCCATTGAAAATACGGAAGCTCCCTTTTTAAACCATTTAAGATGAAACTCCTCGGCTTTATCAGGAGTCACAGACATGGCTTCACTGACAACATCCGCATCCCGACATGCCTGTTCTAGACTCTCACATATCTCGATCTCCTTTATCTGAGGATACTTTTCTTCTATAAAAGCCTTCATAGACAGCGTTGAAGCCGATGTCGGAAAACTGCCCTTTATCTTTATCTTCTCTATCTTTGGAAGAACAGCCATATAGCACATGAGAGCACATTTATTGATAACACCAGGTCCTAATATCGAAAGGACCTTAGAATCCTTATTAGCCAGATAAGATGCTGCCATGGCAGGCATGGCACCTGTTCTCATTGCACTTAAAAGATTGGCGGACATATAGGCTATCGGAGCACCTGTATCTACATCGTTGAGTGTTGCCATCAGGATCGATCTCGGTAATCCCTTGCTTATATTTGCATGGTTTGAACCGTACCATTTCTGACCGGCCATATGAAATCTTCCGCCAAGGTAGGCAGGCATTGCATTGAATCTCCTGTCGGGACCATTATCAAGCGGAAATCCTTCGATCTCCTTTGTTTTGGGAAAATTCATCTGAAGTCCATGCTCATCATTCTTTGGACCGCCAAGCAAAAAATCGCCTTTTCCAAAAAGGCTCATAACATCTCTCATCGCTTCAACACAGCCCTTGGCATCAAGAACTCCCGCTTCTATCATATCTTTTTCACTTAAAAACAAAAAATCTATAGCCATAGCCTAACCTCCTAAAAAGAAAACCCAGGGCGGAGAATATCCACCCCGGGCCTCATTGCCTTTAATCCTATACTGCATGATCAATCATATTTACTATTCCTTCAGTTTTGTCCACATCTCATTATAGATATCAAGCGTTGCACTATCCAGATTTTCCACATAACTACCCTTTGAGATGGCATCAGCCGGCGGATTCTTTGCAGGATTGCCGCTGTATTCTTCTCCCATAAGCGCAATGGCATCTGTATTTGCACAAAGGTACGGGAATTCCTTTAAAACAATCTCCATGTTTTCCGGTTCCATTATGAAATTGATCCACTTCATCGCATTGTCATAGTTGGGAGATTCTTTTGTTACTACCCAGTTATCAAAGAACAGATATGCACCTTCTTCAGGATATATCACTTCGATAGAAGGAACCTCTTCCATAGCCATTGCCACCTCGGCACTCCAGATCATTCCAGCTGAGCAGTCACCTGATATAAGTGCGCTCTTTGGAGAATCCGAATCATAGAGAACTACATTCTTCTTAAGTTCCATTAGCTTGTCTGATACTTCTGAAAGCTTTGCAGGATCAGTCTCATTAAGATCATAACCTATAGCCTTTGATGTCATGCCTATAACCGCACGGAAGTCATCAAGGATAACTAACTGTCCTTCAAGGGACGGATCAAAAAGGTCTGCATAACTGGTTATCTTGGCATCTATCTTTTCCGTGTTGACAGCTATAGCACCGGCTCCGCCCATGTAAGGCACGGAATATACATTTCCGGGATCATATGTGGGATTCTTATAACTGTCTCCTATATGAGAGAAGTTAGGAAGCTTCTCAAAATCCAGTTCCTTTAACATATCCTGTGCAATAAGCTGAGCTACCATGTAATCACTCGGATTTAATACATCATAAGCGCCTGCAGTTTCTGACTTAACTTTTGCTAACATATCCTCATTTGAAGAATATGTTGAAACGTTTACCTTTATACCTGTCTCCTTTTCAAACTTCTCAACTACAGAATCAGGCAGATACTCTGTCCATACAAACAGATTTAATTCACCCTGATCTCTTGAGGCACTCTCCGACGTTGATGAGCCGCATCCTGTCAGACTCACAACTGTTAAAGATAACGAAATCAATACTGCTAAAATCTTTTTCTTCATAATATTGTCCTCCTTAAAAATCTGATGTCAGATTTCTTTATGCTTACCGGATAAGATACCGCTCTGTGTCAGATACACCAACCCTATAGTACCTATTAGTACTAAAGTTGATAGAGCGTTAACATCCGGAGAAACACCGCTTTTAATGCTTTCCATAACCTTTAAGGGATATGTCTTTGTCTGTCCGTTTACAAAGTAGCTGATGATCACATCATCTATCGAAAGAGTAAATGCCAGCAATGCACCACCGGCTATTCCGGGAGCCAGAACCGGCAGAGTTATCTCAAAGAAAGTAACTACCCTGTTGGCTCCCAAGTCCATGCTTGCTTCCTCTATCGACTTGTCATATCCCGAAAGCCGGGCTCTCACATTGAATATCACATACGGAACACTGAAACTCACATGTGATAATATAAGTGTCACCATTCCTCTTGGGATGTTCACGTTGGTAAAGATCGTAAGCAATGCTATGCCTATAACAATCTCAGGGATCACTACGGGAATATATAAAAAAGCATTTATCATCCCTTTACCCTTAAACTTATATCTGTATATACCTACTGCACCGAGTGTTCCTATGACCGTCGAAAGGATAGTGCTTAATACTGCGATAATCATGGTATTTCCAAACGATTCCAGTAATGATGAGTTACTCCATAGCTTTATATACCAGTCAAACGAAAATCCCTTCCAGCTTAAATATGGTTTGGTTGTCGTTGCATTAAACGAATTGGCGACAACAACGAAGATAGGAAGAAATAAGAACAGATATACCATTGAGCAAAAGGCTACACTTAATCTTTTTATTCTTTTTTCTTTTCTTGCTTTTCTCATACGCGCCTCCTATACTCCCAGGCTATCCATATCTCCGCCAAGCTTCTGATATATCTTTACAAGTAATAAAGTCACCAGAATGAGTATTATTGAAAGTGCTGCACCCAGCGGCCAGTTGTTTGCACTCTTGAACTGTCTTTCAATAAGGTTACCTATCATATCCGTATTTCCGCCGCCCAGGATATTTGATACAAAGAAATAGCCAAGACACGGTATGAAAACCATTATGCATCCTGAAAATATCCCGCTGGCCGTTAACGGAAGGATCACTTCAAATAATGTCTTTAGAGGCTTTGCTCCAAGATCACTTGATGCTTCAAGCAGGCTATCATCCAATTTCTCTATTGCTGTATAAAGAGGAAGAACCATAAAAGGTATAAAGCAATAAACCATACCAAGTACAGTGGTACCTGTCTTATAGAGAAATTCAACCGGTTCGCTTACCAATCCGATCGTCATTAACAGTTTGTTTAACCATCCGCTGTTTCCCAGGAATGTTCGCCATCCGTATATTCTGATAAGCGAGTTTGTCCAAAACGGTATGATAACGAGCATATAGAATAACTGTTTTTTTCTGCTCTTTGTCCTTGCTATCACATATGCGAACGGATATCCCACCAGAACACAGATCACTGTAGTAACAAATGCTATGAGCAACGACTGTGCATATATCTTTAAATAGTCTGTTGAAACAAGTTTGCCATAGTTTGCAGCCGTAAATCTGTATACCACGTTGTAAAACTCGTCGGTCTGACAAAAGCTCATGACCGCAACAAATATTAGGGGTGCTACTACCAAAAACAAAAGAAGTATTGCCACCGGTCCTACCGTTACCATAGCCGGCATCGTATTCGATTTGAATTCATGCTTTGATCTCTTCTTCATCATCGACACTCCTTTCGTATTAATCGCTGCCTTTACTAAGCAAGCTTGATCTCATCCAAAGCCTTGAATATCTTATAACTGTCATTATGAATAAGTACTCCGTCTTCAGGCTCCCAGTACGGATATATCCTGCTTCCTATAGTCGGCAGTTCCTGGCCGGATAGTCTTTCAATCTTAAGTTCGTTTCCGTTTGGAAGGGAAACAATACATTTAAGCACTGAACCGACATATATAAAATCCTTGACCACCGCAACAAGTTCAAATCCGTCATGTGGTTTCGTGTCAAATCTCATATTTTCCGGTCTTACCGATACTGTTGCGTATTCCAGTATTGAAAAACTGTCATCACATTTTACTTTTACCGCACCGTTCTCAAGTGTTACAGTGGCGATGCCCTCTGTTATACTGGTAACACAACCATCATAGATATTTGTCTCTCCTATAAAGGTTGCAACAAATCTCGTTGCGGGATGCTCATATATGTCTTTGGGACAGGCCAGCTGATCAACAACACCGTCATGCATTATCGCTATCCTGTCACTCATTGTAAGTGCCTCTTCCTGATCATGCGTTACATATATAAATGTGATGTTTAACTTTTTTTGCAATCTCTTAAGCTCAAGCTGCATCTGCTTTCTGAGTTTCAGATCAAGTGCTCCGAGGGGTTCATCAAGTAAAAGAACTCTCGGTCTGTTTATAAGAGCTCTCGCTATCGCCACTCTCTGCTTTTGTCCTCCGGACAACTGACTCGGATATCTGTTCTCAAAGCCTGTAAGCTGAACCATGTCCATCATCTCAAAGACACGCTGTCTTATCTCATCCTTTGGCACTTTTTTCATCTTTAGGCCATATGCTATGTTGTCGAAAATGGTTTTATGCGGGAACAGTGCATATGTCTGAAATACTGTATTAACATTTCTTTCAAATGGTTCCTTTTCCTCGATTGACTCCCCTTCAACCTTTATGGATCCCGTTGTCGGCTCCTCAAAACCTGCTATCATTCTCAATGTTGTAGTCTTGCCGCATCCGGATGAACCAAGAAGTGTAAGGAATTCACCTTCGTCAACAGATATGTTTAAGTCCTTTACCACATGGTTAGAACCATATAATTTATTTACACCTGATAATTCAACTATTGTTCCCATGTGAACACCTCCGCTTACAGTGCCTTGACACCTCTCTCGCCTGTACGAATCCTTATGGCGTCTTCTATGTTTCTAATGAATATCTTTCCGTCTCCTACATGATCTGTCGCACATACCTCTCTGATATTCATGATCACCTTTTCAACATCCTTATCAGCTACTACTACCTCAACTTTTATCTTCGGGAGTAAATTGATCGTGGTCTTAAGACCTTTGATCTCATTCACAGTCCCCTCGGAAGATCCTTTCTGGGTACCACATCCCATCGCCGTTGAGAGTGTCATACCACCGCAGTGAACTTTATCAAGAACATCCTTAACATCTTCTAACTTTTCCGGTCTGATAATGATAATTAACTCTTTCATGTCTGTATCCTCCTATAAAGGTTTATACCTGCTTGAAATGAAACAAGGGAACTGTGCTAAGCCAGCTCCCTTGCCAAATACTCTTCGCAATATGTTTTTGATATGAGTACTATAAATCATTGTCTATGCCATTTCAACTAATCAAAATAGCCATTTTCATACTACTTTTTAAGTAGTTTTAATCCTTTTCCCTAATCATTTTGAAAAGTCCGACTCTATTGTTTATACCTAATTTTCGGTACAGGTTCAAAATATGCTTCTTAAGAGTATTCTCCGATATTACCAACGAGTCGCATATAGTAGTGTTGTCTCTTCCTTCCATCAGCAGCCTCAAAATGGTCTCTTCTCTGCGGGTGAGTCCGTATTTTTCTGTTGCTCCGGCTACCGAAAGCTTCTCACTTATCAGATTTCCGCTCTTCTTCTGCTGATATAACCTGAATGCCAGATGATCTTTCAAAAGGTCCAGGATAAAAATATCATCATAAATAAAATCATCCTTACCTATAGTTCTGTAGAAAGTTATGACTCCGACAAACTCCTTTTTTCTAGCAAGCACCATTTGCAAAGAATAATGCCATTTGTTTGTCTTGTACACTTTCTTATAATAATCTGTCTCTACTCTCTTGGAATCATCGATAATGTCCGTTTCTCTGTATATGAGAGTTTTTCCGCTGTAAAGGATACCTCGACTGTAATCTATCTCATCATATGCGATCGACATATCCTCTTCACAGTTAAACAGAACCGGCGAAACAAGTTTATTCTCACCATCGGGAGAAGCTAAAAGAAAATCAGCGCTGTCATAATCTATAAGCATTTTCATCTGCTCAAGAAACTGTTCACGCATCTCATTGATATTACTCATTGTATAGATTTTGTAGATGATACTGTTTAGGAGTATCCAGTCATTGGTATCTAATGTTCTCATAAGCATATCCTCCTAAAAAGGCATTCTGCTATACGCAAAACGCCTTTGTCTGCAAATAAAAACGGGAGCTCACATATTGTGAACTCCCTTGTTCATATTAATGATTTATCATAATGATTTTGTTTTGTCAACAAGAATCCCCTCTGTGAAGTAATGATATTACCATTACCTCTTCCAAATAAGTATAAATATAATCAGATGGTGTAATTGTTTTATACTGCATGTAAATCTAAAATCTAACCATATATCAAATGTACGGGTGATTATATATGAAGAGTCTGATCGCTACTGTTTTTGTTACAGTATATTACATTTTGAATTATACAAAATCCATTCCCATCATATATAAGGCTATAACGACCAAAGAGACAGATGACTATTCTCTTACATCAATAGCCATCGCTTATGTAGCCAATGTATCATGGGTAATATACATTGCTCTTACACTCCAGTCTGTTGTTGTCTATATAGGTACATTTGTCGACTGGTTACTATTGACCACGGTTGATTTTTTCATTCTGTATTACAGGTTCAAACGTAAACATCACTCCGCTACTTGTAATTGATCAGTCCCAATCCCACAAGACATACCATTATTCCGATCACTTTATTCCATGTTATGGATTCATGATATATCGCAAAGCCGACAAAGATCAGTACAACAGCAACTATTGCTGCCTGTACGATCTGAGCTGTACTTACCGTCCATCCTGCCTTAAACGCATAAATGAATCCAACCTCTAAACCTACAACAGATAACCCCAATACAAACGGGGCCCAGTTTGCTTTATGATATTCCTGAATTAAATTTACATCTTTGTTTATCACAACGTAGAAAACAAATGCCACAACAGCACCTATCAGATAGGTGATCGTCAGTGAAGCAAACGGATTCATACCGTCAGGCACAGACTTAGCACTTACCTGATAAAACACATTGGATAATACTATTAGAATAAGCGGCCATACATAATTTATCATAGATTCACCTTTCGTTACACTGACTTACAAACTCTCTAAATATCTTCTTACTGTTTTCATCCCTTCTGAATGAAAACTCAGGATGCCATTGAAACGCCCATACAAATTTCTTCCCCGGTATCTCAATCGCCTCTGTTATTCCATCTTCAGATACAGCCATGCTTTTTACACTTTCAGCTTTTTGTTTTATAGCCTGATGGTGATAGCTGTTGACCCAGATCGACCTCATATTTAACAGTCTATACAGCCCGCTGTCTTCATTTATACTCACTCTGTGAACAGGGATATCATATGGCGGAGACTGATGATGTTCGATATATGAAAGGCGCTGCGTTTTAAGGTCCTGATAAAGTGTACCTCCCAGATAGACATTTAAAAACTGTATTCCTCTGCATATCCCGAGGATTGGAATGTCTATTTCCAAAGCCTGTATTAGCAGTTCCTTTTCCATCTTATCCCGTTCACTACATATATCTCCACACTCAGCAATCTGTGTATCTCCATAAAGCTTTGGATCAACATCATGACCGCCTGTTAAGAGTATCCCCTGAACAGTATTAAGCAACTGCCTTATCATTTCCTTATCATCCGTTAAAGGAAGCATTACAGGAATACCGCCTGCTTCTTCTACCCCGTCCATATAGCCTGGCAGCATCCATAAGCTGTCTTTCTTTTCATCTACCAATGGTACTATTCCAATGATCGGCTTCATATATTTCCCTCCAAAACAAAAAGACAAAAGCACCTTTAGGCGCCTTTGCCTTTTGATAATATTATCACAGATATCGATATCTGTGCCAGTAATTTTGTAATTTGACGTTCAATATATATCTTTTATAATATAGTATTGGTAGGCAACTTTTTTATCGAGATGATCAAAATGCTACGATCCACACAAGGTCCGACAAAATAAAAGACTTGAAGTCCACTAAAATCAAGGATTCCAAGTCTTAAAATCGCGTGTGCTAGAGGATTCGAACCCCCGACCTTTTGGTCCGTAGCCAAACGCTCTATCCAGCTGAGCTAAGCACACATTTTGACAACGCTTATATGTTAACATATTCTCGGTAAAAGTCAAGCGGATTTTATAAATGCATCACTGACCCTGCCTGTCACTGTAAGAAATTATCTCTGAAGAATCTGTAGAAAGCATACGCTATTGCACCTACCAGCAATACGGGAAACATCCAGCTTAGCAGTGTACCTGCCACTATCAGTCCACCGATAACGATTGCACCGCCTACAACACGACGTGTCCATGTCGGAAGACTTAAGAACTTTGAAAGAAGCGTAAGTCCTGTGGACTGGTTACCGGTGGCAGTGCGCTCATCAGTAACAGGATCTTCATATACCGTTTGTCCGGCAGCTTTTTTACTGGCTTTAATGGACTTTGCTATGAGTCTTGCATCGCCCAGTCCTTCCAAAACTGCTACTTCAGGATTGCCTTTTCTTATCTCACTCTCTATGTAGTTCTCGTAATAGTTCACTGTATCATTGACATACTCGTAATCTTCCATACCTGAAAGCTCACGTCTCAATGAATCGATAAACTCCTGTTTGTTCATATATTCAACCTTTAGAATGCCTGATGCTTAACGACCTGATATTCATCGCCGTTTTGATAATAAGGACAATTCTCATTGTTATTGCTCAAGAATCGTTGCATCTCATCTTCATCGAGATCTATATCACATACATAATATTCATAATCATCATCGTATGCATAATTAGCACAAGTATCACATATTGACATGAGATCAACTCTCCTGTAACTTACCGTCTTTTTTGCAGAATCTTAAATAATACAGTACTGCACTTACCGTAAACACTATCAGACCTATAAACTGGGATGTCGAAAGTATACCTACAGAACCTCTGTAATCATTTCTCAAAAACTCAACAAAGAATCTTCCGACACTGTAGAGCATCAGATAGATCAGTCCGACCCTTCCCTCGGTACCGGAAGGATATGTATCCGTTTCGTTCTTTTCCATGATCTTCTTTTCGCACCGTGTTGCAAACCAGAACAAAAATGCAGATATTGCAAAATCTCCGAGTGACATTATGATCTGAGTCGGTATAAGTTTAATACCGTTTGGCGCATAATCCGAATGCGTAAACGCTATGCCTATAGCACTGTTTGTGGGTCTCCCGTAACAGCATCCCGCAAGAAAACATCCAAGTCTGCCAAATCCCTGGGCCAGTGCGACCGAAGGTATCATAAGATCAAACATATCAAAGAATCTTATCTTTTTTATCTTACAGGTTATCCATATGGTCGCGATTCCGCCAATGATACCGCCAAAAACAACAAAGCCGTCACCTCTCACATAACTCATTGGTGATGCTAAAAATGCTTTAAAATATGTAATGATGAACAGGATCTTTGCACATAAGAAACCCATCAAAAGAGTCCACATGGTAACAGAATAAACATTGTCACCATTCATCCCTCTTTTGGGTGATCGCTTGTCGGCTATAAAGAGTCCCACGACCACTCCTATGGCGATCATCAGACCATATCCGTGAACCGTAAAAGGTCCTATGGAAAAAAGATCATTATACATAAAATACTCCCAAAAATGATGCATGTAACGGTAATATTTAAATTACCATACATGCATGCATATAATCAATTAACAAAGTATAAAATTTCTTTTACTTACTCAAAAAGAACTCTTGTTGAACTGCATCCGATACGGCTGACACCTGCCTCTATATAGGCCTGCATATCTTCTTTGGTCCTTATGCCGCCTGCTGCCTTGATCTTAACGTTGGGGCCGATGTTTTTCTTAAAGAGCTTCACATCCTCAAGAGTTGCTCCGGCTGTTCCAAATCCCGTTGAAGTCTTGATGTAATCGGCTTTTGCATCAGTCACTGCCTTGCACATTGCTATCTTCTCATCCTCGGTCAGATAACATGTCTCAACGATAACCTTTAAGATCTTGTCACCGCATATAGTCTTAAGGGAAGCTATCTCTTCCTCAACCAGATCATACTGACCGTTCTTGACATCCGTGATGTTTATCACCATATCGATCTCATCCGCGCCGTCATCAAGAGCAATTGCCGTCTCTTCAGCTTTGGTCGCTGTAGCCTCATATCCAAGAGGAAAACCTATGACTGTCGCTATCTTTAAACTGTCACCGTATTTATCCTTTACTCTCTTTATATAGCATGGCGGTATGCATACGCTAGCTGTCTTATATTTCACCGCCTCATCACACAGCTCGCAAATCTGCTCCCACGTTGCCACGGGTTTAAGAAGTGTATGGTCTATATATGTTGCAATCTCACTGTTAGTCATCTTTTTGATCCTTTCATGTATTTTCCGTATATCTTACTCCGTCCCTGTCTACCTTTGCATATATAAGAGGATTTCTCCTTACGGGACTGTCACAAAATTCTATTGATTCAAGGTATTTCTTTTGGGCTGCCTCAAAGAGTTTCTCATCATCGGCATAAAGAGTAGCCAGAACATCTCCCTTGTTTACCTTATCACCTGTCTTAAGAGCTATTATTATGCCCGCTGCCATATCTATTGGACTGTTTAATGTCTCTCGGCCTGCACCCAGCATAACTGAAGCTATGCCGCAGCCTTCCGTGTTCATATGAGAGATATATCCGTCCCTGTCAGAAACAACTTCATGCGAGTATTTAGCCTTTGTGAAATTATTGGTATCTTCAATAACAGAAACATCTCCATGCTGAGCCTTTACCATTGCCTTTAAGCATTCAAGAGCGGATCCGTCAGCGATGACCTTATTGACCATATCGATGCATTCTGCCTCATCACCCTTATCGGCAAGTCTTAGCATATTTGCGGCAAGCTGCACCGCCTCATGTGTAAGATCTTTAGGGCCGTTGCCTTTCAAAGTCTCAACTGCTTCTATCACCTCAAGGCTGTTTCCTATATTGTTTCCAAGCGGTACATCCATATCCGTTATAAGTGCACAGGTTCTGCGGCCTGCACCCTCACCAAGCTTGACCATGGTCTCGGCAAGCTTAACGGAGTCCTCAACCGTCTTCATAAACGCTCCGCTTCCGGTCTTTACATCAAGCAGGATGCAATCGGATCCGGCTGCAAGTTTCTTGCTCATAATGGATGAAGCTATGAGCGGTATGCTCTCTACCGTTGCCGTAACATCTCTTAAAGCATAGAGTTTTTTATCCGCAGGAGTCAGATTTCCCGACTGTCCTATAACGCTTATTCCTGTTTTTCTTACGACATTGAAGAACTCTTCCTGATCAAGATCTGTCTTAAAACCGGGTATCGATTCAAGCTTGTCAACTGTACCTCCGGTATGTCCAAGTCCGCGTCCGCTCATCTTTGCAACCTTTACTCCGCAGGCAGCTACTATCGGCGAAACTATGAGTGTGGTCTTGTCGCCGACTCCACCCGTACTGTGCTTATCGACTTTGATGCCCTCTATCGGAGAAAGATCCACCTGCTCTCCGCTGGCTGCCATAGCCATGGTCAGATCGAGAATCTCTCTCTCATTCATTCCGTTAAAGAATATGGCCATGAGCAGTGCAGAAGCCTGATAATCAGGTATATCACCCTTGACATATTCATCTATGAATCCGTATATCTCATCAGTTGAAAGCTCATGTCCGTCACGTTTTTTTGCTATAACATCATACATTCTCATAACTGTTTCCCCTAATCCAATTCAAATGCAAGCGGAAGTAACTCTCCCAATGTATATGTTCTTATCTCTTTGCCGTTATAAAGAACAACACTAAATGAATCCTTATCACAAAACTCACTCATAACCTGTCTGCATACTCCGCACGGAGGACAAAATGAAGTGATATCCTCATCTTTGGGAGCCCCTACTATGGCTATTCTCTTAAACTCACGCGCTCCTTCACTTACCGCCTTGAAGAATGCAGTCCTTTCTGCACAGTTGGAAGGTCCGTAAGCCGCATTTTCTATGTTGCAGCCTGTAAATACTTCTCCCGTAGCAGTCTCAAGTGCAGCTCCGACACAAAATCCCGAGTATGGCGAATAAGACATCTTTCTTGCTTTTATGGCAAGCTCAACCAGTTCTTTGTTTTCCATACCTTCTACCTCTTGATCTCTGCCCAGAAGCCAGTTCCCTGCGTACCCTTGTCAACTCCGAATATCTCCTGGATCGTGGCAGCAATATCTGCAAAGCTGCTTCTTGTACCAAGATTCACTCCTGCTTTGATATCACGTCCGTATGCTATAAACGGAACATACTCTCTTGTATGATCTGTTCCCTTGAATCCCGGATCGCATCCGTGATCAGCAGTTATCATCACTATGTCATCACCTGACATCTTTTCAACAAACTCAGCAAACTGCCTGTCAAAAGTAGTTGCTGCCTTAGCATATCCTTCTATGTCACGGCGGTGACCGTAAGTCATGTCAAAATCAACAAGATTCACAAAGCAAAGTCCCTCAAAGTCTGTATCAAGGAGCTCTATTGTCTTGTTCATACCGTCTACATTGTTTTCAATGCGCTGTGTATGCTGAATATTCTTTCCTGCGAATATATCATATATCTTTCCGACACCGTAAACGTCAAATCCGTTTTCCGTCAAAACATCCATCATGGTGTTTCTGGGAGGAACAAGTGAAAAATCATGTCTTCTTGGTGTTCTTACAAAGTTCGGGAATTCACCCACAAACGGTCTTGCGATGACTCTGCCAACACCATGTTCCCCTACAAGGATCTTTCTTGCGATCTCACAGTATCCGTAAAGCTCATCTACTGGTACGATATCCTCATGAGCAGCTATCTGAAACACACTGTCAGCCGAGGTATATACGATAAGATCCCCGGTCTCCATATGCTCAACACCGAAATCCTTTATGACTTCTGTTCCGGAATACGGCTTGTTGCAAAGCACTCCCCTTCCCGTCTGTCTTACAAACTCGGTAAGAACATCATCAGGAAATCCGTTGGGATATGTAGGGAAAGGCTTCTCTGATATAAGCCCCGCCATCTCCCAGTGTCCTATGGTAGTATCCTTGCCCATGGAGCTTTCCTGAAGCCTTGCTATTGCTCCCTTCGGTGAATCCACGCCTTCAGCCCATTCCGCAACACCGTCGATGTTGAACAACCCCATGCTCTTCATTACCGGTGTATCATAAGCCGGGCTTCCTGCGATCGTTTTTAATGTGTTACTGCCTATGTCGCCAAAAAGGTCAGCATCGGGTTCGGCACCGATACCGTAACTGTCCAATACAATAAGAAATACTCTTCTTTTACCCATAACCCACCTCACAGTGTCTATTCAAAATATTTAGGATCTATATCTATAAGAAAATCATCACTGCTCTTTTTCTTTTGCGGCGCACTTGCCTTTGTCTGTTTAGGCCTGCGTACCATCACATATTCGTATTCCTCTTCCTCTTCTTCATCCTCATATTCTTCTTCGTCTTCGTAATCTTCATCCTCGGATTCGCCATCATAATACTCGTCGTCATCGTCATCGTCGTCGTATTCTTCATCATCCTCATCATCGTCATCCATGTTCTTGATGCTCTTGATCGTAATGAGAATGATGACCATCAATACAAGGATCGCTCCGAGGAGTCCAAAGAGTTTTTTATAATCCGCCGGTGACTCTTCCTGTGTCTCCTGAGTGTCAGTGTTTTCAGGTTCATCAGGGGTAATCTCTTCCTCATCCTCCTCGATCAAAGCATCTTCGTCAGGTTCATACTCAACATAGTCAATACTGATGTATCCGACTGAATTGTTGTAATTTATCTGTAGCCAGTCTCCTTCAACTGCTGTTACATCCGCAACGTTTCCTGAATAAAGCTTACCCATGGCATCATAGTCTTTGCCGGGCCCGCTCCTTACATTCAAAGAATCTGCCGTTATCACAGCCGTTCCTATCACTTCCGACGCATTAACCTTAAAAGATGTAAGATAAACACCTGCAAGTAAAAATATAAAAGTTGTAAATATCAGTATCTTTCTTCCGGTCTTTTCAAGTAGCATTTTATTTCATCTCCATAAATCTTATATTGGGATCCACCCTTCCGCTGTACGCATAATCGGCGCTGCATACATAAAATACCAGATCCTCATAGCTTTCAGGCACCTGGACAGCCAGGTTGGCATAGCTGACACATACATCATCTTCCCAGTCATACTTGTATGCCTCTGTAGCGACAACGGGAAGCCTTGTACCGTCCGGATATGTTATATAGTTGGTAACAGCATATTCTTCCATTCCAACATAGGTGTCGGTATATCCGACCATGACTTTACATCCGGTGGGCATCCTAAATTCAACGGTCGCCTCTCGCCATTCATAGCCTTCTCTTCCCGCATGGGCTCCGTCGGAATAGTATTTCCTGTAGTCCGTAACCGTAGCCTTGCCCATAACATTCGAATCATCGGCATTTGCGATAGTTGTATAGTCCCAGGTAGTACCTTTTTCTATTGTATACTTGTAATCTCTTTTCTCAAATGCAGGGATGAGCGAATCACCTTCAACCACACCGCATACAGAGCAGTAACGTGATGAATCATAGCTTGCTCTTACCCATGTATGAGGAAGAGTTGTTCCTTCAGTCACTCCGCAGACAACACATTTCTTGGGATGCAGACAGGTTGCCTCAGACCATATATGATCTGCCAGTTCTCCTTCAGTCTGTCCGCAGACTCTGCAGGTCTTTGGATGCTCACATGTTGCTTCGACCCAGTCATGTCCCAGCGGTTCTCCTTCCGATGCACCGCAGAGTTCACAAACCCTGGGCTGTGTGCATGTGGCGTCAAGCCAGATATGTTCCAATGGCTCTCCTTCGGTAGCTTTACATATCTTACATGTTCTGGGCTGGTAACAGGTTGCTTCCTCCCAGTCATGTTCATGTGTAGCACATGCCGACACTAGAACCAAACCTACTATTAATATGATCAAAGAAATATTTCTTTTCATGAACACATACGCCTCCACTTATAATTGTACTCTAAAGCTTAAAAAGTAACAACTTTTTCATACAAAAAGAACATTTCAAAAATCTGTCTAATAAAAGGGAATAGGCCATTCACAAGTGAATGGCCTCTAAAGGGGGAGTATATTTTGTTTCGTCAATTGAGACGTTTTTACACCTTGCGGTGTAGGAATCAAGTTTTATCTCTTGATGGGTATAATATATCAGACCTACTGTAATAAAACTGTAATACGTCTCAACAAAGAATTCTATCTGTCGATAAGCATCCTTACCCTGTTGTAATAATTGAGTTTCGAACTGCTAGAATCCGTCTCCACTACCGCTATGTTCGCCTGTGGAAACTTCCTTTGCAGATACGGATACATTCCTCTTCCCGCACACACATTGGGCATGCAGCCAAAAGGCGCTATACACAAAACTCTCTTTATATCACTGTTAATGTAGTCTATTACCTCGGAACCCATAAGCCATCCGTCACCTATCGTAAACTGACGTGATACCAGCTCTCTTGAGTTTTCTTCCATTGTCTTATAATCATTTAAACTCCTGAAGCCAAACTCTTTTATTGTGCTTATCATCTGATCCTGAAGATAAACAACCAGTTTCTTTACGGCCTCAAATCCTACACGTTCCAGGTTGAAGCTGTCGGGTTTGTGTGAATCTATATAGTAGAGTGCATACCATGACGCACCGTTTACATGTGCTTCACAACCGTTGTTCTCAAGAAACTTTATTATATCCCAGTTACCAAGTGCGCAATATTTTACATAGAACTCGGCAACGATACCTACAACTTTTCTCTCTTTCTGGTCTCTTTCTATTTTACTAAAAGATTCCGCTATGGCTCTGAAATTCTTCTTTATCCTGCCTATGGTCAGGTTCTTACCCAGTCTGATATCTTTGGAGAGCCTTTCTATCCACTGATCTTTAAGTGCATCGGTCTCTCCCTTGTTCATCTCATAGGGTCTGGTCTGATTGGAAAGCAGCATAAGTATATCACCGTAGAAAAGTCCGAACAGTCCCCTTATTGCGGTATCATAGTTTATCTTTAAGGATATCTCATCACATACATGTCTTACATTTATGGTCAGCACACGAACATCATTAAAGTGTGAATGATCCAAAGCACGTCTCATAAGACCTATATAGCAGGCACCTCTACAGGCATCACCGGCAGTGGGCATAAGGATATAGGTCTTCTTAGGATCATACTGACCAGTTTTCATTGCTCTTACGACCTGTCCTGTCATAAGTACAAATGGATAACATATATCGTGATTGCAGTACTTAAGCCCTTCCTGTCTTACAGAAAACTCATCCTCGTCGATAAGATCCACGACACGATATCCCTTGCTCCAGAACATATATTTAAGTAGCGGAAAATGACTGTCCAAAGTGGCAGGCAGTAAGATAGCATTCTCTTCTTTGTCATTAAGTATCTTATACATAACTTTGATATTCACCGAATAAGAATCTGTTATATGAGAATATTCTACTATCTTTTAAGTTACAAAGAAAGAAGTAAGATATGAATGCCATAAATCCATGTTTATAAACGGAACCGTTGAATATAACTGCTCAAAAAAACAGCGGTGACAAATGCCACCGCCGGTCTTTTAAAAATTTTTATCAATGTTAAAAAACGATCTTTACGCTTCCTACTGTCTTTTCGGGTGCGATATACATCTTTACGAAATCGCCTACCTTAACATCATGCTCTGCCTGTTCTGCCTTTGTGATGGTTGCATCAGCGATCGTTATAGTCTGGTTCTCATTATTTCCCATAGTTGTGTTATACCACAACATACGAACATCAAATTTGCTGCCCTTTTCAACCATCTTGGCAACCATTGCTTCCTGAACCCAGGCATTCTCCTCAACGAACTCAACCTCTGCTGACATCAGACGGTCTTTCTGCTCATCTGACAGTTTTGAAACCATTTCGTCTCTCTCTGCAGCATCCTTCTTGGCAATCTTAAAAACAACTGCCACAAACGCACCTATAATGGCTCCGATAATAACGTATCCCATCTTTTTTACTCCTCTCTTTTCGTCATTCATTCTCATTAGACTGTTTTGTCGCCGTGAAATATAATAACATATTACGAAAAAAAATCAATTTTCAAAGGGCAAAAAAACGCCTATTTTCTTATATTTTTCAAGTTTTTGACAGTGTGCCCGTACAAATTCTTTTAAAAAAATCTTGACGCAAGATATGTAACATGTTACATTGTTTGTGAAATGTAATATATTACATATTTATTTTCAAAGAGAGGTCACCTATGAATTATAACGAAGCTATGAAAATGAGCAATGTAGAATTCGGCGATATGCCGCCCCAGGCTTTTTTACTCGGATTGCTCAGTGCATTCGATAACAGATATCAGGCCGCCGCTGATGCTTTTTTTAAAGAGATCACATGGAAGCAGTTCTTTGCCATTATCTGTATCAGACTTTTTAAGGAAGCACCGACATTGAATGAACTGTCTGATGTAATGGGAAGTTCTCATCAAAATGTAAAACAGATACTGTTAAAACTTGAAAAAAAGGGATTCATTACTACATTTACCGACGAAAACGACAAAAGGAAGCAGCGCATAGCAGTCACTGAAGCATGCATGGAATTTTGTGAAAAGAACGATAACGAGGGAAATCAGAGTCAGTATATCATAGGACGTATCTTTGAAGGTATTGATGAAAAAGCACTGATAACAACGATCAAAACAATCATGACAATGGAAAGGAACCTTAGCAAAATATGAAAACACTTATAATCTATACTTCACAGACAGGATTTACAAAGAAATATGCCGAATGGCTTGCTGAAAAAACAGGCGGTGATCTTCTCGAATTAAAGGATGCCCAGAAAAAAAATGATGCATTCTTTAATGAATATCAGGCTATAGTCTATGGCGGCTGGGCCATGGCCGGAAAGGTTGTTAAGATAAACTGGTTTCTTGATAAAGCATCTTCATGGAAAAATAAACGACTCGCAGTTTTCTGCGTCGGCGGAAGCCCCAATGATAATCCGGATACCGAAACATTTCTTAAGAACATGCTCACAGATGAGCAAAAAAAATACATAAGGGCCTTTTACTGTCAGGGCGGATTCAACTATGAAAAGATGAACACTGCATCAAGGATAGCCATTAAGATGTTTGTCTCTGCTTTAAAGAAAAAGAAAGATCAGACAGATGATGAAAAGACAATGATAAGGATGATATCAGATTCTTATGATATTTCGGATATCAGATTTACAGAACCCATTGTCAGATACATTGAGGGTGACGAATAGATTAACGCAGGTAAAATGACCAAAACCGACAATGATGATCATCTATGCTTTGATACTATGGAAAAACGTTGGGAGGGATAAATAATGAAACGTTCAATAAAAATACTGTTGACAGTACCGGCTGTTTTTGCGCTGCTAATTATCATGATATGTATCATTGTCTTTATAAGGATGAACAGTCAGGTGAAAAGCTTTGATCAGACACCTGTTGATATAAGCCAGATCAAAGACGGTGTTTACGAAGGTCAGAGCGAAACAGACATGGTCAAGGTAAATGTTAAGGTAACAGTATCAAACGGTGAGATCTGTGACATAGAGATACTTCGTCATGAATGTGGCAAAGGCAGTATAGCCAACGTGATCGTTGACGATATGATCAAAAGAAACGATGTTGAGGTAGATGCAGTTTCAGGTGCAACATTCTCAAGCGAAGTGATAAAGGATGCCGTAAGAAATGCACTTAAGAGTGCAAGCCGCTGAAAATATTGGTGATTTCTTTCGATGTTTTATTAACTTATTTAATGCTTTCAGTTCTCGTCTGCCTTATGCAGATCATGCATGTCAGGATAACTACTTATAATGCCGCTATATGCCGGTCCAAGGATTGCCTTATCTGGGTATATTCAGGTTTTGCAGAATAAGCAAATATAGTTAAGGCATTTACTGCGCAATGCATCAAAGACGGCATCCGGATTGTACCTGTCTTTTCATATCTTATTCAGTACCATGTTCTAACGAATAATCCATTAACTTCTTCGTATATATTTCAGCTTTCTTTTTCATAACTACTTTATCTATTAATACTGATATTATGTACATCACTACTATTATACCCAAAAAGATGAGCCACAAGCCTGCACTACCTGTTTTCAGAAAAATCCCCATAAGATAAAACATAAGTATTTCAACAGGTATAAAAAGAATATAGAATAAAGTTAATGAAAAAATAAATCCTCTTTTCTCAAGTCTCTTATTTCTGAAACATAGCGTAAAACTGATAGAGCCCCAGAGGCAAAGACAAAATAGCTTTACCAGAAAAAAGACTGTTATAACATCATTTCCAGTTATCAGTGCTACAGCAATAACGCAGATTACCAGCCATGCAAAGCTATATGCAACCGCATCACGTAAATATTTTAGAAAATCTTTTATTATGACCATATCCTATTCCTCAATTTTAAGTAATGATTTAAGTTCACTTGCATATCTTCTTGATATAACCACATTTTCCCCATTTACCAGAGTTGCGATGATGTTTCGATTTATCTCAGGCTTCAGTTTCGTCACCTTGTTCAAGTGAATAATAGTCGATTTTGAACATCTGAAGAAATCTCTTTTATCAAACATGTCTTCCAGCTCATAAAGCCTTTTCTCTGTAAGCAGAACTCTTTTTTCTGTATAGATAAATGTTTTCTTATCCACGGATTCTATATATAGAATCGCATCTATGGAAACATTAAACTTTTCTCCTTTATCCGATGCCGGAATAAAAGATCCGAAACGCTTAATATGTCTTTCCAGTCTCGATACTTCATTCGTAATATCTCTGCAGTGTATTTCAACGTATAGGGATTCTTCTGAATCTTTTTTTATATCAATCCTCAAAGTCTGTTTTTTCCTTTCTGTTATCTATAGCGAGACAGATACATATCACTATCTGCATAATGATCATAAATGCAGCAGTCATAACATTTCCAAAAAGATGAAAGATTATGAGCGCCCCTATGGTTTCTGTTATAGCAGCAAATGAATATGCCTTGCTGTCATAAACCCATCCATACGGAAGAAGGTGTGCACCAAATACCATGGCATACAGCATCATCATTGCTTCTGGACTTTTACTGAAGGCCCACATCACAATTACGAGATAAAGCATCTGATTCAGGGTACATAAAAATCCGAGTTTGTTGATAGGATTGTCTGTCTTCTTAAATATATCAGCCTTTAACACTTTAGAAAAGATAAAAGCCATTGGCATCATAAAGCAAGAGCACATAAAAGTGTATAGATTTGTTGCTTCTACCGGCTTATTGATCAGCTGCATTATCAGAATCATTGTCCATATCACTACGGATGACATCATAAATGGAAGTCCCCTCTTTTGATTCTCCTGCGCGTCTTTCTTAAGTTCATTTAAACTGAGTATGCACTCCTTAAGTCTTAATGTATCCATAATAAAACCTCCTGTTTCTGTGATCTTTTTCACATACTAAAGGAGGTTATATGGTTTATCAATATTTGAATCACCAAACGGTACAAAGCAGTGGACTAAGTGGCTAAAACTATCGTTTCCTTGGCTTGATACCCATAGTCAAGCTTACTCTTGCTCATGCAATCCTATGATGCAGGGAATATAAAAAAGACGCTTGGAATGCAAGCATTCCAGCGTCTTTGTATACTCTTTCCAACGCAGATATAATTATCTCTTTGAGAACTGAGGTGCGCGACGAGCTGCTTTGAGACCGTACTTCTTTCTTTCTTTCATACGAGGGTCTCTTGTAAGATATCCAGCCTGCTTAAGTGTAGGACGGAAATCCTCATCTACTTTAAGGAGTGCTCTTGCGATACCGTGTCTGATAGCACCTGCCTGACCTGTGTATCCGCCACCCTTAACATTAACCTTAACATCATACTTCTCAACTGTATCTGTAGCTACGAGAGGCTGACGAACGATAACCTTAAGTGTCTCAAGTCCGAAGTAATCATCGATGTCTCTGTTGTTGATCGTTATATTACCCTTGCCCGGTACAACATATACTCTGGCAATAGATTTCTTTCTTCTGCCTGTTCCATAGAACTGAGCTGCTGCTTTCTTAGCCATATTAGTAATCTCCTTCCAAATCTAATTAAAATGTAAGTACTTCAGGCTTCTGAGCTGCATGATTGTGCTCGCTTCCTGCATATACGAATAACTTCTTGTACATCTGTCTGCCAAGGGGTCCCTTGGGAAGCATGCCCTTTACTGCAAGTTCAACAACTTCCTCAGGCTTCTTGTCCATCTTCTCACGAAGGGTTGTCTCCTTCATGCCGCCAACGTAATCAGAATGATGATAATATACTTTCTGATCAAGCTTCTTACCTGTAACTGTAACCTTATCAGCGTTGATAATGATCACATAATCACCACAATCCATATGAGGTGTGAAAATAGGCTTATTCTTTCCTCTGAGTACTTTTGCTACTTCTGAAGCCAAACGACCTAATGTCTGACCTTCAGCGTCAACAACGTACCATTTTCTATCAATAGTAGCCGGACTAGCCATAAATGTCTTCATTGTATATCCTCCAAAAAAACTATCATCGTGACGTGTGAACCCTACATCGGGGCTAATGATGCGTTGCTCACAGGTGTGCGATGTTCCTTCCATCTGAAACACCCACGCTCGAATATTATACTAAACGCTCCCACGCGTGTCAACAACTTATTTAAACATTTTAAGCAGCTGCTTTGGGCTGTCAATGACAGCATCCGGATCATCAACCTTTCCGAATCCGTATGACGCAAACACAAAGAATTCTTTTGCTTCCCTGCATGCGTTTGCATCCATTATCGTGTCTCCGACATAAACAGAATTCTTCAGCCCGTGTTTTTTGTTCATCAGTTTTATATTCTCTGCTTTTGAAAGGCCGTTGTCTCCGTGGCAGATCTTATCCGTGACAAAAGGTTCAAGCTTAAGATGCTTCATCATGAGCTCTATATATCCCGACTGACAGTTGCTCACTATAATGACCTTGCATTTTTCGGACAGTTTTTTGATCGTTTCTTCTATATTAATATACGGTATCCCCGAAGTGTCGACCAGAGCCGCCTGCTCATATTCAATACATACCTTATCAAAGATTCGTACATCCTTTTCCGATACTCCCGGTAAGACATTTCTCATTATCTCAAGCATCGGAAGGCCAAACAGGCCCTTTAGCGTATCAGCGGTAACGCTTACCTCGGGATGACCTGTATCGATAAGTGCCCTGTTCCACGCTTCCTCTACAACAGATGTGGAATCCCATATTGTTCCGTCAACATCAAATATGACTCCGTCAGGAGTAAAGTTTACCTTATCAAGATTCATAATATTACTCTACCTCTTTATCAGCCTCTTCTCGAAATGCTGGTAATCCTTGCAGGAATTCCAGTCACCTCCCCAGATGAAGCCATGTTCTTTAAACAGTTTGTAACAAAGATCGTTCTTATCTATCTTATATGCAAATTCATTGTCGCGGTATGCATAAGGAGCGCTCTGTGTCGGACAGATATAATCCGATCCGCCTTCTCCTTTACCGTATTCAACGTACGGATTGTAAAACGGATTTACATCGATCGCCAGACCGTATGCATGATAACTCAGCTTCGTGGATCTGTCCACAAGTCTGTAATTGAAGCATGATGTATTGTTTGCTTCCATTGAAGCATCATCATCCGCATCATACTTATCTATAAGAGAAACCTCTTCAAGCATGTAGCCGTTCTCATAAAGTTCCTTAAATATCTCCAAAAGATCCTGAGCGATAAGCTCGTTGCAGACGAGTTCTCCGTCCTTTGTATTACCCTCAAAATCATTGTATTTAATCACAACATGCCTTAACATGTCAAAGTTCACGATGCTCTCATCTATATCGGAAGCATATGACTTTCCTCTCATACTCTCTTTAAGTTCATCCGATATCGGCTCTATGTAGAAGCCCTCTGTTATATCTTCCTGCTCCAAAACAGGTTTGATATCCTCTTTGACTTCTTCAGTCACTTCTGGCTTTTCTTCGGTTTTGGGAGATATTGTCGGGGTTGCTGAATGTGACACTTCTGTCACTTCTCCGGTATCTTCCTGTATTTCTGGGATCTTTTCGATCTCAACCGGCACCGACGTGACTGTCGCCTTTTCTTTTGCCGCATAGTCTGCGACCGTTTCCGAAGAACTGAGCGAATGAGCAAGCAGCACACAGCCAGCTATGATAAATGCGATTATGGCAAGATACTTTATCACTGTATTTTTCATACTTTCACATATCCCATTCTATGTTCATCAGCATAAGTCCCTGCGGCGGTGCAGTAAGACCCGCTTTTGTTCTGTCTTTGGATTCAAGTATATCCTTAACTCTTTCAGGCTCTATCCTTCCTCTGCCGACATCAACGAGCGTACCCGCTATTATACGTACCATGTTATATAAGAACCCGCCTCCGGTCACATCGATACATATATCGGGGCCGTTTTTTGTTATTTCTATGCTCTCAACACTGCGTACATGAGTCTGGGCAGTCGATCCTGCTGCACAAAAGCTTGAAAAATCATGTTCTCCGAGCAGATAACCTGCAGCACGACTCATTTTTTCAATATCAAGTTCATAGCTTACAAACCAGGCATATCTTGTCTTTAGCGGATCAGGATATGACTCATTGTCTATCTTATATCTGTATGTTTTTGATGTCTTTCTCTTTCTCGGATGAAAGTCAGGATCAACCTCAAGAGATCTTCTTACCACTATGTCATCTGGCAATATGCTGTTAAGCGCTCTTGATATATTTGAAGGCTCGATATTCATATCCGTGTCGAATACCGCCAGATTGCAAAGGCCGTGAACGCCCGCATCGGTCCTGCTCGTACCGATAACCTCAGTTTCTTTTCCCGTAAACTTTGTTATCGCACTGTTAAGTTCGCCTTCTATGGTTTTCTTGCCGTCCTGAGCCTGCCACCCGTGATAATCGGTTCCGTCATAGGCAACAACGAGCAATATTCTCTTTGTATCAGCCATTATGCCATCCACCATGTATTTCTACCGAACACTATGCACAAAATAAGAGTAAGGATTATGACCATGTATGCGATCACATCCCTCTTTTCATAACGAAGAGGTTTCATCCTGGTCCTTCCCGAATCACCACGATAGCATCTTGCTTCCATAGCCATTGCCAGATCCCCCGCACGTCTGAATGCGGATATGATAAGCGGTACCAAAAGAGGCACCAGCGCCTTTGCTCTCTTTACAAGGTTTCCGGTGTCAAAATCGGCTCCTCTTGCCATCTGTGCTTTCATGATCTTATCCGTCTCCTCTATGAGGATGGGGATGAACCTTAATGCGATACTCATCATCATTGCTATCTCATGAACCGGTACCTTGATCTTCTTTAAAGGTCCTAACAGCTTTTCAAGGCCGTCTGTGAGGCTGTTAGGCGTTGTCGTAAGCGTCATGATACTTGATCCCAATATAAGGAATGTCAGCCTTATAGCCATCTTTATCGCATTTTCAAGACCTTCTTTTGATATACTGAGCTTCCAGAATGAAAATATTACCTCACCTTTGGTCATAAATAGGTTAAAAACAACCGTCATGAGCATCAATATGACGATAGCCTTCATACCCTTTACCATGTATTTAAAAGGGACCTTGCACAGTTTTATGGACATGACAAGAAATGCTGCGGCTATAACATAGCCCCAAACGTTCTTTGCCAAAAACAGCGTTACTATGAAGAAAAATGTTCCTGAAATCTTTGTTCTGGGATCCAGTCTGTGAATAACGGAATCCGCCTGATAATACTGCCCCAGCGTAATATCCCTGATCATCTCATCTTTGTCCTAACTGATACAATCCATGATCTTTTCTACCGCTTCATCTATAGTCGTCACATTGACAGGTACGTCAAATCCGTTCTTTTTAAGCGCATGCATCGCATAAGTAACACTCGGGATTGCAAGTCCCATCTGCTCGAGCTCTTCAGCATGCGTAAACACCTCTTTGGGTGGTGCATCATATACAAGCCTGCTTTTGTTCATCACAAGGATCCTGTCAACGTAATTGGCCACATCATCCATACTGTGTGATACGAGGACTATGGTTATCTTCTCCTCATCATGAAGTTTCTTTACAAGTGACAGAATCTCATCCCTGCCTTTCGGGTCAAGACCCGCTGTGGGTTCATCCAGCACAAGTACTCTCGGACGCATCGCCAGCACACCAGCAATGGCTGCTCTTCTTTTCTGACCACCCGAAAGATCAAAAGGAGACTGATAATATGTCGTTTCCTCAAGACCTACCTGTCTTAATGCCGTGAATGCCCTAAGCTCGGCATCTTTCTTTTCAAGTCCCTGGTTTAAAGGTCCAAAACATACATCCTCAAAGACGGTGGCTTCAAATAGCTGATGCTCGGGATACTGGAAGACCAGTCCCACACTGCTTCTAAGCTCCTTTATCGGATAATCCTTGTCCGATATATCCTTTCCGTCAAAATAGACCTCTCCCTTAGTCGGTTTCATAAGTCCGTTCATATGCTGAACAAGAGTTGATTTGCCGGATCCGGTATGACCTATGAGTCCGACAAATTCACCGTCATCTATCTTAAAAGATATATCACTCAGCGCATCGGTTTTCAGTTGTGTGTCAGCATCATAGCTGTGATATACATGATTGAATATGATAGACATCTTATCTTAATCTTTTAAGTGAATTTACAAGTTCGTCTATTGTAAGTATCCCGTCAGGGATATCAAGTCCTTTTTTCTTTAGCTCGTAAGCCAGCAATGTAACCTGCGGAACATCCAGACGAAGTTCTCTTAACTCATCAACCTGTGAGAAAATATCTCTCGGACTTCCCTGCATGACCACTCTTCCCGAATCCATGACAAAGACCTTATCGGCATATATGACCTCTTCCATGTAATGGGTTATCAGGATGATCGTCATCTTCTCGACATCATTTAAAGCCCTTGCAGCTCTTATAACCTCATATCTTCCTGAAGGATCCAGCATTGCCGTGGGTTCATCCATGACAATGCATTTGGGGTGCATTGCTATGACTCCGGCAATGGATACCCTCTGTTTCTGTCCGCCCGACAGTTTGTTTGGAGAATGCTTCCTGTACTCCCACATACCGACAGTCTTAAGACTCTCTTCCACTCGCTCGAGTATCTCCTTTGTAGGGACTCCCAGGTTCTCAGGACCAAAGCCCACATCCTCCTCGACAACCTGACCTATGATCTGGTTGTCTGGGTTTTGAAACACCATGCCTGCTGTCTGTCTTATGTTCCATATATTGGCTTCTTCGCTCGTCTTCATTCCGTCTATCCATACTGTTCCCTCAGTCGGATACAGAATAGCATTCAGATGCTTTGCGAGTGTGGATTTGCCTGATCCGTTATGGCCCAGTATGGCTATGAACTGTCCCCTCTCTATATCGAGATTGACCTCGTCGACAGCACGTGTGATACCCTCGACATTTCCCTCGTCGTCACGCCTTATATATTCAAATGTAAGATTATCGGTTTTTATAAGACTCATGCTGTTTATTATATCATTTACCTTTCATACGCTCAAGCGCGACAGCATTAACGGATACATAAAAGAGCCCCTCATCTGAGGAGCTCTTTTAAAAGAAAATATCTCTTATACAAGTTCAAGAACAACTTCCATTGCTCCGTCACCCTTACGCTGTCCGATCTTAACGATACGTGTGTAACCACCGTTTCTTGATACGTACTTGGGAGCAACTTCGTCAAAGATCTTTGCAACAACATCAACCTGCTTTGTTCCTCTCTTCTTTCCTGCGTTCTCAGCGGGAACTTCTGTTACGGGAACAAGAGTCTTGAGCATCTGTCTTCTTGCATGAAGTCTGCTGGGAAGATCCTTCTTGATCTCCTTTTCAACTTCGTCGTAAACTGTAACTTTCTTACCGTCTACAACTTCTTTAACTCTCTTACCGTCCTTATCCTTACGTGCTACTTTAGCAGTAACCTTAACAACTTCAAAGTTGTCCTTTTCCTTAACAGCAAGAGCGATGATGCCTTCAGCTATCTTCTGAACTTCCTTAGCCTTAGCTTCTGTTGTAACGATCTTTCCTCTGTAAAGAAGTGCTGTTACCTGATTCTTAAGTAATGCTCTTCTCTGGTCTGAGGTTCTTCCTAACTTTCTGTACTTTGCCATTTTGTTTACTCTCCTTTTCTTTAGATGACCGCACTCTTCGGATTTACCGGCATCCATCAATGGTTATTGAGATGCGGACATATACTCTTCGGATTTATAATGCCCGTAGTTACTATATTAATCCTCTGCCTGGTTAAGCTGAAGATTAAGCTCTTTAAGCTTTGCAAGAACTTCCTCTAATGACTTACGACCAAGGTTACGAACCTTCATCATCTCATCGGGAGTCTTGTTTGTGAGCTCCTTAACTGTATTGATGCCTGCTCTCTTTAAGCAGTTGAATGAACGAACTGAAAGCTCAAGCTCATCAATGCTCATATCAAGAATGACATCCTTCTTGTCATCTTCCTTAACGCTCATAACTTCTGCTCTCTGAGCGTTCTCTGAAAGATCAACAAACAGACTTAAGTGCTCGCTGAGTACCTTTGCAGCAAGGCTTACTGCCTCGTCGGGTACAAGACTACCGTTTGTATATACATCGATAGTAAGCTTATCATAATCTGTTACCTGTCCTACACGTGTATTCTGAACTGTTACGTTCACACGCTCAACAGGTGTGTAGATAGAATCGATCGGGATGATACCTATAGGAAGATCCTCGTTCTTATTCTTATCAGCACTTACATATCCTCTGCCCTTTGTAATGGTGAGTTCCATATACAACTTACCGCCTGAAAGTGTAGCGATAACCTGGCCGGGATTCATGATCTCTATATCGGAATCGCACTGGATATCAGATGCTCTTACAACTCCCTCGCCCTCAAAATCAATATATGCTGTCTTGGGCTCATTTGAATCGCTGTTGTTCTTTATAGCAAGGCTCTTGATGTTCATGATGATCTCAGTAACATCTTCCTTAACGCCTTCGATTGAGCTGAACTCATGAAGAACGCCTTCAATCTTAACCTGGCTTACAGCAGCACCCGGAAGTGAAGAAAGCATGATCCTTCTTAAAGAATTGCCAAGTGTGATACCATATCCTCTCTCAAGGGGTTCAACCACAAATCTGCCATATTTCTTATCTTCAGAGATTTCTGCAACTTCGATATTCGGTCTTTCAAAATCAAACACTGTAACACCCTCCTTTTAATATGATCCTTCTTAAAAAGATCCGGACTAAAAATGATCTTTGCTTCTTATTTAGAATACAACTCGACGATAAGCATTTCGTCAACAGGTACATCGATCATTTCTCTTGAAGGTAAGTTCTTAATTGTACCCTTAAGAGCTTCTGTGTCTGACTCCATCCATTCAGGAACAAGACGACCGCCTGTTATCTCAACGATATCTTTATAACGCTGAAGAGACTTTGCCTTCTCCTTTATCTCTATAACATCTCCAACCTTTATAAGGTATGAAGGGATGTTTACACACTTGCCGTTCACAAGTACATGCTTGTGATCTACGACCTGTCTTGCCTCACGACGTGTACGAGCGAATCCCATACGGAAAACTACGTTGTCAAGTCTTCTCTCAAGAAGAACCATGAGGTTTTCACCGGTCATGCCCTTCATCTGATCTGCCTTAGCATAGTAATTTCTGAAAGGCTTCTCAAGAACACCATATATGAATTTTGCTTTCTGCTTCTCTCTTAACTGAAGAGCATACTCACTTTTCTTCTTGCCGGCATTAGCCTTTGTTCTGTTTGATTTCTTGTCATATCCCAAGAATGTAGGATCAAGATCGAGTGATCTGCATCTCTTGAGGACTGGTGTACGATTTACTGCCATTATTATTCTCCTCTTATAAATATTGTTTACAACTTTTGTAAGCCTTCTTCCAACTTATCAAACTATATGATTATACACGACGACGCTTAGGCGGACGGCATCCGTTATGAGGTACGGGAGTAACGTCCTTGATACTAAGTACGTTAAGGCCTGCTGCCTGGAGTGCTCTTATAGCTGCTTCACGTCCTGAACCCGGTCCCTTAACGAATACGTCTACAGTCTTAAGGCCATGCACAAGTGCTGCCTTTGTAGCAGTCTCT
>JAEEGJ010003434.1_pt1 | contig 61451 bp, 55 predicted proteins | sample 8958761 | NCBI WGS metagenome assembly JAEEGJ01 (sample SAMN16246546, study PRJNA631951) | gut metagenome | biome: gut microbiome; feature: rumen; material: RS-attached | host: Bos | place: Iran: Karaj | collected 2018-10 | reverse complement strand
AGCTCCAGAATCTCGTTTTCCATTTCTTCCGGTCTGCAAATATCAACAGGAACACCAATCAAATTAATTCTTTGAATACTCATACTTTATCCTCTTCATTTGCACAGCTTTGAATGGCTGCAATGCCATATAATGCGGCCGTTTCGCATCTTAATATATTTACGGAAAAATGAAGGGGATAAAATAGACCTTTTTTTATTAAATAATCAACTTCCTGCGGGCTAATTCCGCCTTCGCTGCCACAAGCTATGCCTATTCTTGTAATTTTGCCTTTTAATTCCGGTTTCTGCAGGATTTTCCGGATATTTCCGTCGCCATCATTTCTTTCGGAAAGGACAAACCCAACGGAAGAAGTGCTTTGTTCCTGCTGTTCACTTTGTTCATGCCAGAGCTCAACTGCACGCTCTAGAGAAACAGGCTCTTCCACAACAGTATTTACCGGCGAACCACTCTGCTGTCTTGCTTCCTTTATGATACGTTCAATCCGTTCTTTTTTAGCACCCTGCCCCTGCAATGCACTTATGCTGCTTCTTTCCGAATATTCACCAATAATGGGGACAATCCTCTTTACTCCACACTCAGTTGCCTGCCGCACAATCTGTTCGAACTTCTGTGGTTTTGAAATAAACTGAAAAAGCCAATATTCAAGATTATTTTGTACTGTCAGCTGTATTTCTCCTGCCTGAACTCCGCGGGTAAGTGATGATGAACCACCTGCACCGCCAGATGCAACCGCAGAGGTGTCTGCACAAAGCTGAAGTGTAACCGTACGCTGATTTTCATCAACCTTTGCTACGGTAGAGTTTTTTAATGTTCCGTCGGGGAGTCTGACACTAACCATGTCGCCAGTTTTTACCCTGAGCACCTGCCGTAAATAACGGTAGTCTTTTCCGCTCAGGCTGATGATTCCTTTTTTGTCGGGATTTTTTTCTAATACAAACTGGCGCATTTATAACTGTTACTGTTCCTGTGGCTGAGTTTTCTTTTCTTCCAGCGCAACTTCATCCTGAAGCTCTTTGAGAGTTTTGGTAGAAGACATAAGAGTTGTATATTCTCCACTCTGTACAATGCGCAGGGCTTCGTTCAGCTGTAAATCATAATCCAGATCATAAAGAGGAGAACCTTTTGAACGCAGAACTTGATTGCGTATAAGCCTTCTGATAATGCGCTGGTCAATAGGATACTGAGCATTCAAGTCGGCAGCGGCTTTTGCAATTGCTTCTTCATCCATTTCCGGGTTGTTTTCTACAGTCTGGGTGATTATTTCTGATTTTACAAGCTCGACATAAGCTGCTTCTTCTTCATCTGTGAACTTTTCAAGATTTTTGATTTCCAGATCAGGCGGAATACCAATTTTATCGATATTCACATCGCTTGGAGTATAATAGCGTGCCATTGTAATCTTCATTCCATCAACATTGCTCAACGGAATTACCTGCTGTACAGAGCCTTTCCCGTAAGTTCTTTCGCCAACAAGATAAGCAAGGTGATAATCCTTTAATGCACCTGAAAGAATCTCGGAAGCACTGGCGGAACCTCTGTTAATTAAAACTACAATCGGCAGCTTTTTTCGTACAGTTGTATTATTTTTGCTTGCCTTAAACTCCTGGTTTTCAAAAGCAAGGCGGCTTTTTGTAGAAACAATTATTCCTTCATCAATAAACTTGTCTGCAACATCTGAAACACTGTTAATAAGTCCACCAGGATTATCGCGCAGGTCAAGAATCATTCCTGTGTAATTGTTCTGATCAAAAAAATCAAGGGCGTTCTGGAGTCTTTTTGGAGTTTCAGGTGTAAACTCAATCAGGCGAACGTAACCAATGCTTGTTCCTTCTATCATACCAAACTTTGCGGTTGGAACTTCAATGAGCGCACGAACCATCTTAACATCGAAACGCATATTAGTTCCGCGCAGGATAGAAACGGTTACCGGAGTGCCAACTTCACCACGCAAATGTGAAAGAACATCATCCATTGTCATGTCGGCGGTAGGCAAACCATCTACGGCAACAATATAATCACCGGACTGAATGCCTGCTTTTGCACCCGGTGTATCTTCAATTGGAGAAGAAACCTCTACATAAGCGGGTTTTTCAGGTGTTGATTCAAGCGGCTTTGTAATGGAAAGTCCTACACCTCCAAAATTACCAACAGTTGTATCATTCAAAGAACGCATTGCGTTTGCATCAAGATAAAGTGTGTACGGGTCGCCGATTGCATCGAGCATTCCCTTGATTGCGCCTTCGTACAATATTTTAGGATCTATTTCTTCTACATAATTCTGCTGAACAAAATCAAAAACCTGATTTATTTTCTTCATGTACTGGAAGCCGGAAGCTTTATCTTCCTTTTGTGAGGCCGAAAAACATGAAGAGTTTAAGCATATAGAAATAATTACTGCTAGAACAAAAAGTTTTTTGCCTGAATGATTAAAATGTGTTTTCATACTGCTCATTTTACTTTACTGAACTCAAAAAATCTACTACGAAAGCTGCTGCTAAATGGCTGCCAAACACTTTTTCTGCTTTCGTTGTCAGTTTAGCAAAGCAAAACTGACATTTCCTTGAATGACAAAAAGTGATTTCCATTGTATAATTACAGTATGGCACAGATTATTCCAGTAGCGAGCGGTAAAGGAGGAGTTGGAAAAAGCCTTCTTTCTGCCAATTTAGCAATTGCTTTGGGACAGCAGGGCAAACGTGTTGTTTTAGTAGATTTGGACTTGGGAGCTTCTAACCTTCATCTGGTTATAGGACAACACCCGGGCGTGGCAAGCCTTGGTTCCTGGTTTACAGAAAAATCTCAGTTTAAGGATATTATTCAGCCGACTGATTACCAGAATGTAAGCTTTATTGCAGGCGACAGCCAGATTCCTGACTTAACATCCCTAAAACACGCGCAAAAAATCAAACTTATACGAAATCTTAAAAATATAGATACAGATTACCTGATTCTGGACTTAGGTGCGGGGACTCATCAGTTTATTCTTGATATGTTCCTGCTTTCGCCACAGGGAATAATTGTTTCGGCTCCGGCTGTTACTGCCACTTTAAACGGTTATCTGTTCCTTAAAAACGCAGTTTTCCGTCTTTTATACACAACTTACAAGAAAAATACTCCAGGCCGCGAGCTTCTTGATAATCTTAAGAAAAACTCTACTTCCATGCAGAAGCTTTATATTCCTCAGCTTGTTCAGGCACTTGGCCGTGTAGACCCTGATACAACGCAGCTTTTTGTAAGCCGCATGCAGCAGTTCCGTCCGCGGCTTGTTATGAATATGATTGAAAACCCGGCTGACGCAAGTAAAGCACAGAGAATTAAGACTTCCTGCAACCAGTATCTTGGACTTGAAATTGATTTTCTTGGCATTATGTACCGCGATATGCTTCAGGATAAGGCACTTGCTTCCCAGCTGCCGCTTGTTGTTTATAAGCCGCAGTCTGTTCTTGGTCAGGCAATTTACCGCATTTCCGATAAAGTGATTGAATCTGTACCGCGCACTTTTGATGCTGACTTTAACCCTGAAACGTTCAATACTGATACATTTATCAGTGCAGAAGAAGAAGCCAATTCCGATTACGACTTTAAGCTTTCCGGCATTGATGACCTTGTTGCCGGCGGCGAACTTACAATAGGCGAGCTTGCCGAAATGATAAAAACCCAGCAGTACGAGCTGATTCAGCTGAAAAAAGAAAACCAGCTGCTGAAATCAAAATTGATTAAAGCTGCAGCAATGGGATTTAAGGTTTAAAAAGGATTCGCTATGTTTTTGTACATTAATTTTCCGTCGTGGATTCATCCGCAGATTTTCCCGGGAGTAAAGTTTCTTGGTCTTTTGCGCTGGTATGGCTTGATGTATGTTTTTGCCTTTACAACCGCGTATTTTATTTTAAAAAAGGTTGCAAAGGAAGGCGCTTTAGATACTCCATCCTATAAAATTACCGAAGATGATTTGTTCAGCTTTATTGCAACAGGCATCATTTTCCTTCTGCTTGGTGCAAGGCTTGGTTCAACGCTTATTTACAGTCCGGGTGCCGGTTACTGGAAACGTCCCTGGCTGATTTTCTGGCCATTCTACAACGGACATTTTGTTGGTTTTGCAGGAATGTCGTACCATGGCGGTTTTGTGGGCGGTCTTCTTGGAATGATTTTCTGGTGCAAAAAACACAAGCAGCCGATTGCAAAATGGGTTGATGCAATGGTTTGTGCAATTCCGCTTGGCTACACCTTTGGTCGAATCGGTAACTTTATGAATGGCGAGCTTTTTGGACGAATTACAACTATGCCTTGGGGTATGGTTTTCCCTGCTGCAGAAACTTTTTCTTCTTCGCTTACATGGGTTCAGGATTTTGCCGCTAAAATTGGAATGGATATTTCTACTGTACGCTTAGTAAACCTTCCACGCCACCCAAGCCAATTGTATGAAGCCTTTTTTGAAGGAATTGTTTTGTGGACAATAATCTGGTTTACACGCAAGCACAAAAAGTTTGACGGAATGCTTTCGTGTATGTACACCGGCGGTTACGGCTTGTTCAGGTTCTTTATTGAATACTTCCGTGAGCCGGATGCAGATTTAGGCTTTAGAATTGGCGACAAATCGGCAAATATTTACGAAAACGCTTCTCTGACTAATTTTTCTACCGGACAGATTTTGTGCTTTTTGATGATTGCAGGCTCAATAATTGTAGGTGTGCTGCTTTGGCGCAAAGAAAAGAAACAGAAAACAAACCAAAAGTAGCGTTTTGGCTTTTCTAAAGAATCATTACGGATAAAATGAATAATATATTGAAAAAAATCCGTAGTCACCTCTTATTGATAAAGGAATAACGCAGAAACAAAGAAATAAAAGCTTCATTTCAAGTTTCAACTATTGAAATGATGTAGTCGTGGGACGCAGCGGGGAAAATAAGAGGGACCCGGCGAACGTAGTGCGGTCCGAAGGACTCGCACGGAGTGAATAGCTGGGGGATTCCTTATTTTTCACGCGTCGCTGGGACCCGCGACGGAATTATTTCAATAGTTGCACTTTGTTTAAGCAAAAAAAAACACATTACCGTTTTCGATAATGCGTTTTTTATAATAAGCTTTATCATACCGTGTGCAGTTTTGCTTTTAGCAAAACTGCAAGCCAAAGCCGTTAGAATGTTTAGCTACCATTCAACAGCAGCTTTGGCTATGGGGCTTTGGCTAGGTTACGGATTAACTGTTGTCTTATATGCTACTCTCATTCCGTTGCCGTCTTTTACCAATTCTACCATTACAGCAGATTTGATTGGGTTGTGGCGTGCATCGAATGTGAGGTGACCTGTTACGTAGTCGCCGTTTGTTGCTTCAAGAGCATCGCGAACTGCAGCAATATTGTCTGCTCCGCCTGCCTTAAGAATAGCATCTTTAATCATGTAAACTGAATCATATCCGAGAGCTGCGAAAGATGTTGGTTCCTTGTTGTACTTAGCTTTGAAGTTTTTAACATATTTTACTACAGCTGCATCTGTTGAGTCTGCGGCATAGTGGTTTGAATAGAAACCGTTCAAAACTTCGTCACCAGCATTTTCTGTAAGTCCGTCCCATCCATCAGCACCAACGATTGGACATGTAATGCCCTGAGCGCGGAGCTGTTTAGCAATAAGAGCTACAGTTGCATAGTAGTCTGGGAGATAAACAACATCTGGATTCTGGTTCTTAACCTTTGTAATCTGAGCGTTGAAGTCTTTTTCACCTGTTGAATAAGATTCTTTTGCTACGATTACTCCACCGTGAGCTTCGAACTCTTTTACATAGTTTTCTGTAAGACCAACTGAGTAGTCGTTTCCAATATCATAAAGGATAGCGGCTTTCTTTGCGCTGATGTTTTCTGCAGAGAACTTTCCACCTACTGTACCCTGGAATGGGTCGATAAAGCAGGCACGGAATACGTAAGGAATTGTTTTTCCGTTTGCATCAATTGTGATGTTTTCTGCTGTTGCAGCAGGAGCCATCTGAATTACTTTTGCAGCCTGTGACTGGTCTGTAATAGCTTTTGTACAACCAGATGTCAAAGAACCAACGATGATTTTACATCCATCCTGAACTGTAAGCTTTTTGAAAGCTGATACTGTTTTAGCTGGGTCACCTTCATCATCTTCTGCGATAAGCTGAATCATTTTACCGTTGATTCCGCCAGCAGCGTTGATTTCTGCAACTGCAAGTTCAGCACCGTCTTTAGCTTCTACACCATAAACTGCAACTGCACCAGACAAAGGTCCGATACATCCGATTTTAATCGTGTTTGAATCTTTTTTTGCACAGCCGATTGAAGAAAGAGCCATTAAAGCAACTGCTGCACCAAAAACAATACGATTTGTTTTCATAAGTTTTCCTCCGAACTTTAATAATCTTTAATAACTTTAAATATACTAATTTTGCGAAAAACCTGCAAGTAATTGTTATAGCATTCAAGAAATACTATATCTATGCCGAAAATTGAAGAAGGGAAATATTGTATGAAAAAGAAAGCGTTTAGAATTAGTGTTTTAGCTGGCGTTTTGGCTGGTTTTTTATTTTCTCTTATTAGCTGTACATTTGAAATTACAGAAAAAAAACGTATTGCTGACCCGGATTTAAGTAAAGCTTCTAATGGCATTAACATTGGATTAAGAAATAGTAATTCAGATACGTTATATGTTAATATTTTCCGTCAGGATACCACAAATGTTCTGGATTTGGACAATAATGATAAACCAATCATAAATATTGGAGTTCTTTTTCCTTATGTAAAGGGAAACTCAACTAACAACAATACTTTTACTTTTGAAGATGAAAATGTAATTAAAGGACATAAATACCGATATTGTGCAAGATTGTATAGCGAAGCCGATGGTTATACTTATACTAACTGGACTACACCATTTAAAGCTGAAAACGGTCTCACTTCGGATACATCACGTATTTCTTATGGCATTCCACAATCTACTAAGTTTGTTTACGATGCAGCGGCAAAAACTATTACTATAAATGGTGATATTACAGATCCTGTGGGAATGGAAGATAAAGGTGCTAACTATTTTACCAATAATTATAAACCGGCTTTTGTTTTTGCTTCTGATAAAGAGACAAAAGTTTTTGAAGTTGAATCTATTGATAATGGAACTATAATTTATCTTTCCAGCCTGCTTCCTCAAGAGTTTCATGATGTTGAAATTAAGTTCCTTGGTATAGTCGCCCAGAAAGTTGACAGCGAGATAGTTTCTAAAACTAAAGAAACAATAATCAAGAGAATTGTATGGACAGAGCTTTCTTCTCTCTTAAATGATGCACAGAACAGACCTTTTGTAGATAAAAGAGGAGATGCAATTGTTAATAACAAAATCCTTCTGGAATCTCAATACGGACAGTCTGGTTATGATTATGCGTCCTACAGTTTTAACTAATCGAGTACGATAAACGAATCCAATCGCCCCGAAACGAGTACGACATAATTGCACAAAAATGTCAAAAATGATAGATTTTTTCTAATGAATACATTAGTTGCTTTATGCACGGTCGGTGCGGAAAAAATCCTTGGTAACGAAATTAAACATCTTGGTTATAAGCTCATTTCGAATGCGCCTGGCCGCGTTACTTTTTCTGGTGATGATGATGCACTTTTCCGCTGCAATTTATGCCTTCGTACTGCCGACCGCCTTTATTTACAGTTAGCAGAATACTCAGCCTCTAATTTTGATGCACTTTTTGACGGTGCCTACTCTATTCAGTGGCAGGATTATCTGCACAAAGATTCTAAAGTTGTTGTAGACAAGGTTCGAGCTCATAAAAGCAAGCTTAATTCAGAACATTCAATTCAGGGAATTGTACACAAGGCAATTTATACAAAATGCGGCGATGTCTGGAAAATGTCTTCCATGCCGGAAAGTGGCGAAGAATCTGATGTCCGCGTTTATATTGAACAGGACAGGGCTTACATCCTGCTGGATTTATCGGGACTGCCTTTACACAAGCGCGGTTACAGGGTTGACGGCGGTATTGCTCCTTTGCGCGAAACTACAGCTGCAGTTCTTTTACAGGAGATGATGTGGCGCCGGAAAACTCCGCTTCACGACCCTTTCTGCGGTTCGGGAACTATTGCAATAGAAGCTACTTTATATGCCTTTAATGTTGCTCCGGGCTTTGGTCGCCGTTTTGCTCTTGAGAATATGCCGTTCTTTAATGCCAAACGGGCTGCAGAAATTAGAAATGATGAAGCTGCAAAAATAAGGACTGATGTTGAAGTCAGAATTACAGGTTCTGATATTGATGATAAAGCGGTTGCCCGTGCAAAGCAGAATGCAGAGTATGCATGTGTTATGGCAGGACGAGCCTTAAAGTCTATTGGAATAAGTGCCCACATCCAGCGGCCAGATTTTATTCAGTCTGATTTTGCAGATTTGTCGGCACCATATGAAGAAGGACTTATTTTATGTAATCCTCCATATGGAGAGCGGCTTGGCGATGAAGAACAGGCTCGCGAATTATACGAAAAAATGCATTGTCTGTGGACTGAGTTCCCGGACTGGAATCTTGGAATTATTACTTCTAATGATTCTTTCCAGGAATGCTTTGGTCATAAGGCAAATCATATAAAAGCTCTTAAAGCTGGAAATCTGGATACCAAGTTTTATTCATATATTAGGAAATAGATATGGCGATTATTGTAGAACATGACAAAAGACGAAAAGAAATCCTTGAAAAATCTCTGGAAGTATTTGCTTCTGAAGGTTATGAAGATGTGACTTTTCAGAAAATTGCAGACCGCTGCGGAATTACTCGAACTACGCTTTATATTTATTTCAATAACAAGCGCGATATTTTTCTTGGAAGCTTAAAGCAGGTTTTGAGCGAAATGGAGTTTTCCATCAAAGAGATTGTAAGCGATGATTCTTTGACTGCCGAACAGGCTTTACGAAAAATGGGTGGCATAATTGTTGATTACTGTGAACAGAATGTAAAAATGTTCAGTGTTTTACTGGATTATCTTTTGCAGCTTAAAAAAACTGGTGCAGATACAAATGAAAAAGTTACAAGGCGGGTGCTCAGACTGCGTCACCTTACAAGTACACTTATAATCCGCGGTATACAAAACGGCGAGTTTAAAAATCTTAATGTTCATAAGATTAATGAACTCATATACAGCCTTGTTGAATCATCACTTTTTAGAATTGCAGTTCTTAATCAGACTGACATGACAGAAATCAGAGACGCCCTTAATTTAGTTATTGACGGTTTCCTGAACAAATAAACTAATTTTCAAAGGTTTTTCATTTAAAAACTACATCATTGTCTCACCTTATCCCATGCTATACTTCAATCAGAAAGCTGTTATAGTTGAGATTTTTCCAGCTCTGGCAGCAAATATTGGAGGAAAGTATGAAAAAAATCGTTTTGGCTATTGCTTCTGTTGCATTAGCACTCAGTTTGGTTTCTTGTGCCTCAACAAAGGCAGAAGATGAAGTTATTGAAGCTCCAGAAGGTATGGAAGCTCAGGAAGATGACGGACTTCTTCATCTTGAGTACAAATACATTGGACAGGCAAAAGGTTCAACCTGTACAAAAATCCCTGCTTCACAAATCATTACTAACAAAGACTATTCAAAGCCAACTCCACTCGACATTTATTGTGATGCTCCAGAAGAAGTTGAGTTCCTTGGACAGAAATGTGTAAAAATCCCTTCAAATGGTGATGGAAACATTCGTGTAATCTGGTTGTTCGACAAACCAATTGATGCTGCATCAGTAAGCTCTTTCTCATTCTCTTGCGCTGGTCTTGATATTCCTATGGATAACACCTGGACTGCAAACATTGCCCTTATGTATAACAACGATATTACAAGCGGCGAGCATGCAACTGCAATGTATCCAATCGCAGCCGGCCTGGACGAGTTCCTTACAAGAACTTATGACCTTAATTCTGCAGAAGGAAAAGAAGGTCTCTGGGGCAACGGATATAAACCTGAAGGACAGTTTATGGGTATTCAGATTTACTATGGTGGCCGCGACCCAATCTTTATTAAGGATTTGATTCTTAAATAATCTTTCGGCTTTTTTACTTTTAATGTTTTTTATAAAAGAGCTTGAGTTCGTCTTGTAAACTGATTATACGGTACGGGGCGAACTCATTTTTTATACTTTTTCGAACACTTTTCCGTGCAACATTTTTCCCACAACATTTTTCCCACTTTTACTAAATCCGTGCTAAAATATTTTTATGGAAAAATTTATTTTAGCTTTGGACCAGGGAACCACTTCTTCCCGCGCAGTCATTTTTAACAAAAAGGTACAGAAAATCTCTACAGCTCAGCGGGAGTTTCCGCAGCACTTTCCACATCCGGGTTGGGTTGAACACGACCCCGAGGATATTTTTACAAGCCAGCTTTCGGTAATGAAAGAAGCTGTTTTAAAGGCAGGCATTTCTGCAGAACAGATTGCCGCAATTGGAATTACGAACCAGCGCGAAACCGTCATCCTCTGGGATAAAAATACAGGCAAGCCGGTTTACAACGCAATTGTGTGGCAGTGCAGAAGAACGGCTAACATTGCTGATGAACTGATTGCTTCGGGCAACGGAGATATGATTCGCAGAAAAACCGGTCTTTTGCCAGATGCTTATTTTTCCGGCACAAAAATAAAATGGATTCTTGATAATGTTTCGGGTGTTCGCGAACGTGCTTATAAAGGCGAAATACTTGCGGGAACTGTAGATACCTGGCTCACCTGGCGACTCAGCGGAGGAAAGGCTCACGTTACTGATTATACAAATGCGTGCCGTACAATGCTGTTTAATATCCATACTCTGGAATGGGACAAGGATCTTTTAAAGCTTCTTGATATTCCGGAATCAATTCTACCGCAGGTAAAGGATTCTTCTTTTATTTATGCCAAGACTGATAAAAAGGTCTGCGGTTTTGAAGCTCCGATTGCTTCGCTTATTGGAGACCAGCAGGCGGCACTTTTTGGTCAGGCCTGCTTTGAACAGGGAGAAATGAAGTCCACTTATGGAACAGGCTGCTTCCTGCTTATGAACACTGGTTCCAAACCAATTGATTCAAGACACAAGCTTCTCACTACGATTGCGCTTGGGTTGGACGGAAAAATCCAGTATGCGCTTGAAGGAAGTGTGTTTATTGGTGGTGCGCTGATTAAGTGGTTGAGGGATGAACTTGGAATTATAAACTCGGCTCATGAGTGTGATATTCTGGCAGCCCAGGTGAAGGATTCAAACGGAGTGCTTCTTGTTCCGGCTTTTACAGGGCTTGGCGCACCATACTGGGATTCGTATGCACGCGGCACGATTGTGGGGTTAACACGCGGAGCGAATAAAAAGCATATTTGTCGGGCCGCGCTGGAAGCAATTGCTTTTCAGGTGAAGGATGAGATTGAGTGTATGAAGGATGATGCCGGTATTGAGATTGCTTCGCTTAAGGTTGACGGAGGTGCTTCTGTAAGTGATTTGATGATGCAGTTCCAGGCTGACATTCTTAACACTCCTGTTTATCGTCCTGAAAACACAGAAACAACTGTTACCGGGGCAGCATTCCTTGCAGGTCTTGCAGTTGGCTACTGGAGTTCAAAGAAAGAAATCAAAAAGGTCTGGCAGATAAATAAAATCTTTACTCCTGCAATGGAAGAAGCCGAACGTTCAAAGCTTTATGAACAATGGCAGAAGGCTGTAGAACGAAGCCGAAATTGGGAATAAAAAAAGTGCTATGGACTTTTTCAATCAGAAAAAATCCATAACACTTTATCTTTTTTAATACCTGAATCTTAGATATTTTAAGTATGTATTATAAGTTCATCGAGGCCAACTTCAAATAGTCTAGAAAGTACCAGCAGATTATCAATTGTTGGAATGCTCTTGCCTTTTTCCCAATGATAGATAGCCTGAGGGTATTCGAAGTTAAAGATACATTGAACATCATGAATTGTCATCCCTTTTGATATTCGACATTCTTTTATCTTGGCGCCGGTCCTCGTCAGATCGATTTCCGGCCTTATAAAAGTGTTGGTGTTCTCCATTGGCTTAATCTCCTAGATACAAAAACGCACTGGACTTTCATTCTTGAAGAATTCAGTCTTATGCCGCCCTGGCAATTTGCCGATCCAATCATAAATGAAGGATTTGGGCTCTTAATAATTCTTGCAATACCTGTTGATATCGCAACTATTTGCTTTAATACATTACCTAAATCTTGTGAAAGATTTCCAATACTAACGAACATTCTTTTTTCGTACTCCTTGCATTTAAGATAAATCGAGAAACTATGTTTCTCACTGCCAACGGCATTGCGTAGAATTTGTACCTTGATTAAATCAGGGGAACAAATTTCCATCCTCCAAAGACTACCACAAATAAATACACTTGTCATTAAACTTGAAGTTTAAAACATTGTTATTTTTTCAATAATCTTAAACAGTTCAGTACCGCAAGAATCGTAACACCAACATCTCCAAATACGGCAATCCACATGTTACTGATTCCCAAAGCACTCAAAATAAGGATTGCTCCTTTTATTCCAAGTGCGCCATAAAGGTTTTCATAAACTATACGTAAAGTGTTGCGGCTGATTTTTATTCCTTCAACAATCTTACTAGGCTTATCTTCCATTATGATAACGTCTGCTGCCTCAATCGCTGCATCACTTCCCATTGCTCCCATTGCAATTCCTGCATCTGCACGTGCAAGAACAGGAGCATCATTTATACCGTCACCAGTAAAGATGAGAGTGCCCCGTTTCTTTCCGTTTTTTCCTTTGAGGTCATTTAACAGCTCTTCAACCTTTGTAAGCTTATCTGCACTAAGCAGCTGACCAAATGCTTTTTTTAAGCCCAGCTTTTGAGCAACAGTATATGCAGCTCGCTCATTATCACCGGTAAGCATTACAACATTTTCAACACCAATCTTATTAAGCTCTTTTACAGTCTGTGCCGAATCATCTTTTATTTCATCACTGATAACAATATGGCCGCAGTATTTACCTTCGTTTGCAACATGGATTATTGTTCCATCCTGATGTTCAGGGCATTCATCGTATTTAATGTCAAACTGCTCCATAAGCTTTATGTTTCCTGCCAGAACTTCCTTTCCGTTGACTAAAGCCTTAATTCCCTTTCCTGCTATTTCTTCTACATTTTCAAGCTTTACTTCATCACAGCATTTGTCGTGATGAGCGGCTTTAAGCGAGGCGGAAATAGGATGTGTAGAAAACATTTCTGTATGAGTTGCAAGGGCAAGTAATTCTGTTTCTGTAATTGAAGAATCTGTTGCATGAATGTGAGATACAACAAAGTTTCCTTTTGTGAGGGTTCCTGTTTTATCGAACACAGCAGTTTTAGTATGAGCAAGAGCTTCGAGATAAACACTTCCTTTAATTAAGATTCCCTGTCGGGCAGCAGCTGTAATTCCTCCACAGAAAGAAAGTGGAATGGAAATTACAAGAGCACAAGGACAGCTTACTACAAGGAACATAAGGGCTCTGTATACCCAGGTACTCCAGGTTGCCTGCCAGGCCCAATTACCGGTTTTAATCCCGAGCACAATGCTTGGAATGAGTGCAAGCGCAATTGCAGAATAAACAACTATAGGAGTATATACACGTGCAAAACGAGTTACAAACTGTTCGGACTTTGTTTTGTTTTCGCTTGCATTTTCTACAAGCTCAAGGATTCTTGCAAGAGCTGAATCACCTGCATGACGGGTTGTACGGATTTCAAGCACTCCCTGCTTATTGATTGAGCCGGAAAGAACTTCACTTCCAACTCCTACGTGACGTGGAATGCTTTCTCCTGTAAGTGCTGATGTATCTATAAAGCTTTCACCATCTACAACAACACCATCTATTGGGATACGGTCTCCCGGCTTTACAATTATAACTGATTCCGGTTCAACTTCATCTGGAGTAACATCGCGGGTTTCTGCTCCAATTTTGATTGTTGCGTGATCCGGGCGAAGCTTTGCAATTTCTTCGATTGAATCGCGGGATTTATCTACTGCATAATCTTCAAACTTTTCACCAACCTGATACAGAATCATAATGGCAACGGCTTCTTCATATTTTCCAAGAAGTATTGCACCTATTGAAGATACAGACATTAAAAAGGCTTCGTCCATTAGTCTTCCATGGAAAAGATTTGAAACAGCGCCAATTACAATATCTTTTCCCGTAATGATATAGGCCGCAAAGTAAAGTCCCATAAAAACTACTTTATGAACCAATTCTATTCTGGTAATTTGCGGGAGCCATTTTGCAACAGGCAGATGTTCAATTACAAGCCCAAGAACAAAAAGAACTGCGGCAAAAATCAATTGCTTTACTGTAAGCTCTTTTTCTTCGTCATCGTGTGAGTGTTCATGCGAGTGACTGTGAGAATGACCATGCTCGTGACCACAACAGCAGGAGCATTCCTCGTGTGAGTGTGAATGCTCGTGATGTTCATGGTGTTCATGATGATGTTCGTGATGCTCGTGATGTTCATGTTCATGATGATTATGTTCTAATTCTTCTTTTTCCATTTTTTTCTCCTATTTTAATTCAAGTATATGTTCAAATCCGCATTCAAGAATGCTCTTTACATGCTCGTCCGCAAGACTGTAATAAATGATTTTTCCCTGCCGTTTTGGCTTAACAAGATTAGCTTCTCTCAAAGTATGCAGCTGATGTGAAACTGCTGAAATTGACATTCCCAATATGGCCGAAATATCACAGACACAGAGTTCACTTTTATCAAGTGCATAAAGAATCTTTACCCTTGTTGTGTCGCCAAAGATTTTATAAAAATCTGATAAATCAAAAAGAGTTTCATCAGGAGGAAAAGTATTACGAACTGCGTTTACCGTTTCCTCGTGAATTACTCCATTCTCAAAGTTTTCCTCTTTTTTCATAACGCCTCATTGATTATAAAAAGATTATGCTATTTAAAATAACATTTGCATAGTTGCTCAATTGAACAACTATGCAAATAATAGCTTCATTTGAATAATTATGCAAGTGTTTTTTTTAATCAGTTGGTTTTATCAGCCTAACGCAACATCAAGAATCATCATGAGGGCAAAGCCGAGCATAAAGGTAATTGTGCCCCAATTGGAATGTTCGCCTTCTGCCATTTCCGGTACAAGCTCTTCTACAACAACATAAATCATGGCACCGGCAGCAAAGCTTAAAAAATAAGGAAGGATTGGTAGCAGACCAGCAACCGGTTCGACAATTCCGGAAAGTTCTGAATTGCAATTCCGAGTGCAAGAGAAAGTGCCCCTGCTTCGGTAATTTGTGCAGAACCTGAAGCCCAGCCTGCATATAAAATGCCAACTGCTGCAGGAACAAATGCAAGCTTTCCACGGTCTGCAGACATTTCCATAGAAGGAATAAGAAGACCTTTTGCGATTATGTAATTCATAAGGTTATTTTAGAATAATTTACAGTGCTTCTTCAACGGCCTTTCTAACGTCGTTCATATCAACGGTTGGTTCAAAGCGGGCGATTACTTTTCCTTCGCGGTCAATTAAAAACTTTGTAAAGTTCCATTTAATGTAGGCTTTGTCGCCAAAAGCTTTGTTGTTAAGGTTGGCAAACTTATTGAACATGGCATTTTTGATTCCCTTGCCAAAGCCTTCAAATGGTTTTTCTGTAGCAATAAAGGCAAACAAAGGATCTGCATTTTCGCCGTTTACATCAATCTTTGCAAACTGTGGAAAATCAAAGATCTCAAACCCCTTATCCTTTGTAAGAATCCAGACTAACTTCGTTTCCCTTTCGGTCTTTTACTGTAAAATCGTAAACTGTTTTCATTTGTTTCTCCATAAAAATATTCTTCTCTCTTTTTAAAAGATAATAAAAATAATATTGGGAAACAACTGAATAAAATGATATTACAAAAAATCATATTGTTAGTTTTATCTAACATTATGATTTATGACAGGATTAATGTTTATTATTTTTCTGATTTTGTAAGAATGTATTAACGTGAGTATATGCAGAACAGGAGTGCCCGCAGGAACCGCAGTTGCCGCCACAGGAGGGATGGCGACCTCTGCGTTTATCTTTTACCATAGAGGTAATTATGCCGGCCACAATGAGAATTAGTACTAGAGTGAGGATAGCTGTTCCTAACATAAAAACCTCCTTTACAACTTATGCCTTACGTGGCTTTCGGAATAATGCCCAGCCGAATACACCGATTACAGCAATTGCAAGAATGAATCCTACGATATTACCGTTACCGCTGAACATGCTTCCAAGCTGGTATACTACAAAGGCTACTGCATAAGCAAGTCCACACTGCCAGCCGATTGCAGCCCAAGTCCATTTACGGCTGTTCATTTCGCGCTTGATGGCACCAATTGCCGCAAAACATGGAGCACACAACAGGTTGAAAATAAGGAATGACATACCGGCCGGATGAGTAAATGCTTCTGCAAGAGCAGCCCAGGTATCAGCACCACCGTAAAGAACACCCATTGTACCAACAATATTTTCTTTTGCAACAAGACCTGTAATGGAAGCAACAGCAGCCTGCCAGTTACCCCAACCTACAGGAGCAAAAATCCAGGCGATAAGTCCGCCAAGCTTAGCAAGAATACTTACATCCATCTGATCTTCTTCAAGCATTCCAAAGCCTTCTTCTGCCCAGCCAAAGTTAGAAAGGAACCAGATTACGATTGTAGAAAGAAGGATGATTGTACCGGCCTTCTTAATGAATGACCAGCCACGTTCCCACATAGAGCGCATTACATTTCCAAATGTTGGCCAGTGGTAAGCAGGAAGCTCCATTACAAACGGAGCAACTTCACCCATAAAAGGCTTTGTCTTTTTAAGGATAATTCCAGAACAGATGATTGCAGCAATACCAATAAAGTAAGCTGATGTTGCAACCCATGCAGAACCACCAAAAATAGCACCAGCTACAAGAGCAATGAACGGAACCTTAGCACCACAAGGAATAAAGGTTGTTGTCATGATTGTCATGCGGCGGTCGCGTTCATTTTCGATTGTACGGCAGGCCATAATTCCAGGAATACCACAACCAGTTCCAATAAGAACAGGAATAAATGATTTACCGGAAAGTCCAAAACGGCGGAAAATACGATCAAGAATAAATGCAATTCGTGCCATGTAACCGCAGGCTTCAAGGAATGCAAGGAAGATGAACAGAACAAGCATCTGTGGAACGAAACCGAGAACTGCACCAACACCGGCAACAATACCGTCAAGGATTAAACCACTAAGCCAGTCTGCACAGCCGATTGCTTCAAGTCCGCTTCCAATAAGGGCAGGAATACCAGGAACCCATACACCAAAGTCAGCAGGATCTGGCCCCTCTTCTCCATACTTGGCAGCCATTTCATTAGCTTCGGCTAACACTTCCGGAGTAATTTCCATTGGTTCAGAAGCTTCCATTGTTTCATCATCTACAACTATATAAGTTGATTCACCATTTTCGTATGCTTCAAGGATTGCGGCTGTATCGCCATACTCTTCGGCAGCCTCTTCGTAAGCACCGGTACCAATTCCAAACAGGTGATAACCGTCACCGAACAAACCGTCGTTTGCCCAGTCGGTAGCAGCAGCACCAACAGTTACCATAGAAACATAATAAACAAGCCACATTACAACTGCAAAAATCGGGAGTGCAAGCCAGCGGTTTGTAACAACCTTATCAATCTTGTCTGAAGTTGTGAGCTTTGTACGGTTTTTCTTTGTAACACACTTTTTGATAATAGATTCAATGTATTTATATCTCTCTGCCGTAATAATTGATTCAGAATCATCATCAAGTTCTTTTTCACAGGATTTAATATCTGCTTCAATGTGAGAAAGTTTGTCCTGGCTAACACCAAGAGCAGCAATTACCTTTTCATCACGTTCAAAAAGTTTTACAGAATACCAGCGGTGCTGCTCTTCCGGTAAATCGTGAACGATTGCTTCTTCAATGTGAGCTAAAGCATGTTCTACACAGCCTTCAAAACGATGCTTGTAAAGCATTGGCTTTTTAGCATTTGCTTTGTTTACTGCAATTTCTGCAGCTTCAAGACAGCCTGTTCCCTTTAATGCAGAAATCTCTACTACAGGACAGCCAAGTTCCTGCTCCATTGCATCAATGTGAATCTTATCTCCGTTTTTCTTAACAACATCCATCATGTTAACGGCAACTACCATAGGAATGCCAAGTTCTGCAAGCTGAGTTGTAAGATAAAGGTTTCGCTCAAGGTTTGTACCGTCTACAATGTTTAAGATTGCATCCGGACGTTCCTGAACAAGATAATCTCTTGATACAACTTCTTCCAGGGTATATGGAGAAAGTGAATAAATACCAGGTAAGTCCATAATAACAACTTCGCCATTGTGTCCTTTAAGCTTACCTTCCTTTTTTTCTACTGTAACTCCAGGCCAGTTTCCTACAAATTGATTTGAACCTGTGAGGGCGTTAAAAAGTGTTGTTTTACCCGCATTCGGGTTTCCTGCAAGTGCTATTTTAATCATTTATTTTACCTCCACCATCTCGGCATCTGCTTTTCTTACAGAAAGTTCATAACCGCGAACTGTAATTTCTACCGGGTCGCCGAGCGGTGCAACTTTACGTACATAGATTTCGACACCTTTTGTAATTCCCATGTCCATAATGCGGCGTTTTACCGCACCTTCGCCATTCAGTTTTACAACTGTAACTGTCTGACCTGTCTTTGTTTCTCTCAAAGTCATTTTATCTGCTCCTATAATTAGGCAAGACTAACATCTTGCTTAAAAAAAATTACACAATGATTTTCTGCGCCATTTCCTGGCTTATAGCTACACGGCTGTCTTTAATCTGAACAATTACGTTTCCACAGATTTTAGAAATTAATGAAACCTGAGCCCCGGCAACAAAGCCAAGGTTCTCCAAAAAGCGGCGTACTTCTTCTTTTCCGTTTATTTTCTTTATTAGAAATGATTCTCCGTCAGATACCATACTTAAAGGCATATTTTATGCTCCTATATGGTTAGAGAAAACTAACTTTTAGGTTAAAAAAACGTTAGCTCTCACTAACTTTTAACAGCATTATAGTTAGTAAGAGCTAACGTGTCAATACACAGATTTTATACTACTTATATAAGTCGGGTATCAGGATTATTTTTAAGAATTAGTATTTAGCTTTTCTTAAACGAACCTGCTCAATATCTTCACAGAATAATTGACGCAAGTCATTCAAGCCGAGTGCCATCAAAGCCATTCGGTCAATACCAATACCCCAGGCAAGAACAGGACAATCAAGCCCCATAGCTTTTGTAACTTCCGGTCTGAAGATTCCCGAACCACCAAGCTCGAACCAGCCGAGAACAGGGTGTTTGATATGAACTTCGATTGAAGGCTCTGTGAACGGGAAGTAACCAGGTACGTATTTTACTTCTTCTGCTCCTGCAATTTCTGTGGCAAACATTTTAAGAATACCAAGAAGATCTCGCAAAGAAACATCTTTACCGGCAATAATTCCTTCTGTCTGATAGAAGTCAGAAAGATGAGTTGCATCTACTTTATCGTAGCGGAAGCAGCGTGCAATACCAAAATACTTGCCAGGAACTTCAGCCTTGTGCAGCTGATGAGCAGACAAAACTGTTCCCTGTGAACGCAGAATCAAACGGCGTGTAAACTCATTGTCAAAAGAATAATTCCATCCGCGGCTACCTGTACCGCCACCATTTTCGTGAACAGCCTTTACGTTGCTCAAATATGGCTCTTCAATCATTTTTGCGTGTGTAGGATTTTTGATTCGGTAAACATCGTGAATATCGCGGGCAGCATGGAACTGAGGCATAAACAAAGCATCGCCATTCCAGAACTCAGTTTCTACAAGCGGACCATCAAACTCCTGGAAACCAAGAGAACAAAGCTTATCCTTTACACTTTCAAGGAACTGTACATAAGGATTTGTGCGTCCAGGAATAATTCTTGCAGGCGGTACAGAAATGTTATAACCACGGAATGTTCCGTTTTTCCACTCGCCGGTTGCAAGCATTTTTGGAGTAATTTCACCAATTTCGTTTCCTGTGATTCCAGCCTTTTTGAGCTCGTCGCGAACCTTTTCAAAACCTTCTGCAAGCTTATAGAATACAGTTTCTCGCTCAATTACCTTAAATGGAGAATCAGCTGCACCACGTTTTTTAGCAAGACCATTCATTACCTCAACTTCGGCAACAGTCATATCATCCTTATTCAAAAGACCGCCTTCAGCTTCGCAAGCCTTTTTAATAAGAGCTGCAGTTGTAGTAATTCTTGCAGGAAGTTCAGCACCTGTATATTCAATCTTCTTTTCGGCATTCATCTTAAGAACACCTTCTTTTACCAGCGGACCAAAAGCAGAACCAACATCCTTCTGGTCAAGGGCAATTCCTGCTGTAAGCTCAGGCATTGTATGTGGACCGTGTTCTTTAAGGAAGTTTATCATTCTTTCTTCAACGGTACCTGTTTTAGCCATTGAGCGACCCATATCTGTAATTTCAAAATATGTGTGAGGAGTTCTGCGGATTTCTTTAAGCAAATCCTTTCCGGAAAGCCATGAAAACGCCTGATTTGCGTGTCCTTCCTTGTAGTCCAATTCTTTTCGGAGTTTTTCTGATGTAAGCTCATCCTTACCTGTGTACTTTAACAAAACTTTAATCTCAAGCGGATGAAGATTTTTAATTGTGTTCTTAATATCCATTTTTTCGGTCCTTTTCGCCATAAAAAAATAAAAAAGCCGGCTCCTATATGGAAACCGGCTTTTATTCTACTATATTTCAAATAAAATAAGAATACCCTATCTATAAAATTTTACATACGAAATATACTGAGCCTTACGGCGGCTTCGGTCATCCTTAAAGTATTTTTCCTTATCATCTCTAAGATACTTATAGCCTGAATATTTATGCTCTTTCTGGAAGTCCAGCAGACATTCCATTACAGTATTCATTGCTTCTCCGCGGTCATAAGTTACATACATACACTCATAGTATACGCGAACCTCATCGTACATAGGCATGTACTCAATCTTAACATTCGCAGTCTGATCAACAGTATGCTGTTCTTTAGGAACTATAATCTGGGTCTTTGTTTTTTCATTTTCAAAAGTTTCAGCATCATAGTTCTTTGAATTTCCAGAAACTCCCTGCGCAAACAAGCCAAAACCAAAAGTAATGAATGTTAAAACTACAATCAATAACTTCTTCATACATCCTCCGTACTAATATATCCCGTACCCTTTTATTGTATCGCATTCTAAGAAAAAATCAAGATTTATTGCATATCTACCTGCATCAATTCCTAAAATTGGCTCATTTTTTATCAAAACAGAGCCCGAAATCTGCCTTGGTTTGTTCTTTGTAATGCCCCTGTAATACTCTCTTACTGCAGCCTTAAGTGAATCTTCCGCCGCAGCTCTTATACCCTCAAAACCGTCTTTTATGCTTCCATAACCTCTAGCCCGTATAACAGGATGGGTAATTGAAGCCCAGGCCTTATAATTCTGAACTTCCGCATTTGTACGGTAATATTCACACCAGCAGTGCAATAAAGTATCATCTACCCAGGGTGATGAGTAAATAATTTTGTTAGGATTATAATTACCGGTAAAGGCTTCGGCATTTATTTCTGTTACTTCAAAGTATTCTTCAATTCCGCGTGCTTTATCGTAAGGTACATATACAAACTTCCAGCCATAAACCATTCCGCTGATGATAAAAGGAGCTATTTTTTTGATTTCCTGCACCGGATACTCGTAATCTTCAAGTTTTGCTGCTTCTTCCAGACCTGGATAAGCATCAATTTCTGCCCAGAGAGGAATACGTATTTTTTCTGTAAAGGATGGAAGCTGTGCAAAGCAGTTTGCACAATAAAATCCAAATACGAGAATCAATGCAGCTAACTGAATACTTTTCCGTCGATTTTTCATTATTTTATATCAAAACAACACTAAAACTGCCCTGTGGTTACTTAGTAGTTATTTTTCCATATTTTTATCGGATGTATACCCATTCTGATTAAGAAATAAAGCCAGGCCGCCGCAAACCCGAAAAGGTGCGTCATATGAGCAATATTTGATGATGAAATGAATTGTTCCACTATTTCTATGATTGCATAGGCCAGAACAAGAATTGGTGCAGGAACAGGCAATATTCCCCATACATAAAGCTTTGAACGCGGGAAACATACTGCATAAGCAAACAAAACTGCATAAATTGCGCCGCTTGCACCCATCAGAAAAACATTATAGGAGCCTGTAAAATAGTACACAATAAACGAAAAAAGCCCCGAAAACAGTCCGCAGACAAAGTAAAAAAGCAGAAACTCCTTTGAACCGATTGCCTTTTCTACCGCCATTCCAAAGAAAACAAGTCCCAGCATATTAAAAAGTATGTGAGTAAAACCACCATGAACGAACATGTATGTTAAAAACTGCCAGAACATTCTGCGGTAAACAACAAACCCTACGTTCAGCGAAAGATAATATTTAAGCTGCGGCATAAAAAAGGTCATACAATAAACCAGAAAATTTACTATAATGATATAGAGAGAAGCGTGAAAATCTACATATTTGAATGGACGACGAAGAAAAGACATTTTTATAACCTGCTCAACCTATTGCCGCATGGCTATTGCCTTTTTTTCCTGAAGCCGCTGTAAAAGGAAACCCTGTTGCGGCCCTTGTTTTTAGAAACATACAGTGCTTTATCAGCCTGATTTACAAACGCATTCGGAGAAATCATTGCGTGCTTTGAACCGTCAAATACAGAAACACCGCCCGAAATTGTTACCTTAAAGTGCTTATCCTCGTACACAAAATCATTATTTTCTATTGTTGTACGGATTCTTTCTGCAACCATTAAGGCTTCTTTTTTACCGGTGTTTGTAAGCAAAACAGTAAACTCTTCGCCACCGTAACGACAGGCAATGTCAGTATCACGCAGGCTCTTTTTTATAAGCTCTGCAACCGAAATCAAAACAAAATCGCCGCATTCGTGGCCATAAGTGTCGTTAAACTTCTTGAAAAAGTCTATATCGAACATCAGAACCGAAATCTTCTGCTTTTTGTCCACCGCTCTGTCCAGTGTTGTAGAAAGACGCGAATAAAAGTAATACTTGAGCTTAAGGTGTGTCATCATATCTGTAGAAGACATTTCGAGCAGCGAAGCATTATAAATAGCTACAGACGCAAGAGAAGCCAGAAGCATAATCTGTTTCTGCTCATATTCGTTGTAGGTTGTATCATCTTCAATAGCAATTCGTTCCTGTAGAATCAAAAGACCGTTAAGGTGGCCCTGTAAAACAAGTGGAACAATCAAAGTAGGCGAAAGTGCTTCAAGAATAGCAAAATCTTCGCATTTACCAACTTCTTTTTTAAGTTCTTTTAGTGTTACCGGCTTTTTCAAATCGCCCATTTTTTCAATTATTGGAGATTCACCTGAAATTGACACTTTATTATCAGAATTATCTGAATCCTTTTCGTGAGAAGTTTCAAGATAAAAGCTTTTTTCTGTAATAAAATCGCGGATAAAGATTTCTGCACCAAGTACATGCATCTGCGCCATACAGATATAAACTATAGATTCAAGAAGATTTCTAAAGTCGAGTGTAGAACAAAGTGATTTTGCAATATCAAGCAGCTGTTCAAGGTCATAAATCCTTTTTTCATACTGCATTGTATGTTCAAGAAGAGCTGTATCGGTTACATCTTCAGAGTTCACGGCATTTTTTTGAGTAACTAGTTTTTTATTTTTCTCTTCCGTACCCATTACTTTATCTCACTCTTGTTTATAATAACATAGTTTTTCATAATTTCAAAAAATATCTTCCAATCCGGGTACTGTTCTTCAAGCAAGCTCGTGTTATCCTTATTTCTGGATGACATCATAAGAACTTTCAAGTTAGACACAATTTCACTGGAAGGTTTTCTTGAATCTGCAAGCAATTCTCCTAACAATGTATATAAATTATACAAGGTAGTAATCACCGACTGTAAGAGTTTATGAGCATCATTATTGATAATCATAACCATCTTATCTAATTTTCGGTAGAAATCCTTATCTTTGTGACTGTCTTTTATATAACTGCGCATTACGGCAACACTGTTTCTCTGTCCTTCTGCAAAAGAAGCTTCAAAATCTTCAACTTCCGAAAAAGCATTTATAACAGCATATACCGTTGTAGAAAACTCTGTTTTATAAGCCGGACTATTAAAAAATCCTTCAATAACAATGTCATTAAGCAGACTTTTTATACTGTCTGAAATAAAAATCTTAAGGAATGTCTTGAGCACTCGCATAGGAAGAATCCATTTTAATGAAAGTGCCGTATTTGCCTGCAAAACCCTGTTAGATTCTGAATTATAGCCCACAAGCTCTTCAAGATTTTGTTTTTTGAACAAAGCCGCAACATCTGTACTAATCTGCTCATCCTGGATTTCCGATTTTATTCTCTGCTCATCAGAATCAAATCTGGACTGGAACAAATTGGCAAACTCCTGCCTTGGAGAACCTGAATAAGAAGCAGTTCTTGGTTCATAAATCACATCTTCCCGTGCATAGCGGAGTAAAGCTTTAAGATGGTCTGGGGTAAGGATTCTGGTAACAATGTAATTTATTGTTTTCAGGTTTTTAAGATAAGCATTAGCCTCGGAATTAGAAAGAATATCTCCTTTTCTAAGCTGCGCAATTGCAGTTACTTCGTCTGCAAGAGATGATGTAATCTTCATTCCCGAAATCTGGTAGTACAAATCTTCCAGCAAATTAACTGCCTTAGAAACCGGTACTTCTGTATAAGCCGGTACATAACCAGGCATTCCCGGATTAAAATTAGAGTCAAAAATCTGAAGAATCGGCGAAAAACTGATTTTACAGAAATCTACAAACTGGCGTAAATCAAGAATATCTCTGTCCATTCGCCTGAAGCTTTCTGAATTAAGCTCTTTTAAGGTACGCTCCAGCTGATTTCTCTGGCGGATATAGATTCTGTCCGGATTTGTAGGCTCGTCGAGCACTTCTTCCTTTCTGTTTTCAAAAGTAAGGTCTTCTATGATTTTCTGAAACTCCGGTGAATAGCCTGTGATGATGAGCTGGGCTTCGAACCTGTGCTGGCGTGGAATATCGGCAGAGCTTACAGTAACAGAAAAAAGGTCATTTAAAGGTTTTGTATTTTTGTATAATGCGTAAATTGCTTCTGCAAAATTGGGTTGAAGGTTTCCATTTCTGAAGATTACAGGCTCGAATGTACGTATTTCGGCTTCCAGTTTTTTTAACTGCTGCTTTTTCTGAACTTCTGGAGACGAACGTTTAAATATTGATTCGAACATTTCTGTAATACTTTGGATAAAACCCATAACAAGTTATTATAGCATATAGATTTGTAATCTTCAATGTAAAGTTTTTTGCAGCAGCTAAATATAATCTTTAAAAATGTCTTTGTAGCTTTGAATCGTTTCGGCGTGGACGATTTGGAGGCGGAGGGCGGCGCCGTTTTGGATGCCTTTGGAGTAGGCAGAGAAGCGTTTGCGCATTTCAAGGCAGGCGTGTTTTTCGGAGGTTTGGGCGGCAAGGCGTTCAAGTTCGGCAAAACCGGTTTTTATGCGGATTTCCGGCGGGAGAGGTTCATAGGTGCCGGTCTGGAGCAGAGATGTTGTATCACGGAAAATAAATGGGTTACCTATAGCACCGCGGGCAAACATAACGGCATCTACACCGGTTTCTTCGAGCATTTTTTTGGCATCTTCGGGCTTGAACAAATCTCCTGAACCAAAAACCGGGATTCGGCCGTCAATAAACTCAACAAGCTGGCGCATTATGCCCCAGTCAGAATGACCTTCGTAGCCCTGTGTTTTAGTTCTTGGATGAATTGTTATGGCAGAAACACCTGCATCAAGTGCTGCCTGAGCGGCTTCCTTCCAGGTAATATGCGGAATATCCCAGCCAGAGCGGATTTTTACTGTAACAGGGACTTTTCCACCCTTAACTTCAGCTTCGCAGTACTTTCCGGCGGCTTCTACCACTGCACCTGCAATTCTGTAAAGCTTTTCGGGGTCGCGGGTAAGCTCAGAACCAGCCCCGGACTTTATAATTTTTGGCACAGGACAACCGCAGTTTATATCAATTACTTCGCAATGAGTTTTTTCAAGCACAATCTTGGCAGCCTCGGACATAACCTGAGCTTCACCGCCAAAAATCTGTACTGCATAGGCGTTTTCGTTGTAGGCACGGGCCATTAAAGTTTCAGTTTTGATGTTTTTACGTACCAATGCTTCGGCGCTTACCATTTCGGTATACGTAAAGCACGCTCCGTTTTCCACGCAGACAGACCGAAACGCCGAATCACTGTAACCAGCAACCGGCGCCAGAAAGAGGTTTCCTTTTAATTCTACATTTCCAATTTTTACTGGATGATAGAGGCTCATTCAGATAAATTAAATGCCTTGCAGCTGTTCTTCCAGAGCTGAACGCTCAGTTCTTCCAAATCCATATCGAGCATTTCGGCAAGGAACTTAGCTGTAGACGGCAGATAAGCCGGCATAGTTCTCTTACGCTCACGGAATTCGGCCGGAATCATAAATGGACTTTCTGTTTCAATAAGGATTCGGTCAACAGGAATATTTAAAACTGTTTCGTGCAGATTGCGGGCATTTCTGTAAGTTAAATTACCTGCAAAGCTGAACCAGATATTCTTATCAAGACACTTCTTGGCATATTCAGCATCCTCAGAATAACAATGCAGAATTGCACCTGCATCAGGCAAACGCTCTGTTAAAACATCATAAACATCTTTACCTGCATCACGATTATGAATAATAACCGGCAGATTATGAGCCTGAGCAATTTCCAGCTGAGTGATGAATAATTCTATCTGAGAACGCTTGTCCCCAAACTGTTTATAGTAATCAAGCCCCGTTTCTCCAACGGCAACAACTCTTGGTAATTCCAGATTCTTTTCAATTGTGGCAATCCAGTCAGAACCAGGGTTTGTTACCTCGGAAGGTGCTACCCCTACGGCATGATAGATTCCGGAAACAGCCTTAAGGTTGTTGTAAACCTTTGGAAAGTCCATAAGACTGTTATTAATGCTGATAATGCGTGCTACGCCAGCCTGCTTTGCCTGCTGAATAACGCGTAACTGTTCAATAGGATCATCGTAAATAAGCCCGATGTGAGCGTGAGTATCAAAAAACTTCATGGCTTTTCTTCCTAAAGATAAGATTCTTAATGCTAAATAAACAATTAAGTTCTACCGATAAAGATACCATAGGATTAGACTGCCGTCAAATTAAATCGTAAAAATAACAATAATTTGACTGTTTTTTTGTCCTATGCTATAATTATAATATTATAGAAAAAATTTATTTTTGGAGTTCGAATGTCCAGAACACAAAAAACAGTTAAAAAAATTGAGAAAATCTTCGCTTCAAGCCTCACAAAAAAAATTGGAAATGGATTTAAGGCAATCGGGCTTTTCTTCGTAAAAATATTCAAGGTTTTCGACAATAAATTAACTATTATGATTGTCCCTCACTCACAGGGAAAAGTCATAAACATTCAGACTAACGTTTTCGCATTCATTCTCAGCGGCTGCCTTACAGTAGGTATAGTTGCATCATTTATATATTTTAACCGTCATTCAATTTCTGCAAACATGGAAATCAGCAATCTTATGAACCAGAACCGAGAGACTCTTGCAAGTCTTGACCAGCTCCGAGATGAGAATGCTAACCTTTTCCAGGCTGCTAAACGCTTCCAGACCTCACTTTCACAGTCACTTTCTTTGCTTGGAATTGATCAGGTTGAAAATAAAACAGACACTTCGCTCAACAACAGCGACCTTTCTTCACTTTTCAGCACAAAAGAAACAGTTACCGGTACTGCAAGAGAGCTTCAGGACATTCAGGAGCTTACATCTTACCTTGAAGGCGCAGTTGAACCTATCGAACAGATTGGAAAAATGCTTAAAACACAACAATCACTCTTTACAGAAATCCCAAGCATTTGTCCTATAAAGAGTCCTAACCTTCACATTTCTATGGCTTTTGGTCCAAACCTGCATCCGTATACCAATCAGTGGTACATTCATAAGGGAATTGACTTTTCTACCTGGCGTGCCGGTGACCCTGTAATGGCAACAGCTTCCGGTCAGGTTGTAACAGTTGCTTTCGATAAATCATTCGGTAACTTTGTTGTAATCAAACATAATCATGGTATTTATACACGTTATGCTCACCTTAATAACTACAGAGTCCAGAAGGGACAGCTTGTTGAACAGGGCGACATAATCGGTTATGTAGGAAACACCGGCGTTTCAACCGGACCTCATCTTCACTACGAAGTTCACATTGGTTCAGACGTTGTAGATCCTGCTAAATACATCAATATCAAACTCACAAACAAATAGGTAATTATGGCTCTTAAAATTGATGATATATCAATAAATACGATTATTGGAAATGGTTCTTCTATTTCCGGTGATGTTCATATTAATGGATTTATTCGTATTGATGGTGATATTGATGGCAATCTTGAAACAGACGGCAATGTTATAATCGGCGAAAATGCAAGAATCCGCGGAAACCTTAAAGCAAAATCGGTTATAATCGGCGGAATTATTCTTGGAAACGTACACGCAGCCGAAAATGCAAAGCTTCTTTCAAATGCAGTTGTAATCGGCGATATTATTTCGCATAAAGTTCAAATAGAAGATAAATCTACCTTCCATGGTCACTGCATATCCATAAGGGATTCTGAACGCTATCAGATTGAATCAGACAAATACCTTCAGTCAAAAGCAATTAAAGAAAAGGTTGTCCTTTCATGAGTGATATAAACCCTCTTGGTGCATCGGTTTATTACGGCGGACTCCAGAACGCTACCAGTCAGGCGGCTAAAGAAAGCAATAAAAAGGAAAAGACTGATTCTTCTAAGAAAATTAAGTTTTCTGAGCTCTTAAAAAATAAAAACCAGACAGAAGGTACAATTGAAACCTACGATTTCCCTCCAGAAATTGCTGATATGGAAATTGAGGATGCGGCTGTATTTTTACGCGATGCTGTTGACCTTGCAGGAAATGATGTTGCAACTGCTGCTACTACCGAAAACCTTATGAAGTTCAAAAAAACTGTAAAGCAATTTGTTGAGTTTGTGGTTTTGAACAATTATGAGGTTAAAACAAAAAAACGTCACGGTGTTTCGCAGACTATGCAGATGTTTTCAAAATACAATGCAAAAGTCCGCCCGAAAGACCCGAGAATGATTGTTACAACCATAAACCAGAAGCTGGATGCAATGACACGAGCCATGCTTATGGACCATAAAAATAATTTGCAGCTGTTAGCTCAAGTGAATGAAATTAAAGGATTGATTATAGACTTAATGCAATCTTAACCGATATACTAAGATATATATAAAAAGTGATGTTTTAAACCGGAGCCTTTTATGAGTGACATTTTTGAAACAGACATAGATAACGAAAACGAAAATCTTTCAAACCTCGAAGATAGTGATGTATCGCAGGTCATAGAAAGTGATATTGTTGTAGACTATCCTCTTTATCATATAAAGCTTGAATACTCAAGCGAAACCTTGTACGCACGTACGCCAAATAATATTCCGCTTAAGCCTGGTGAGTATGTAATTACACCTACCCGCTATGGAAAAGATCTGGCACTTGTTCTTGGTCAGTCAAAAAAACCAATTGGAATTAAGCAGACCGATATTGTTCAGATTGACCGAAAGGCTACCGCCGACGATATGGTAAAACGCGACGAGCTAAAGAAAAAAGAAAAGGATGCTTTTCCGATTTTTAAGGAAAAGGTTGCACTCCATAAGCTTGATATGAAGCTTGTAGACACTCACTTCCTGTTTGACGAGCCAAAGGTTCTTTTCTTCTTCAGCTCAGATAACCGTGTAGACTTCCGCGAGCTTGTAAAGGATTTAGTAAGCGTATTTAAGATGAGGATTGAACTCCGCCAGATTGGTGTACGCGACGAAAGCCGCATTACCGGTGGCTTAGGTGTTTGTGGCCGCCCGTTCTGCTGCCACGGAGTTTCAGATAAGCTGCGCCCGGTTTCCATCCGTATGGCAAAAGACCAGAACCTTTCTCTTAATTCCATGAAGATTTCCGGCCAGTGTGGACGACTTTTGTGCTGCCTTTCCTACGAGTTTGACTGGTACAACGAAGCCCGCCGCAATCTTCCAAACGAAGGCATACACATTTTCTACGACGGCACCAATTTCCGCATAACAGAAGTAAACCCCCTCACCAACATGGTAAAAATGTCCGGTGACGACGGCCGCCTGCTTGAAATAAATGCCAAACGCTTTATTCACGAAAACGGCAAGTGGAAGATTAACTGATATTGCAAATAGGGTTTTCCATTCTATAAAAAAAGAAATCGTTGTGTTTTTCCATAGGCTCATATAAAATTAATATAATGAGACTCTGTATAAAACAAACATTTATCAGCTTTCATAAACTAACCGCATTTGCCACCGTTGCCGCATTGACAGCTGTTGCACTTTTTTCTTCCTGCAAACCTCAAATTGAAACTAAAGAATATGTTGCCCCCGTCGAGTTTTCTGCTGAAGAAACTGAGGGCGGAACAAGAATGATTGTTTCCATGTCTACAGCAACAGAAGAAGCTGAGATATTTTATACAACCGATGGTTCTGCACCAACATCACAAAGCACAAAATACACAGGACCAGTCACTTTAATTCAAAACACAACAATAAAAGCCTTCGCTGTAAAAGCTGGATTGGAAAACAGTCCCATTTCAGTAGCAACAGTCTCTATCACAGAAAAGACTGTAGTTGTTATACAGGATAATGGAGAAAGCTATAACTGGAAAATTGATATGTCTCCATTATTAGTACGAAAAACTTCCGAAAAAAGTTACATCTGGAAAAGCGGAGTAAAAACTGATGATTACGACAAATATATTTGTGCAATAGATTTAACAGAAAGCTTTGCCAGGCTTCCGCTCGCCGGAGAATCGGTAAAAATCACCTGGAAAGGTCAAAGTGACAAAACAATCCCAACAATGCAGCTTAAGCTTGTAGACAATAATACTAAAACTGCAAATTGGGCACAAACACTATCAGAGACAATTACACTATCCAACATATCTGCCAATGAAGATTTTTCTGTAGATTACAACTTTACTTTTAATAAAAATCCGATTGAAAAAGTAATCCTGCAATTTATCTACAAACCGGATGTTATCGACTCCGAAGCAACCTTTCAAATCTCAGGACTACTTTCTCCATTAAAAAAAGATTTTGAACTTGCTCCTTCCGGGAAACCAGTTGTAAATCCTCATAAAGGCTTTGTTCAATATGCCTGGAGCTCTCAATATATGAACAATAAATATTGGGATGTTACGCTTGCATCCGGTAAAAATGAAGCCTGGGATTATTGTACTGTTGTTTATACCGGCTGCGGCTGGGATAGTATTCAAAAAGGCAAAGAAGAATATGACTGGACTGGAATAGACAACCTGCTTAATCTTTGCGGACAAAGCAACAGAACACTGGGCTGGCGTATTTACCCGACTAATAGTAGTGTCGAAGAAGGTGGAGACCATGTACCTCAGTTTATTTATGATGAAGGCTGCGGTTCTGTTCAGGCAACCGTTCGCGGAACCGAAAGAAAAATCCGTGTACCAGACTGGGAAGATCCAATTTATATTCAGGCATGCAAGGATTTTGCAGCAGAAATGGCCCGCCGCTATGATGGAGACAGCCGTGTAGAGTTTATAGATATCCGTGCTTTTGGAAACTGGGGTGAATGGCACTGCTTCCAGCTTGAAGGAAGTAAAATGCCTTCTAAAGAAATCCAGAAGGATATGATTGCGTATTATAAATCTGTATTTAAAACAACACAGCTTGTAGTTCCAAGTGATTGCCGTGACGATGTTTATGAATATGCACTTTCCATTGGTGTTGGAAAACGCGATGACGGCTTGATTCAAATTGAAGGACGCGAAGATGAATTGGCAAAATGCTACAAGGCAGGACTTCCTGCAGTTGGTGAAAACTGTGCCACTTATGCAGATTTGCTGAAAAATAGTGATGCAGACAGATACAATCAAAAATGGACGCTTGATTTATGGAAATCTGTAATCAATGTTTCTCACATGACTTATTATGAACTTGACCGGCAGGATTGTGGTAAAACCTTTTTTAATGATAATGCAGACGCAGTAAAAGAAATGGTAAACAAGCTCGGTTATAATTTTGAAGTTATTTCTGCAAATCTTTCTTATGACAGAGAACTGAATGTACAGCTTACAGTGAAAATAAAAAACACTGGCCTTGCTCCCGCATTTTTTGACATGAATCTTATAGCAGACATAACAGATAATGATGGAAACCGCAAAGCTCAGCTTGCAAATATCAAGCGCATAAAAAAAGGCTCCTTTGCCGATGGTGATGAAAAAACTTTTGTTTTCATTGCTCCATTTACAAGCTTACGTACAGGCGACTCTATTTGTCTTGGTCTTTATGAAGATGCTCTTTCTGAAACTCCTTCTGTAAAGTTTGACAACAAAAATACGCTTTCAAACAATAAGCTTAAGCTTTGTTCCTTCTGATTTCTTATTTATTCGTACACTTTTCACTATTTACACTTTTCACTATAATATTTGCTTATGAAAGCAAGTAGAACTATTATCTCAACACTGCGTGAAGCTCCAAACGACGCAGTTATTGCAAGCCATCAGTTGATGATGCGCTCTGGTCTTATCAGAAAACTTGGAAACGGTCTTTATGTTTATATGCCTCTCGGTTACCGTTCTTTAATGAAAGTTCAGAAAATTATCCGCGAAGAACTTGATAATGCGGGTCTTTTGGAAATAAAGCCTACAGTAATTCAGCCAGGTGATTTGTGGCGAGAATCTGGAAGATGGGACAAAATGGCTGGAGAAATGCTTACTGCTCAGAACAGACAGGGACAGGATATGGTTGTTTCTCCAACAGCCGAGGAAGCCTTTACTGCAGTTGTCCGCGAAGGTCTTTCTTCTTACAAGCAGCTTCCTTTTACACTTTATCAGATTAATACAAAGTATCGTGACGAAATCCGTCCACGCTATGGTGTAATGCGAGGCCGTGAGTTCATAATGATGGATGCTTATTCCTTCGATAAAGATACAGCTGATTTGGATGCTTCTTACGAAAATGTTGCAGCCGCCTACCGCAGAATCTTTAAGCGAATGGGCTTAAGCACTATTTCTGTAAAAGCTGACACCGGTTCTATGGGTGGTTCTGGTTCCGAAGAGTTTATGGTAGAAAGCCCTGTTGGCGACGACACACTCCTTCTCTGCCCTAATTGCGATTATGCCGCAAACGTGGAAAAAGCAAGCTGCCAGACAGAAACACCGCTCGACAGCAACGGTAAACCACAGGTTCGCACCGACCTTGCAATTGAAGAAGTTGCAACACCAAACGTATTCAGCATTGAAGATATGGAAAAGTTCTTTGGCGAAAAACCAACAACCTTCCTCAAAGCACTTGTTTACAAGGTTTACAACTGTGCCGTTGATCTTTCTAAAACAGAGTTCTACAAAAATGCAGAAACTGTAACAGAAGGCGGCCAGACATATATTCCTGAAACCTTCTTCTGCGTACTTATCCGTGGAGACCTTGATGTAAACGAAACAAAGCTTGCCGCAGAGCTTAAGGCCAGTGGTGCAGAGCTTGCAAGCGATGAAGACGTTTTGAAATACTCAGGCGCACCACACGGTTTTGTTGGTCCAGTTGGAATTAAAATCCCTATTATTGCAGATAAATCTACTGTTGATATGCACGACTGTATTGCAGGTGCCGGTAAAAACGGTTTCCACATCAAGCACGTAGAACCAAGCCGCGACTTTACTCCGTTTATGACAGCTGATGTACGCACCTGTAAGGAAGGCGATAAATGTCCTGACTGCGGTGGAAACTTCTATATGAAAAAAGGTAACGAGCTTGGTCATATCTTTAAGCTTGGAACAAAATATACAAAATCAATGAACGTAACTTACCTTGACGTAAGCGGAAAGCCTGTAACACCGCTCATGGGCTGCTATGGAATTGGTGTAGACCGTACTCTTGCAAGCATTATTGAAGGTCATAATGATGAAAAAGGCATTATCTGGCCGATGAGTGTTGCTCCATACCAGGTTGCCGTAATTCCTATTATGTACAAGGATAAGATGAAGGAAGTTGCCGATAAGATTTATGATGAGCTTTGTGCTGCCGGTGTAGAAGTTCTTCTGGATGACCGCAATGAACGTCCTGGCGTTAAGTTTACCGATTCAGAGCTTATTGGTTACCCAATCCGCATTGTTGTTGGCGATAAAAACCTGCCTAATGTTGAGCTTAAAGTTCGTTCAGCCGCAGAAGCAGAGCTTATTCCTGCAGACCAGGCAGCTGCAAAAGCCGCAGAAATTGTACATGCAGAATTAGCGAAACTAAACGCTTAGTTTGTGGTTTTATACATGTCATTGTCGGGCTTGACCCGACAATCTATTTTATTATGAAACATTTTTTTTCTTTTTTAGCTTGCTTTTTAATTCTCACAGCGGGCTTATTCGCTGTACCGGGGTTTACATCTTACTTAAAAGACAGCTCCGGTCAGTATGTTTATTACCGTGACAGTTCTTTTGTGCGCGAAAGCTACATTGGAATCCTTACTTATGACGAAGCAACCTATCAGGTAAGATATTTTGCCCCAAAGGATGAGAAAAAAAATCTTCCTGAAAAAGATATTGCCATTCTTCTTACTGTAAATCCCGATGCAGACAGCTGGGAAATGACTGGCGAAAGAATCATCTCTAAAATCCAATATACACAGGAAGATGTTGATATAATCAATTATCTGCACGACCTTTTGTACGAGTTTTCTTCCCGCAGAAACAAAATTGACCTTACACCGAACAGTAAAAGCTATGTGTGGGGAAATGATTTCTGGGAAAACGGAATTACAAAATCACAGGATTACCCACAGTTTGGCGGCAATGTTACAATCAATTTTGACTGCCTTATCCCGCTGTTTAATATAAAATGCATTTATTCTGCCGAAGGTTCAATGGTTTTCCGCTGCTGTACAATGGGAACTCTTAAAAGCTCTGATGATACTGCTTTTAGTGATTTTAAGGGAATTAAGACATACAATCCTCTGACAGATAAAAGCAATGTAACAACGTATAAAGCAAAAGAAAGTGTAAAACACGTTTGCGATAACCGTTCTGTAATGATTGATAAAAACTGGAACAGTGAACAGCAGATTCCAAACTTCTGCACGCTGAACAACGATTCCGTAATTACAATGATTACCATGCCAAAGCTTGCAGAAGAAAAGCTTGGAAACGACTTTTACTCAATCTTCAGTTTTTTGAACAGCGTTAATTCAAAATATACAGATTTAAGCTCCTGCGAAATTGAATACAACAATAAACAAAAATCCTATAAAATTACGATTGATTCTTATTTGACTGGCAGCAATTCCTGTATAACCGCCGTAACTAAGCTTTTGCCAAACTCGCAAGGCGGTTTTGACGTGTTTATATTAAGCACATTTAAAAAGCCGTGGCTGGAAAACAGAGACTATTTTGAAAAAATAATTGGGTCTTACAAATAAATGTGCAGTTTTGCAATGCAAAACTGCAAGCGAAAGCAGATTAAATTATCGCTAAAAATCCAGCAGCAGCTTTCGCTACTAGAATGCATTCCTTGATAAAGGTGAACCAATCCACTGGCCTTCGCTACCAAGATATTCTTTCTTTTCGCCTTCAATCAGGAACTGAACGCTTTTTACTGTAGAAAAGCTTGTTGCGGTATATACAATCTGCATAAGCTGAGCGTTATAGCCTTCTACACCAAAAGGGTTTATTTCGAAATCTTCGCTGAAATCAAGATAAGCAACACCGCTCTGGATTTTTATGCTCAAAAGCTTTGTACCAGCTGGAATAAGTGACTGACAGTTTTTTTCCGCTGCAATAGATGAATCCGGTCCTTTGAGCAAAAGCTTAATTGCTGTAGAAAGCGGCGAATCATCCTTTGGAATTGAACGCTTTACAATTTTGCGGACTACTGAACCTTCGGAATCTATTTCGACAAAGCAAAGCTGTAATTCGGTAATTGGAACTTCGGTGGTTACAGCATCTGTTTTCTTAGTTTCTTTTTCTGCTGATGATGGAATTTGCTGCTCTTTTTCGGTTGCAGGCTTTGTTGTCTGCTCTGAAACACTTTTAGTTTCCTGCTTTTCTGGCTTTGATTCTTCCACTACCGGCTGAGGCTTTTTTTCTGTTTCTACCTTAATCTTTACCGTAGAATCCTCGGTAACAACTGTCTGCTTGGAACCGGAGTCCTGCTCTTTTTCAGGAACCTCGTGCTTTTCTACAAACTCTGGTGTTGCACCAAAAACACGCTCAAAAAAGTTTGTTTCTTTAAGATTTGTGACAATAGTATCTTTTTTTACAAGAAAGACAATAAAACAAACGAGGAAAACTAAAACTATACAAGCAATTGTAAAACCGGATCTTTTCTTTTTCTTATCAGCCATACCTTTATTATCGGTATTTTTTTAGCTGAGGTTAGCAAGATATTCGTTGATTCCGGCGGCCGCTTTACGACCTTCGCCCATTGCAAGAATTACGGTTGCAGCACCAAGAACTATGTCGCCGCCGGCCCAAACCTTTACGTGGCTTGTAGCCTGTTTTTCGTCAACAATAATGTGACCCTTTGAGTCTGCATCAAGGCCTGGTGTTGTAGAAACAAGAAGCGGGTTACTGCCGTTTCCAAGAGCAACAATGAGTGCATCGCATTCTATTTCGTGTTCACTGCCCTTAATTGCAACAGGAGCACGTCTTCCGCTTGCATCTGGTTCACCAAGCTCGTAGCTTAAGCATACTAAACCACGAACCTTTCCTTCATCATTACCGAGTACTTCTACCGGGTTTTCAAGGAAATGGAACTCTATGCCTTCTTCTTCTGCGTGTGCAATTTCTTCACGACGGGCTGGCATTTCATCGCGTGTACGGCGATAAATTACGCTAACCTTTTCTGCACCAAGACGTAAAGCCATACGTGCTGCATCCATTGCAACGTTTCCGCCGCCTGTTACACAAATGTGTTTAGCCTCGTACAGAGGTGTTGCAGCGTGCTCTTTATCATAAGCTTTCATTAAGTTTGCACGGGTAAGATATTCGTTTGCAGAGAATACACCAATAAGGTTTTCTCCAGGGATGTTCAGGAACTTTGGAAGTCCGGCGCCGGTACCAATAAAGGCGGCATCGAATCCTTTTTCGTTCAAAAGCTGTTCGAGTGTATCTGTACGGCCAACAAGGAAGTTCAGTTCAAACTTTACGCCAAGCTTCTTAAGATTTTCAATTTCTTCCTGAACAATTGCTTTTGGCAGACGGAACTCCGGAATACCGTACATCATAACACCGCCGGCTTTGTGGAAAGCTTCAAAAACTGTTACATCGTGTCCGGCACGTGCACAATCTGCAGCAACTGTAAGTCCGGCCGGGCCAGAACCAATTACGGCAACCTTTTTACCGGTTTTTTCTGCAATTTCTGGAATAGAAACAAACTTGTACTGGCGTTCCCAGTCTGCAACAAAGCGTTCCAGACGTCCAATGGAAACTGCGCGTTCTGCATCCTTGTAGATTTTTCCTACCATACAGGTTTTCTGACACTGTTTTTCCTGCGGGCATACACGTCCACAGATTGCAGGAAGCAAGCTTGTTCTTTTAATGATATTTATAGCGGCTTTAAACTCACCTTTTGCAATCTGACCGATAAAGCCTGGAATATCAACATTTACAGGGCAGCCTTCTACACAGGTTGGATTTTTACACTGCAAACATCGGTTTGCTTCTACTACAGCCTGTTCTTTTGAAAAGCCATAAGTTACTTCGTCCATTATGTGGGCGCGTTCTTTCGGATCTCTGTGTGGCATTTCCATTTGAGGAATTGCAGTTCTATCCTTTGGTGTAAGTCCACCGTTTTTAATTTTCTCTTGTATTTTATTATATTCTGCTGTTACGTCTATCATTTTTTGTTCCTTGAACTCTGTGATTTCGACAATCTAAATCACCGAATTAAATTATGCCAGCTTGTCTGCGGCTGCCTGCATTTTGCATTTATGGAAATCTTCCTGCTCTCTGTCCTTAAAGGATTTCATTCTGAGCATCATATTATCCCAGTCAACCTGATGAGCATCGAACTCTGGGCCATCAACGCAAACAAACTTTGTTTTTCCGCCAACACTTACACGGCAACCACCGCACATTCCAGTTCCATCAATCATAATTGTATTAAGGGAAACTGTAGTTTTAATGCCGTATTCTTTTGTGGTAAGAGCACAGAACTTCATCATAATTGGAGGTCCAATTGCAATTACTTCTGCAGGTGGACACTGACTTTCGCACAATTCTTTTACAGGAACTGTAGAAACACCCTGACGACCGGCTGAACCATCATCTGTCATAATGATTACTTCGTCGGCAAGGGCTTTCATTTCATCAACGTAAATTAATAAATCTTTATTTCGGGCACAGATTATCATTATAACCTTGTTGCCGGCTGCTTTATGAGCCTGAACAATAGGATAGCATGGAGCAACACCAAAACCGCCGCCAACAACAACTACAGGTGCATCGTATTTTTCGATTTTAGAAGGATTTCCGAGCGGTCCCAAAATAGCCGGAAGCTCCTGTCCTGCTTCCTTAAGCGACAACTTGTAAGTTGTAGCACCAACTGCCTGGAAAACGAGTGCAATCCAGCCTTCTTCGGCATTTGCATCCGCAATTGTAAGCGGGATTCGTTCACCAAAATCAGGTTCAACCTGTACAATTACAAACTGACCTGCTTTTCTGTTTCTTGCAATCTCTGGTGCAGCAACCCTCATATAAAATACACCGGCAGAAAGCTGTTTCTTTTCGATAATCTTAAACATCTGGTCCTCAAATTGTTTCCAAGCATATTTCTATGCTTAGAAACATTATGTTTGGAATATTTTTATATTTATACTACTATTTAGAATCCTATACAAGCGGTAACGAAGGCTCCTAAGCCAGAACCTTTAAAACTTGTTTTTAAGTTTTCAGATTCAAGGGCGATTCCGGCATCAATTTCTACAAGACGGAAGTTCAATGCAAGGGTTGCCTTGTGCTTAAAGATTTCGTCTGTACGCTCTGTTGAAAGATAAAGGCTGATTATATTTATAAGGCTTAATTTTGTACCAATTAAATAATCAAAATAGAAATAGCTTTCTTCCCTGCTCTTTGCAAACGGATGTTTTATTCCAACGCCAAGCGTTCCATAATAGGTCATAAGCCAGCTGAATGGTCTAAACTCAGCAGATACAGCAAACTTCATAGGTCTGTTTATATAATATTGTACAGAAACAGGATCGGTGAAAAGACTTGTTTTTTGAGTTTCTGTTACTTCCGGTTCTGAAGTGGTTTCTTCCGGTGTTTCTTCTGATTGTCCTTCGGAGCCTTCAGAGTCACCTTCTCCAGAACCTTCTTTCTTTTTATTCATTAAGCTGTCGAGCGAGAAAGAAAATTGCTGGTCATAGTTGAGAGAAGTTTTTGTATTAAGATGACTTGGAACCATTGGGATTCGTACTGAACCAGACAATGTCAGGAAATCAGTGAGTTTGTAAGAGACTTTACCGCCTAAATCAAAACCCATTGTACGACCAAGGTTATTCATCAGATTATTAACCATTGTGTTGCTGTCGCCAAAGGAATCCTCGTTGATTGGAATTGAAGAATAAATATCCATATTTCCTTTCATTACAAGATTATAGGCATTGTTTTCTCCGCAACTGGCCATAACATAAGAATCTGTTGTTACTGCGTGTGCCAAAGAAGAAAAAAGAGCTGGCTGAACAAGGATATTAAACTTTTTAAGATTAAAACCAACATCCACCTGTGCAAAGGCAAATACATCTGCATAACCATTTACAGATACTTTAAACTCTTCATTTAACTGGTTACCTTTTGCTATAAATCTGAACAAATCCTTTGAAATACCTGTATTTGCAAAAACATCAACACCTGCTGAAACTCCAAAATGAAGGCCCTTTTTAAAATCAAGAGTAATAGCGGCACTAGGTAAAATATCGATAGTTGCATCAAAACCCTTTTTTGGCATTTCGTTATAAAGCTCTTTCAAGTCAATTATAACCTGTTCCTGTAAAATATCTGCTAAAGTTATTGTATTGTTTGAAACATTTGCTGGCACATTTAATTTTATTTCGAATATACGATGATCAAAGAAATCTGCTGCACCGGCAAAAGAACTGCTAATGAGTAATATAAAAGATGCTAAAATAACAACTAATCTTTTCATTATTCATTTCCTCCCTCTTTTTTATTTTTTAAATTACTTAACCAGATTATTTCACCACTTGTAGCAATTTTTATATAAATCTTTGCATCAAAGATTGATTCCTGAGGTATAAGTAGTTTTCCTTGTGGAATTAAAAGCTCAATTGAAGGACAAAGAGGATATTTAAGAACTTCTTCCGGACGCACTACAAGAGTATCTCCAGAAATATCCATTCTTGTTTCTTCGGACTCACCTCTATTTCCATCCATATCAATACAAAGGCTCATTTCGTCTTCTAAACCATCTGGTACAACTATAAAAGGAACCTTTGAAGATTCATAAATAATGCTTACATCTCTAATAGCTTTTGCAAACTCACTTATCTGAGAATTATCGGGTTCTTCTTTTCTGCCCAATAAATCAAAATCTTCGCTGTCTGTATTTGTTCCAATGAGTTTAAGAAGATTCATATGTATATCATCTGTAACTTTAAACTCCAGCGGAATTAAACATAAAGCAGAAAGAGAAATTGAAGTAGAACCGGACTGCTTCATTTGTTCCAGCTGTTCATTTGTTATGCAGATTGTATCGTCCTCTAAACCGTCTGTTTTAAGGCTTATATCATAAGAAACACACAAAGAACCATCTTCCATACTGTTAAGTAGAGTTGCAAGGTCTGCATATTGCTGATCTGCATTCTGATCCTTGTGGAGCTCTGTTTCAATATCTGTAGTTACTGCATTCTTTTCATTCTTTATAAGATATAAACCCGGTGTAAAATTAAGATCGCCTGATTCTCCAGTTTCTTTATTTCCTAAAAGATATTCATATTCAACCTTAGTTTCATCTGGTTCAACAGGAGATCCATCATCATTACCAATATAGGCTTTAATAACACCATTAAATGTTACAGAATCAAAGAATTCCTGTACTTTTTGATTTGTAGTATCATTTTGTAATTTTGGAGCTTCTGCAAAAAGGTAAATAGGTATTCTTGAGAATTTAAGATTGTCGGCTACATCTTCACCTACAGTTTCTTCTAATGAACCGAAAATAGAAGACAAATTCAATCCTGTAGACATTTTACCATCTTCATGACGATCTTTTGTACTAATTTCCATTGATTGCCAGTCAAGAACAGGTGTAACCTTGATGTCAATTGTATAGGTTTGACCAGGAGTAAGATCTTCCATGGTAATAGTTCTATTTTCTTCATCATAACCATTAATATGTACTATTGGAGTAACATCCACAGATGTAAATTGTCCAGGTTCTTCTCCTATAAATGTTCTATATTCTGTTTCTGATGTTGTTTCGTTTATAAAATTTGAAAGCTCAACAGCAACAGGTTCTGCAACGTCTTCTGCAGGATATGTATTAGGAAGCGTTACCGGACCAATTTCTTCAAGATTAAAGAAATCAGATGTACATTCTATAGTAATAGGATTTCCTCGTGGAAGTGTATTTATACAGGAAATACTAAATCCATATTTATCCCAAAGAATTGATTTAACATTATCAAGAACATTTTGTGGAAGTGATGAGTTCTGTGTTTCTGGCAATTCAATCTTATTATGAAGCTTTATTGTTGCACTCTTAATATTTGAAACTTCAACATCTACCGTAATAGTAGGAGTAATACTCTTTATAGTTGTTTCTCCATCCACCGTTACTTCTTTTCTGAAATCCAAATTTGCATTTGTAAGTTTAATATAGCCACCATCACCTTCAACATCAGGATCATCAGAAATTATTGCTGTCAATTTTGATCCTTCAGAAAATTCACTATCATCCAAAGAACAGTCTGTATTTGTTTCTGAAAGGATTTTATCTTCTCTTAAACCATACAGATTCATTGTGTACTCATAAGTAACTCCATTATTTTTCCATTCTTCAGGAAGATTAAAAGCTACTGTAAGATTACCGTTTCCTATTGTATAACTTTCCACTTTGTCAGAATTTTCGGAAGTATTACTTGAAACATTTCCAACAGCAATTTCCTGATGCAGAGTAATTGGAATGTTTTCTCCTACAGACAGATTCCTTGCACTCTTTACAACACTGTCTTCATCTACAATTGCCAAAAAGTCTATACCGCTAGATTCTGTAAATTCAAGAACTACGCCCCTTTCTTCAATTGTTACTTCTTCCAAAGAAAGAGATGCTACGCCATCTACAAAGCTAGCCCTTTTAAGTGGAACATCTCCCTGATAAAGAATAACATCTCCTGTAATAGTTCCCACAGCTTCAGGCATTTTTGTTATTCTCATTGTTCCAGATTCATACGAAATACTATCAAATCCGTTACCGGAAGATCCAAAATTGAATTGAATATTTTGTTTCTGAGCTTGTGTTGTACCGCTAATTGTTACAAAAGCATTAATCTTTTTATTTACATTTAAATCAACTTCTTTTTCTTCTGTTTTATTGACTACAGGAATTTCCATTTCTTTAGAAAAGCCCATATTATCAATATTAGTTGTAATCTCTGTTCCTTCAAGAGATTCGCCTAAATCGAGCGGAATTTTCTGCAAATCCATTTTTAACAGATACTGCTGAATTTTATTGTCATTCCTTTCAGGATCATATTCGAAGATTTCATATTTAGGCTTTTCATCCTCAGATTGTCCGCTTTCGCTTTCTTCGTTATCATCATCCTTTAAGAACTTGTCAATAGAAAAAAACTGTCCAAGCTCGTAGGATTTGTCTGAGATGGCAAGATTATAAACTGCTTCATCACTTGTTTTAATTCCAAATCTTTCTGGTTTTGCCGGATGAAAACCACAACCTGAAAACAACACTGCTATTATGAATAAAACTTCTATACATAAAAATTTCTTCATAAAAACCCCCTTTTTTTATTTATTTCTGCCTATTGTCGCCCCACATTAAATAAAAACACTATAATTATATCATAGGTTAATATTTTTAACAAACAACACGTCGTAAAGTGTCACATCAAAGTAGCGCAAAATTATTTGTTAAAAAATGCTGCAAACGGATTATACCTCATTCCATCGTCGCTGCCGGAATTGCTGCGGTTAGGACGGTTTTTGTCGCGGTTGCGGTCATAATCGTTGTTTTTAGATGATGAAGCAGCCGGTTTTCCGCTTCCAGAGCCTTTTTTAACAACTACAACCCGTTTCGCACCATTGCCACCCTGTCCACCAGCCTTTGCTCCTGATGCTGAAGTTCCAGTTCCGCCACCTGCACGGCTTGCAGCATCACTCTTAAGCGAAAGGCTGATTCGGCGGCGAATAGTGTCCAGCTGAATAATAGTAAACTCACGAACATCACCTACTTTTACAACTTCCATAGGATCGGTAACAAAGCTGTCACTAAGCTCACTCAGGTGAACAAGACCCGTTTCGTGCAGACCAATATCAACAAAAGCACCAAAATCAACAACATTCTTGATTTTTCCGGTAACCTTCATGCCTTCGCGCAAATCTTCAAACTGAAGAACACCCTTCTGCATAATAGGAGCCGGGTATCCGTCACGAGGGTCACGGTTTGGTTTCTGCAGCTCTTCAACAATATCCTTTACAGTCTGAACACCAATCTTGTATTTTTCTGCCACTTCATCAATTTTTCCAGCCGAAATTGATGCACCACTCTGTACCAGCGGAAGAATCTCTCGTGCAGCATCGTAGTTTTCAGGGTGAACCCAGGTGTTATCAAGAGGATCTGAGCTTTCTGCAATTTTAAGGAAGCCGGCACACTGTTCAAAAGCCTTTGGACCAAGCCCCGGAACCTTTTTTAAGTCCTCACGGCTTGTAATTTTGCCGTTTGCATCGCGGTAGGCAACAATTTTCTTTGCAGTTGCAATGTTTATACCTGAAACATACTTCAAAAGCATGTAAGATGCTGTGTTCAAGTTTACGCCAACGTTATTTACAACCGAGCTTACAACTTCATCAAGCTGGTCGGCAAGCTTTTTCTGGTTTACATCGTGCTGATAAAGGCCAACACCAATTGCTTTAGGGTCAATTTTAACAAGTTCAGCAAGCGGATCCTGCAAACGGCGGCCCATAGAAATTGCACCGCGCACCATTACGTCCAGATCCGGGAACTCTTCGGTAGCAACCGGGCTTGCTGAATAAACAGAAGCACCAGACTCATCAACTACAGTATATTTTACGTCAGAATCTGCATAATTTTCGCTTATTACCTTAGAAACAATTGCCTGAACTTCCTGCGAACCGGTTCCGTTTCCAACTGCTACAACCTGAATGTCATATTTATCAATTGCGTCGTTAACTGCATCGTAAGCACCTTTTGCATCCTGCTCCTGGAAAATCTTAAAGAAGCCAAGATATTTACCTGTTTCGTCAAGTGCGGCGCATTTTGTACCATTTCTGTAGCCCGGGTCAACACCAAGAACGCGGCTTCCCTTAATTGGCTGAGTCATAAGAAGATTTTTTAAGTTTTCGCTGAATACACCAATTCCGTGGTCATCAGCTTCGTCAGATTCTTCACTGCGGATTTCGCGCACAACAGCCGGAGAAAGCAGGCGCACAACACCATCTTCAATTGCATCCCGGTGATACTGATTACTGATAACTGTGTGATTCTGCAGCAGGGCAACAGCATTATCAACATCAACGTCAATTGTAACTTCAAGTGCTCCTTCTCGTTCTGCACGGTTTATTGCAAGAATGCGGTGTGGTTTTACCTGATTAAGCGGCTCCTTGTAATCCCAGTACATCTGATAAGTTGAAGCCTTCTGGGCAGTTTCTTCATCCTGACCTTCCGGTACAATACCTTTTGTTACAATGTCGCCTTCCCGCATATAAAGCTCGTGAATTGCAGTACGGTTATCTGTATTCTGGCTTACACGCTCAGCAATGATGTCTTTTGCACCGGCAAGAGCATCGGCAGCAGTTTCTACGTTCAAAGCAGAGTCTTCGTTGTCTGTTTTGATGTATTTTTCTGCTTCTTTTTCGCAGGCAGCATCATCATTTTCGCCAAGAATAAAATCTGCAAGCGGTTCAAGACCTTTTTCTGCGGCAACCATACCACGGGTCTTCTTCTTTTTCTTGAATGGAGCCCACAAATCTTCCAGAGCAGTAAGAGTCTGGGCAGACATTATTGATTCGTAAAGCGAATCTGTAAGTTTTCCCTGATTAAATACACCTTTTACAATTTCAAGTCGCCTTTCTTCAAGGTTTTTGTAGGACTTGAACGAGTGATCTATGCTTAAAACCTGAACTTCGTCAAGGTTATCTGTTCTGTCTTTTCTGTAACGGCTGATAAAAGCAACGGTACATCCTTCGTTAAAAAGGCTGATTACCGCACTTACCTGTGCAACGCGGATATTCAATTCTTCCGCAATTTTTTTCATGATTTCGACTTCGTTTACTGTAAGCGAGTCAATTTGTTCTTGTGTTAATTCCATAGTGGACTTATTTTATAGTAAATCACTGTCCAATTACAAGGCTTTCAAGAACTTCCGGGTTTGTAACATTATTCTTAATCTGGAGCGTAAGCTTTTCCAAAGCCATTTTCAAATAGTTATTGTTGAGCTTCAGAAGATTTTCAACCAGCTGGTCTTTGTAACGGTTGCTTAGACCAGGAGTTCCATCCTTATCGCTGAAAGCAAATACATACAGAACAAAATCGTTAAACTTTCGGGTCATCATCAATGTTGCAGAAGCTCTTATGATAAGACCATTCAAAAAGAAGTTAAAATCCTGAATTACATCGCCTACTCTTAACTGTAAGGACTCTTCTGTTGAAACTAAAGAAAAGTGGCTTAAGCTTAAATCCTGAAGCACTCCTGTATAAGTTTTTTCTTCAAGAAGGAACGAATATGTGTAATATTTTGTACAGAAGCCACGGATATTCATTCGCCGGCCCCTGAGGTTAATGCTTTCAAGATATTCAAGCATTATTCCAACATTAACTCTCTTCTGATACTCCAGCTGAATACAGTCACCTGCAATACCTATCATATTCTTAAAAGTGAGTTCTATGGCATTTTTGTAATTTTTTTCCTGCTTTTTTAAGAAAGTAACGCAGATTGTAATTGTTTTGCCATAAGTTGCATTCAGACGGCTAATATATTCAATCCAGTTAATGTCGGGAATAACAGCATCTATATTAATAATTAAAACGCAATCCTTAAATGTTGATGCAATAATATTTATCTTATCGGCCAGCGTATTCTGTTTGTCATTTTCAATAAAGTAACATTCATAACCCTGCAGGAAATATTCTGTTAAATTGGATTCTGGAAAAAGAGATGTATCGGGAGCTACAAAAAAAGCTTTTCTTCCAGCGGCAAAATCTTTAACCGTAATACTCAAATCTGAACCTCCAAAATAGGTCTATGCAAAATGATTTACACAAAATAGTTTTACACAAATCTACAATAAACAATTATAACATCAAAAATTGTATTTTGCACCAAATAAAGTTTCTAAATAAAGTTTATAGCCTTGTGATGTTCAATATTTTTTGTTTTTACAGCTACAATATAGCTTCCGAACATAGCTGTTGCGGTATCAAACAGAGTTGCAAATGAACAGATTATCAAAGAAGCCGGACTAAGCAGAAGGAAGCTTGTTTCAAAACCCTTTCCGTATTTTTCGCACAGAATTGTAAGCAGAATAAATGCTCCGCCGGAAGGGAATCCGCCCAAAAGGAACGAAAGTCCAAAAGAAAGAAGAGATACCCACATTATATCGCTGAATGGAATACTTAAGCTTGAATAAGAACGCCAGATTAAGAAAAAGCAGATTGTTGTTACAAGTGCTGAACCGCCGCGGGAGAACACGGAAAACAGCGGATACGTAAAGCCATTGCATCGTCTTCTGATTCCAAGGCTTTCCTTTCCATGACGCATTGTTAAAGGAAGCGAAAGATTTGTATCTCCGGTAACAAAAGAAAGAAGCATTGGAGCTATGCCTGCGTACAAAACTCTGTAAGGACGAGGATCATGACAGACATAACGTATAATCAGCGGATAAATGATTCCTGCAACAATTACAAAATCACACACAAACATAATAATCATTGGTGTATAAATGCCTGTAGAAATTACAGAACGGAAGGTAATTACCCAGTAAGCAACAAAGAACAGGCTGAATACCGACATTACTTCTGTAAAGAATACCGAAATATAGTAGAAAAGCTTTGATAAAGAGTCGGCAATTGTAGAAACAGGCTTAAAGGTTACCTGGTCAGAGGCACTTTCCCAACCAATAAGGCTGCCGAACAAAAAGGCTACCAGAAGGAATGAACCTTCGCGCAGTGCTTCAAAAGCAGAAAAAGGGAAAAGAGACAAAACCATTCCCTTTACATCTATATGAGTAATTTCTGTAGCAACATCAATTGTAATAGGAATACGCGGCAGTTTTACAAGAAGGATAGAAGCCGTACCAACAATGGTCAAAATCAATGCAGAAATAATGATGATGGAGAAAGTCCAGATTGTAGTTTTAAGCAGGTTTTTAGAGCTGCGGAGTCTGTTGATTGAAACAACCGAAGTACAGAAAACCAGAGGAACAACAAGATAACGTCCAAAGCGAACAAAAAGTTCCGTCAAAAAAGACAAAACCTCTGCTCCCTTCGGAGTACCAAACGGTATAATAATCGAAGCTAAAACTCCCAGCACAATTCCAAGCAAATATTTAATCCAAACTTTCATAAAGAATATTATAGCATAAAATACCCATATATGAAAATATTGTATTATTCTGTTTTGCCGTTTTTATTAAATGTGGTAGTTTTTAGATTTCAACCTTATAGGCACCCTTAGCACCAGGCGGCACAACATCTATTTTCTTAAAACTAAAAGGAAGATCCTTAGATTCTCTTTCAACTTCATTTTTTACATTTTCGGTTACAAGGATTTCCCAGGCATTGGCAGTGTCTTCGCCTAATTTGCTTGCAGCATTTACTTCTGCACCAAAAACATCTGCATAACCAATATTTAAAATGTCACCATAGCCAAGTCCAACACAAAACAGGATTTGTTCTTCTTCGCTTTTTGTCTTGTTATATTCATGTAAAACTTCATGGATTTTCTTACAACACAAAAGAGCATTTTCAGGATGTTTGAACAAAACCAGCAGACTGTCACCTTCGCTCTTAATCAAAAGTCCATCAAAATCGTCAATAATCGGCAGAATAAGACGCTCAGATTCAAAAATTATCTGCATAAAATGAACGATTCCAAACTTTTCTGTTCCTCTTGAAAAGCCGCTGAGATCGGTAAACATAACACACCATTTTTCACCAAAGGAATCCCAGATTCGTCTGTCAATTTTTTCCTTGTCGGCACCAGGTGCAAGTCGGGCTGCCATAAGATTTTCAAGTCGTTTTTGTGGGGAAGAATTGTGTTGGTTTATGGGCATGATTTAAGTCTCCTTTTTATGATTTTGGGCACCTTGCCAGCCTTTGGCTGGCAACCGCTATGTCCGCCCTTCGCTAACGCTCATCCTCCTCACTCACTTTCGTTCGTTGCGGTGGACTGCTTCGCAGGGGCTTCCAGCGCTGGTGCGTGAATCCAATTATTTTGAAAAATGCGAATATTATTATAACAGAGTTTTACTCTAAAATCGAATAATTTACTGAAAAATTAGTTAACAGTAGCTTATTTAAAATTCTAGATTTGATAATGCTGTATTTATTTCTTCCCAAGTTATTCCATTTTCATTCATTTTCTCCTCAAGCCCTGCAGTCTGGAATTTTACAGCCATATCACTTCGCTTGACAGAGAGAACAGCATTATTTTTGAACATTTCAACTAAAAATCTACATTCACCATTTTTACCTGTTGCATAACCATATTGTTGACCAGACATTTTAGTTGTATAACTACTTTGGAGATTATAAGTTTTTATTTCACCAGAATCTCCCTTAAAATCATAATTTCCTGTCCAAGTATCGTTATTCCAACGAACACCACTCCAAACTGTAGATTTAGTAGGATTATCATATTTATAATAAAAAATACGAAGCTGAAAACCATCTGAACGATTTCCTTTATTACAGAAATAATAAAGTGTATATTCATCAAAATCATTTCTTTCGCTTGTAACTTCCCATAAATTATTTTCAACATGTGTAACAGTCTTTTCATTTTCATTTGAGCTAGTTTTTTTAGCACTTCCACTATTTACCTTTCTGGCTTCAAATCCAACTCCCTTTAAATATTCATCTTTTTCTACAGTTTCTCTTCCCATTGAACAAAGTTCTGCAGTGCTAACTTCAACAACCTTTACATTAAGAGTTATTTGGGCTCCTAAATCTTTTACAGTTCCATAGCAGACATAATTTGCTCCGGTAAGGTTTCCAATTTCGCTGGCGGTATTTTCGTTTACTAAGGCAGAGTCCTGGAATTGCTGTTCACTCAGAATCTTTTCTATGCTTGCACGCTCTACAATTTTAATCTTACCAGTATTGAACATAGCTTCGGTTAAGGCATCGGTAACATAGTTTTCAACAAGAGCATTGCCGTCATCACTTGTGAGAGCAAGAAATGCATAGGTTGCTTTTCCATTTCCATCTTGAACAAGTTTTTCAGCTAAAGAAGAGAGTTCACCAACAAATGATTTTTCTTCCTTCGTATCATTTCCTGCAAGTTGTTTTCCAAAAGCACTTACGTTTTTAAATATATTCCAGTCATAAAAACTTGTGATAACACCTCCCTTTGGATGTTTTGTGATTATCAACCAATAAGCTTCTAATTTGCCTTCTTTTGAAAGTTCTACACAAGCGTACTGATCTCCAATTTCCAAAATTCCAATCTCAGGAAATTTACCATAACGTTTTTCAAGCTTATCTCTAGAGGATTGGTTTTCAGGTAACAATTCTGTTACCTGAAAAAGTCGTCCCATATAATAGAAAAATTGTAATTCTGTAGGGGTCTTATCCTTTGATGTAACAATATAAGCTGAAACTCCCTCTGAATAATTTTGTTTTAAAAATTCTTTATCTGCAGCACTTACTTCTGAAAGATTATATCCTGCTTTTTTTGCATCATCTGTTGACGTACCCCATTTTAATTTAAGATAACCCTCTTTTGGTTTTAACCCGGCTGTAAATGCTGTCATTCCAATTGCAATAAAAATTGTTGCCATAATTATTTTTTTAAGTTTCATATTTTTCTCCTGTCTTGTAATTTTGTAAACTTAATTATTTTTTTTATTTTATCCAATCTATTTTTGCGCACGTATTTTCCAGTGCACGATATGATTTTTCTACTGTAGAATCTTTATTAAAGCCTACAGTCTTCTTTACTGTGGTATTATAACTTGCAATCTGAGTATTAAAGACATCTGTTACTGTAAGCGTTAGTCCTGGATAACAAACAAAAGAAGACTTGTCATTTCGGATTTCTATAGTAACAAGTACATTACAGATATATTTTCCACGTTCATTGCTCACGGTAAAACCATTTACCTCAAAGTAAGAAGCAAGAGCTCTGTAAATAATTCCATTTTGATCATTCTGAATCTTGAGGAAAACTTTCTCTGTGTCTTTGTGTTGAATGAGTGAAGTTTTTGCAAATTGAAGTTTTTGAGCACAAGCTGCAAATTCGGAAGATCCAGTTTTGTTGACTAGATTCGCAAAATCTAAGAGAGAATAAAACTCTTTTTCATAAGAAACGGCTTCCCCATATTGTAAAGTTTTCCAAAATCCAGAAAGATCTTCCTCTGCTCCTTCCAGAAGATTAGAAACATCCAAAGTAATTTTTTGCAGCTTCTGACGAACAAGCTTCCACGCACTTTCTTTTTCTATATAAGCTACGCAGTAGTAACGACCAGACTCTTCTTCCTTCCAAGTTTCTGTGTATTCAAGAGCATAAAGATTGGAATCTGAAATGAGAGCAACCTCATCTTCCAGATATTTTTCTTCTGTAACAATTCCATTTTTTTCTACTTCAGAATATCTAGATTTTGTTGAAGATGAGACTTCTGTCTTTATGTATTCGGAAATTGTAGCTGCTGCCTTGTTTTTTGCAGTCTGCTCATTAAAGGCTGTTCCAAGTCCAGAAATATATTCTGATTCTGGGAAGGTTTTTCTTCTTCCTTGGTCTGTTACCCATGAAGGAGCAGCAAAAATGTTAAGAGCAAAAAAGAATAATATTGTGGTAAAAAAAATAATTTTTTTCATTTAAATATTCCTTTATTGATAAGTTCAGGCAAAAGGGTTTTAGGGGAAAGCAAAGCGGTCCCCTAGGAGAGGGGGTAGCGGAAGACCGCGGAGTGGGCTGAAGCGAGGGGGAGACTTCCCCCCTCTTAATATATAAAACCCTAGAAAATTATATTTGCTGCCAGTTCAAGAGCATCCATCCAATTAAATCCTGAATCTTTCGGTTGGCTTGAAGTTTCCTGCTGAACAACAACTGGCTGAGAGGCCTGTGCTTTAGCAATTTCTTTTTCTGCATCAATACGAGCCATTTCTACCTGCGCCTGAATAGCAGCTTTTGCTTCGGCTTCTGACTTTTCTGCTTCTTTGGCGGTATCGTCATAAAGACTTTGGATTGTGTTTGCCATTTTGATTTGTGCTTTAGAATCTGGAATTGCGGGAATTATCTGTGAGAGATAGCCTTTTAATGTATTTAGCCAATCTTCTTTTGAGATTTTATAAACGCTGTAACAGATGTACTCAGTTTTTTTAGAATCAGTTTCTTTGTCTACATACTCAACTTGCTGCCAAAATTGAGTTACCAGTTCATGCCCATTTAAATCAACTTTTGCAAGAGTTGCGGCATTAGCAGTTGCTTCTGTGAAACCTTCATCATTTAAGGTAGATGCAGCTTCTGAAACAACCTTTGTTTTCAATTCTTCTGCACGCATAGCATTGTAGTTTACTCGGCTTGCAGCAAGAGAGGCGTCGCGAGTTTTTGCACTTGCTATTCCATATTTTACAACAGCATCTTTTTCAATCCCAAATTCAGCCTTAAAAACTTCTGTATTACCACAAACTAATTTTTTAAGCCATTGAGGTTTTGCTTCTACATCCAAGTTTCGGTTAGACCAGTCTACAATGTTTGTTTCTGTTGTTTTTTTATCAACATCAACAGAAGCTTTTGTTGTTGCACAACCCAAAAAAGATAGTGCAACCATTACAGATGCCAGAAAGGCAATAGATGACATTTTTTTCATTTTACTTAAACTCCTTAAAAAAATAAATTTTGATGATTAAAACTACTTATATTCGTAGTACCAACTAATTTTAGTACGGTCTTTCGTATTTTGCAACATAAAAACTACGGAATTAAAGATTTTACTTATATATACTGTTTACATGAGCTTTTGGGAAAATGTTGAACATTTAAGACGAGAACAAAATACAACATATCGCTGGATTGCCTCTAAAATGGGAGTTTCAGAAACAACAGTTTCTAGTATGAGAAAAGCAAACACAGAGCCCAGAGCTAGCCAAGCCGTAAAAATAGCAGAAGCTTTGGACACAACAGTTGAATATCTGGTTACAAACAAAGAGTCTGTTTATTTATATAAATACAATAAACTGAAAAGTGAAATGCTTTCTTTAATTGAAAAGAATTAGATTTCTAAAAGTTTTCTTGCATTTAGCATATCGAATAACAACATTAAATAACATAATTGAAGCAAAAGCGCCCTCTATGCTATAATAAACCTATGTCAGATATTCTATTCATTGGCAAAGATTTGCCGGATTCAATTGATTTTGCCGAAGGGCTTGCAAGCATTAACAGAAACGTTTTCACTACAACAAAGGATGATTCCGAAGCGGAAAACTTTGCCGCCGAAAACATTTTCTCCGCAACCTGGAATAAAACCTCTGCAATTTCTGCAAGGGCATTCCTCATCAAAGCCGAAACAAAGTTTACCGACATAAACGAATATCTTTTATTTTTTGATTCTTACTACTACAGCACAAAGTTTGAGCTGGACCGCACCGAATATATTATGGAAGCCACAGATTCCCTTATTTCCAGTTACCAGCTCTTTTTGAACGAACTTTTAGCTCGCCTTGAACAGAAAAAAGAGCCTGCCGTAATTGCTTTTATGGCAAAAACTTATCCTTCTAAATACGAAGTGCTTCATAACGGCACAAAAGGCGTAAATATTCACCCTGCAAGCAACCTTGTAAACGCAGCACAGGCAGCTTTCCTTTCTCTTGCAGAAAATACTTCCACTTTAGTCGGCGAACGCCCTTACCTTTCTGTGCTTCTTTCCAAATGCGACTACACAAACGAGCTTTTTTCCGATGAAAAACAGCTTGCCGCCTGGATTGCACAGGGAATAGACTCAATTAAAGGTATGAAGAACCATCAGACGGCAAAACAGGCCGGAACCTGGGTAAAAGCGGGTGCAAAAATCCCTACAGGATTATCAATTTTTTCTCTTGTTAGATAAGACTTTTCTTATTATAATATAGATGTGTCTGAGCTATATATTGTAGGAACTCCCATCGGGAATCTTGATGACATTACCTTCCGTGCAATAGAAACCTTTAAAAAGGTTGATTTTATTGCCTGTGAAGATACACGTCATACACTGCAGCTTTTGAATCATTTTGAGATAAAAAAGCCGCTTATTTCCTGTAGGGCACAGAACGAAAAGGTTGCCGGCGAAAAGATTGTCCAGCTCTTAAAAGAAGGACATTCCGTTGCTTACGCAAGCGATGCCGGTACTCCGGGAATCAGTGATCCTGGGGCTGTTCTTGTAGATATAGTTAGAGATGCAGGGTTCCGGGTAACTCCGATTCCAGGTGCTTCGGCCTTTGCCACACTTATTAGTGCAGCTGGTTCAGGTGGAAAAACCCTTATTTTTGAAGGTTTTTTGTCGCCAAAACCAGGAAGAAGGCGCAGCCGCCTGAAAGAACTGCTGGCAACAGGAGATGCTGTAATTATTTACGAATCTCCGTTCAGAATTACTAAACTTCTTTCTGATATTGCCGATATTGACAGTGAAAGACGGGTTGTAGTTGGCCGGGAGCTTACAAAGCTGCACGAAGAAATTATCAGCGGCTCTGCGAGCGAATTACAAGAAGATTTTTCGGGACGAGAAAGCATAAAAGGTGAGTTTGCAATCTTTATTTCTGGCACAAAAAATGTTCAACTTTTATGTGAATCGGCCGATAATTAATTTATAGAGGGGTAGGAAGAAATGATGATAGACAAAATTGGTGGAGTAAATCCTCTGAACAATGTTCAAAACCTTCGCAAAACTGAGAATACTGCTAAGTATGATGACAACGCAGATTCAATTCATGTTTCAAAAGAAGCTGTCGAAAAGGCAGAAGCTTACTACCTTGAAAAGGTTGCGACGGAGACACCTGATGTCAGAGCTGACCGAATTGCAGAAATCAAAGAGAAAATTAAGGATCCGTCTTATTTGAGTGATGCTGTTATTCAGTCTGCCGCAGAAAAATTTATGACAAGTATCGGTCTCTAATGTATTTGACGTAAATTTTTAAAAAATTACAGCTGACAAAAAGAAATGGAAAGGACGGAATTATTGTATTCCGTCTTTTTTATTTGTTTTTATTTAATAAGGAAGAGGGAAAAAATGTCTGATTTTATTTTTAGAATTACACCAAACATCGTTTTGGGTTCTTACACTATCAACCGGCTTGGCCAGCAGATAACCGAATGGGGAACCCGCTTTATGATTATTATGGATCCTATACTTACAGAAATGAAAGTACAGGATAAGGTTGTAGAAGCCCTGAACGACCGAAAAATCGAAAACTTTGTTTTTAACGAGCTTACCGAAGGTAATACCACAAAAATTGCAGAAAGAGCCCTTATTCTGGCACGCGAAAGCCATGTTCACGGTATTATTGCCGTTGGCGGTACAAAAGCCCTCAGCATCGGCCGCCTTGTAGCTGCTTTCTTTAATGAAATCCACGACTTTTACACCTTTGTAGACGGTTCTCTTCCAACAACCTCACCAATCCCTTGTATTTGTGTTCCTACAACATTCAGGGAACCATTTGTATTTACAAACGAAGTTCCAGTTACCGATTCCCGCAACAATCAGCTTAAAATAATGCGGGTACAGAATAACCTTTGTAAACTTGTTCTGGTTGACCCTAACCTTATGCTTACTCTTACCGACAACCAGAAATCTACCATAGAAATTGAAGTTATGAATATGGCTACAGAAGCTTATCTTTCGCAAAAAGCTAACTTCTTTAGCGATATGTTCGTAGAAAAAGGACTCCAGCTCCTTTCTTATGCAATGGACGGCTCTCCTTCCCTTGAAATCACTACTCCTGAAGAAATCCTCCTTGCCCAGGCCGGTACAATGATTTCTCTTGCAACAGCCTCCAGCTCTCTTGGATTAAGCTCCCTGCTTTCCATGACAATCAATTCACGCTATAAGCTAAGCAAATCACTTGTTTCTGCAATCCTCTTCCCTTATGCAGTTGAAGATGCAGCCCAGTACAAGAGTGCCAGAATTGAACGTCTTGCAAAGGTAATGAAGATTGTCCCTGAAGATAATGAGCTTGAACGGGATGAAATTGTAAGAGCCTTTATTGACAATACACGCCAGCGCCTTGCAAAAGCAAAGCTCCCGGCCCGTTTAAAGGATTTACAGCTTTCTATTGAAAAGCTTTCGCTTGCCGTAGAAGATGTTCAGCAGATTGATATTGTAAACAAACTGCCACGAAGCATGACTACAGACGATATTTTTGACTTTGTAAAAGCTGCATACTAATCTTTAAAAAACTGATATACTTTCCTCTATGATTGAACCTGGCAAATTATTTCAGCTTGAAGGCGGACAGAAAAGAAGAAAATTAGCCCTCACCTTTGGAGCACTTGAACGCGACATTTCCGGAATTGCCGAAAAAGGCATGGAATACAACTTTAAGGAAATGTCGCGCGCTGACTACATCAAAAGAATTACAGAAGTCCTGCTAAAAGACCCAAAGCTTTCACAGGGAGCCGCCACCGAACTCAAAAAGCTACTTTCCCAAGAGCCAATAGATGAACTCCGCCTTTGCAATTGTGCCCGAAATCATCTTTTAGAAATAATAGGAACCTTTCCTGCTGAATGGGACCTTATAATTGCCCCGCACACCGCCCCAACCGATGAAAATGGACTTGTACGCCAGAGAGATTTTTTCCCCGGTGTTGCAGTTTATGCCGAAGATATACGTTCCCCTTTCAATATTGGCTCAATATTCAGAACCGCAGAGGCAATTGGTGCCGAAAAGGTATATATTTCGCCATTTTGTACCGACCCGGAGCAACCACGCGCAATAAGAAGCGGAATGGGCTGTATAGAAACCTTAGGCTGGGAACGCTGCACACTGGATGAATTACCGCAGGATATTCCTGTTTTTGCACTTGAAACCGGCGGAACAGACATAAACGAGTTTGTGTTCCCAAAAGAAGGAATCTGCATTATCGGTTCGGAAGAACTGGGCTGCAGCCCGGAAGCGTTAAAGCGTGCAACCTACGGCAGAGTTTCCATCCCGATGAAAGGATTAAAGGCTTCTTTGAATGTGGGAGTTGCGTTTGGTATATTAATGGAGAAGTGGATTGAGCATCTGCAAAAAAATTGGTGACACTTTAATTAGCGTACGCTTTGAATCTGTTTAATGATGTAGTCGAGCTTACCTTCGCTGTCTATTCCAAAATAATCCAATACATTCTGGTTTAACTGGTAGAACTCAACCTTCTTTTCAATATAATACTGAACAATATCTGCAAGATAAACGTAATTTATAATTTCTTTATACTTTTCCGGGGCACGTTCCGGCGCATTGTGGTACCTTATTACCTCTGAAACACAATCAGAAAAGCCCCAGGCCGAAACAAGCAGGCTTCCCGCTTTACAATGGCACCTTTCGTTATAGAACATTTCAAGTGCAATATCCGAAACCGCATTTACAACACTGTCATTATCAATCTTAGCCTTCTGCAAATCAGTTATAACCGAAAGGAATACACACTCTATGTCGTGCATCATTGCATAAACAAAAATTAAATCTGGTGTAACAGAGTTCTTAGGAGTAAAGTTCTTAGCAAGATTATAAGCATAAAAAGCAACCTCTGAACTGTGTGCCCACAAATCATTCTGCGGGTTCGGACCAGGAATTAGCCTGATCTGCGGATTATCTTCTGAAAAAATTGTTTTAAGATTCTTAATTCCGTGATAATCAATTGCATCAAGCAATGAACAGCAGCGTTTTTTAGCCGCGATTACATCTTTTAAAAGCAGGAATGTAAGTGTAACATCCTTACTGAAAAACTCAAGTAAATCAGGAATAGAAAGCTCCGGTGCATTCAACAGTTTGTTAACTTCTGCAAGATTTTTCTTAATCACAGGGATTGTTGTCTGCGTTCTTACAAAATCTTCAGATAAAAAATCCAGATGTTCTGCTATTTTTCCGTTAAGAGGTAACTCAATTCTTGTAACAGTTTCTTTATTTGTAGTAAAAACCTTATAATTCTGCTTTGAAAGCCCTATTTTCTGCAGCATAAGGATGATGATGATAATACCTAGTCCTGCACCTTCAGTCTGATCCAAAACCTTTGTAAATACATCTTCTATGCTGTCGTACTGTTGGGCAATGCTGATTTTTTCCAGAATACGCTGATTTTCGAACCTTGTGAGCACTGAATTGTTTCGTATTTCAATCTTTACAAAGTTTTCATCAACCTGCAGCACAAGTTTTACATATAATCCGGCTTTTTTCTGCTCTTCAAGATAATGGTCGATGTTATTAAGGGTTTCTTCCTTAAAGAAAACCATTCCTTCGTTATAATCGAGCTCTTTATTTATGTCCAGATTTTTTTCTTTGAAATATACACGCTTTGTATTTGCTTTTTTGGCGTTTGTAAGAAGCTCTCCTACGCAGAACTTCAGGTATTCTATCATGTGGTCCTGATGGCATTGGGTAAGAAACTCAGATAAGACCTCCTGAATATACACTTCCATATTCTTTGGCAGAGTATATGTGGTTATCTCTAAAGGAGTATGTAATTTTACTGAGGTTTCTATTTTTTCTTTATCTTCTTGCTGTAAAGAAAAATCTTTATCATCCATCATATTACATTTTATAGCATAAAAGTCTAATTTGGAAGTTTTTTTGTAATACTCAATAAATTATTTTTACTTTTATCAACTTCACTTTTACCGATTTTTCATTATAACACATCATTATTATTTCCGCTAGTTTTTTTCTAGAGGATGCTCATTTATACCGAAACTCTCTTTTTTTGTACAATTTATTTCTTCCAATAAGACGGGAAGAAGAAAATTACCATTGTGTATAATTCAAGACGGCCTGCAAGCATTGCAAAGCAATACCACCATTTAACAAAGGCTGGTAAAAAACCGTAATTGCAGGAAGGTCCTAACGCTCCAAAACCAGGTCCTACGTTGCCAACCATAGAAAGCGCACCTGTAAGCGAAGTAAGAATATCCAGCTTGCCAAGACAGCCCACTCCGGTGGTAATGGCAATTAAAAGCAGGTAAACGGTAAGGAAAGAGGTAACATTTGAAACAATTTCGCTCTTACAAGGTCTTCCGTTGAGCCTTATACTGAAAACTCCATGCGGATGAAGCATTTTTTTAGTCTCATTATTCAACTGTTTTCCAAGAATTACCCAGCGGATTACCTTAAATCCACCCGATGTAGAACCAGAACAGCCGCCAATAAAGAACATCAAAAAGGCAATAAACTGAGCTGTAGAAGGCCATTCCAGGAAGTCGGCAGTAGAAAAACCTGTTGTAGAAAGCAGCGAAATCATCTGGAAAGAAGCATACCTTAAGCTCTTGCCAAAGCTGCCGTAAGTGGAAAGCAGACAAAGTGTTACTAAAAGAACACTTACAAAAACTATAGTAAGATAAGCCTTTAGCTCGGAATTGCTCTTAACTTCATCATTTTTGCGGAAAAGAATGTAATAAAACAGGCTGAAGTTTATACCGGCAAGGAACATAAATACGGTAATAACAATTTCTATTGCCAGAGAATTATAACCGCCAATTGAGGCATTCATTGTAGAAAATCCACCGGTTCCAAGTGTTGCAAAACCGTGCGAAAGTGCATCTACAAAATCCATACCGGCAATTTTAAGTGCAATTATTTCAAGGACTGTAAAGCCCATATAAATGCCCCACATTGCCTTTGCGGTTGTAGTGATTCTTGATGTGACCTTTCCTTTTTCCGGACCTGTTGTTTCGGCTTTTATAAGCTGGAAACCGCCTACTCCAAGTAAAGGTAAAACAGCTACTGTGAGAGTTACAATTCCCATACCGCCAAGCCAGTGAGAAAGACATCTCCACAGGTTTATACTGCGTGGTAAAGACTCTATTTCGCCTAAGATTGTTGCACCGGTTGTAGAAAACCCGCTGAAGCTTTCAAAAGCAGCATCTGTAAACGAATTAAAGCTGCCGCTGAAATAAAGAGGAACAGCACCCATAAAGCTTGCTACTACCCAGGACATTGCTACTATAAGGAAGGTCTGACGGGTAGTAAGATTATATTTTACTTTTCTTGCAGGGATATTGATTGCCAGCATTAGAACAATGCTTATAGCCATTGGAATCGCAAACGGAAGAATCATTGCGTATTCCTCGTAAGCTATGGCAACTCCAATAGGAATTAAAAAGGTTCCGCCAACTATTCCCAGAAGAATCGATAATATTCTTAAAATATTCAATACAAACATATCAGCATTCCATCCGTTGGCTAAGCATTTCCGGCAAAATAAGAAAGAACCTTTTTGCTGTTCTCTGATTTTGTTATGAGAACAAGATGGTCGCCGGCAAAAATCTGAGTATTTCCGTTTGCAATTGAATATTCTTCTGTTCCAGACTTTCTGCTGAGAAGTGCCAGGAATGTTCCCGGATTAGAAACCTCTTTAAGCAGCTTGCCGGAAACCTTTGAAGATGAAGTGATTTCGCACTCAACTATTTCAAGCTCACCGGTTGTGATTGTATGAATCTCTTTTACAGCCTTACCGCGCAGATGACTCATAATGGAGTCTACAACGCAGTCTCGCAAAGGAACTGCAACGTCTACACCAAGCTTTTCTGCAATTTTGGCAAAAGGTGCGCTAGTTACAAGACCAATTGACTGCCCTACTCCCAAAGATTCAAGATAAGCAGCCAGAACCATATTCATTTCGTGATTATGGGTTGCACAAATTGCCAGATCAAAGGTTGTTATGCCTTCTTCACGCAAAAAGCTTTCATCTGTTGCATCGGCACACATAACGCGTGCTTCAGGGAATCGTTCTGCGGCAACCTGTGTAAGCTCATCATCAGTATCTACAATTACAAACTCCTGAGTCTTTTTTGTTGCAAAGGACGAAAACAGCTTTGCCAGTCCGCTTGCTTTTGACGGACGGATAAGCTTTTCTGAAACAATAGTTCCAATTCTTCCGGCGCCAATCAAAACAACCTTTTTAAGCTCTTTCTGAATTGAACCGCACAAAAGCTTTATGTCTTCAATATCTTTTTTAGAAACAAGAACTCCAAGCGTATTTCCGGCAGTAATAACAGTATCACCGGAAGGCAAAGAGGTTACTCCATCTTTTTCTACATAAGCTACAAGGAACTTTATTTCCGTTTTTGTCCTGATCTCTTTTAAGGAAACACCATCCAGCTCACTGCCTTCAAAAACCATCATTCGGGCAAGCTCAAGGTCTGAATTGGCAAAGGTGAGGATATTACCAACCGCCCCGTTTTCTACCGCACGCACAATTGCATCGGCAGCTTCTACATCGGGGTGAATCATATAATCTATGCCGTATAAAGGACGATGTTTACCGCCAAAATCACCGGAATGCTTTTTTTCTGCAGCGGCTGTATTTACGTAATAAGCGTAATTCCTTACACGGGCAATTTTCGTAATGTTCGGATAAACTGCATCTACAAGCGAACAGGTAATCATATTTACTTCATCTGAGCTTGTAACGCAGACAAGGGCATCGGCTTTTGCAATTCCTATTGATTCAAGAACCTCCAGGTTATTGCCATCATCACAAAGAACGGTACAATCCAGCATATTTGATGCATAGCGTACCGTTTCTTCGTTATTGTCGATGATTGTGACTTGATTTTTTTCATTTATGAGCAGTTTTGCAAGCTGAACGCCTGTAAAGCCTGCTCCTACAATAACGATTTTCATGGAATATATTATACACTAATTTTTGAATTACATCAAAAACAATTG
>JAEEGJ010003427.1_pt1 | contig 61564 bp, 64 predicted proteins | sample 8958761 | NCBI WGS metagenome assembly JAEEGJ01 (sample SAMN16246546, study PRJNA631951) | gut metagenome | biome: gut microbiome; feature: rumen; material: RS-attached | host: Bos | place: Iran: Karaj | collected 2018-10 | reverse complement strand
ACTGCGCCAGCACCAAATAGATATCGTCCGTCTTGCGATGTACTAACTTCGGCGGCGGAGTAGGCAAATAGTCGGCGAATGTATGAGTTTTGCGGTCAGACACAAACTCAATCGACAAGTCGTCATGCCATCCCCAAAACTCTTAGCATTCCGGAAATGCATTTTCCAATATGAAGATAGGTTGCATGCCAAGACTCGCCCGATAGCGCCTAAATTTTGGCCCAGTTTTCTGCAGCGATATGCCAAAATAAACTCCCATTTTTCACCTCCTTTTTGGTGTAGAGTTGTCGATAATCATTACCATTCCTTTTCAGGATAAACAGGATACCAGTATCTAGGACCAAATGAATTCAAGGAATTCTTCACTTTCTCGCTCAGCGGCATGGTCCTGTCACTGAGTACGCGCTCACGCAAGCCGTCATATGTTTCAGAAGTAAAAGACTCCACGCCATTTTCCGAAACCAAATAGAGCGTCAAATTGTTTGTTTCAATACAGCAAAACATATCGTCCTTTTGAGCTTCAAATACCAAAACGTCCCCAAAAACGTTTTTACGCAAAGGAATGTATCTATAAGATCGAATCATCTCGGACTGCTGGTCTTTCGGCTTTGTGATCATGCTAGGCGCAAGCCCGTCTCGCAGGCATCTCTCCAGGACTAAATAAGTATAGTCTGTTTGAGAGTGTGTCAGCTTCGCTAACGGAATGCCAACAATAAGCTGCGAATCGTCTGCTACTCCGATTAAGTCATGCTCATCGATGTGCCATCCACGAGTCGCGCTTGGTGTTGGTTTAAATAAAGGCCAAAACTTTTTAGGCATATAATCGATCGATAAGTCGCTGCGCCATCCCCAAAACTCACTACATTCCGAGAATTGGCCATCTAGCGCAAAGATGTCCCGCTCGCCTAACTTTGCCGTATTATATTCAGTTTTCTGCAGCGCTACGCCAAAATAAACTCCCATTTTTCACCTCCTTAATAAAAGCTTAATCCGCTGCCAGGTTTATCTCGCGCCAATATTGGTTATTGAAACGTCCATCGGCAAGATAACCGCAATACAAATCACTATTAATGTTGGAACAATTAAGAGCACTTATATGTAGCAAGCCAATACTATTTTCCCAAATATACACCACGTCATCCTCGGTTATTACGTAAAGAAAATAACCATAATACGCGTCACGAATGCAGACGAGGTCGTCTTTTTTCGTCTCAAGTATCACAACATCGCAAACGCTTTCATGTGCGTAAGGATAGCAATCTCGCACAACACTGCAAACTTTTACTTCCTTGTCATTCGGCACGATTATTTGGTCATACCGACCACCGCCGTAATCGACTGGCGCCAACACCAGATATGTCATCTCCGGCAGAGAACGCCCCGCGGTAATCAGCGGAAGATTTGACGCAGAGTCTTGCACTACAGTCAGATCATCCCTCCAATCATAAAGGGGGCCTTTCACAGAATCGTCAAGTCTGGCCAAGGACTTCTCATAATACACTGCAAATCTTTCGTTTTCGGAATCCTTAATCTTAAATGTTGCACCAAAATATATACCCATTTCCACCTCCTTTTTGGTGTAGGATTGTTAATGTACATTAGAGTAACTATATATATTATAGCATAATCTACATGAAAATTCAAGATACACGTATTAACTCAGCACCTTTGCAACATTTGCGCAGGCGTCATATACTTCAGTCCTAAATGTATACGCTTGTTGTTGTAGTAGTCAAGATAATTAAAGACGCGCATATTGAGCGCCTCAATTGTTTCGGTGGCAAGAAAATATGACCCAGTACATTCTTCCTGAATAGTGCGGTTAAAACGTTCAATATGGGCGTTGTCGTTAGGACGGTGCAGCCTAGTATGGCGGATTACTATGCCTTTAGCCTGCAGCCTCTCGGCGAAATGTTTGCCGAACTCTGGCCCGTTGTCTGCTTGAACGGTTTTAAACTTGAAGCCAAGCTTTGCTTGTGCCTCGAGAATGGTTTGTACAGAAAGTCCAGGCCGGAGTTCGTCATATACTTTCGCATAAGCCATACGCGTGTATAGGTCTATGGTTGTATAGAGATAGCATTTCTTCTTAGAGATCGGATTAAAAAGATGAATTGTATCTGTCTCTACTAAATCTCCAGGAGTAAGAACTCTAGGCCTCGGTAGACCTTTGTACTGGTAGTTTCGCTTCTTCTTGCGAGAATCTAGGCATCCATGACGCTTCAGGATACGCCGCACGCTAGACAAACTAATCTCAATGCCTAGATTCTCGCGCAAGTAGAACCAAACTGCTTCTGCACAGCGTTGAAGGCGCTCGCGTGCGTCTAGTATTATGGTTACGAGATAATCTGGTAACTGGTTTGGATGGTTATGTGGTGCCGAGGATATTGTGGGAATACTCCATCTGCAGGAGGAATAGCGGAACAAAGACGTAGGATTATCCCTCTGCTTGGAGTAATTCCTGAGTTCTATGTTTGGATTTACTTCAAGCCATTTTTTCTTCCATCTCCATATGGTAGAACGGTTTACACCATATCTATCTGCAATGTTTTGAACAGGGATATTTTCGAGAAAAAGCAATTTCATTGCTTTTCCTCTAGCTTTTTCTAGACTAGGATTGGTAGAATAACACATAGATAGGTCTCCTTTATTTAATTTGCGTTAAACAAAGTATAAGGCCTATCTTTTTTGTTGCCTACTTCGGAGGCTAGTTATGTTGCAAAGGTGCTGAACGGTCTACGGATACATGACACATTGACATAAACACATATATATCGCATAATATCCACATGTCCGTACGGGACTGTTCTTTTTTGACACAATTACTACACAAAGATTCTAGCCACGAAAGGGGGAACCAAATGGCTAAAAAGGACTTACTAAACGTCGCTGTCGCCTGGACTGAAGATTTGGCGCACCGCAACGAACAGTTAGCCGCCGCTATCCGCGAATGCGCCCGCACCATACCAGGCTGTCGATTCTATATTATCGGCACCGGCAACATTATCCGCAGCACCGAAGATGCAAACATTGCCGTAATTAAAAGCGGCGATATTGACAGCAACGGCTTCGTAGTACACCTGCCGTTCGTAGCTCGCGTTCTTTACAGCCTCAGAAGCAGCGATTATCAACGCCGTTACGACGTCATCATCGTCATTACGCAGCAAAGATACGTACACTACTCCAGTGATACCAGTCCGGAGCACTACAGAGACGGCTCTGGCGTCATATCACTCGAGGGCTGGGAAGACAGCGAAATCGAAATGGTAGCATCCTTGATGTTAGAACATATTATGGGGCATATGTTCTTTCACGACGGCGTCCAAATCCACTGTGAATGCCCGACCTGCACTATGAGCAATCTCGCAAGTCGAACCAGCGTCCTGAATCTGATCAAGCGCAGAAGCGCCACTGGCCTGGATCATTTCTGCTCCGAATGTCGGCAATGGATCCGCGACAGCTCCCTCTGGTCCGACCAGCCGTCAGAAGTTGTTCGCGGCGAGCGCTTCTAACTCCAATAATCCACACCTCGCCCGCGCGAGGTGTTTTTTAAGCAGAAAAATACCCCCTCGGTTGAGGGGGGGTGAGTGTTGGGAATTATTTCAAACTACTTAAATCATGTTCTTGTCAGAACGGGGAGAGAGACGAAAGACTGGCGCTGAGGAGCGCGAAGGAAGCAGACTGCTCCGCCATGCTCTCTTCAAAGGTTTTACGAAGGCTAAGGGCCATATAGGCAAACAGAACACCCCTGTCGATAATCTTGTCTTCGTAGATGCGCCGAATAATCGGCAGGAAATTGGCCGCATACATTTGCTCGATTCCGCCTTCCGCAATAAAACGAAGCAGAGACGTAAAAATAGCCGGATCAAGATCGCCGATCGCCTGGATGAGTTGAACGTTTTTCTCTTCGCCACCCAGAGCTGCCTGGATTTCTTCGGGGATCGCATCAGTATCTTTTGCCTCGATCGCCGCACAAGCAACCACATAGCTCGACAGCTGAATGATATCAACCTTCATAGCCAGGCGATCAATCAACTCACTGGCCATAGCTTCATCGAGGCTTCCGCTTAAGGATGCCGCTGAGGCGTATGCAAGTATTGCAGTCATCACACCCTTGCTCGCCTTCGAGATGCAAGGCTCAACATCGCCCTTGGAAACATTGAAATCATCCATCATAGCCTGAATGGCTACAATATCATTCTCCCGTATCTCGCTCCACACCTTTTCGTAAATAGCGTCCATTATAATACCTCCTGTTTAGATACTAGGTTCCCAACTGTTACCTCAAATATAATTTTATCACAATATAGTATTTCTGTCAAGCGCGTAAGTTGGCGCGCCAAGCCCAACTCAGCTGTGCAATTTGCCTAGATTCTATTCATTGTGCTCATGTTTTCCATCCGCAAGCATCCTATTTATAATTAATGAATGGCGCAAATCAACCATCGAAAGCGTGCTAATTATTACACCAAGCCATACGAGACTAAGCACAGAATGCCATTTTCCGGTGCCGTTATAATTGTTGCATTTTTCATTTGTAGCTTCGTGTTGCTTTCAGAAATATCCTACGGTCTTTTTAATGCAATCCGCAATATTTTCGTAGCCATCTGCCCAAAATTCTTAAACGCCCCAGCCATCACGAAAGGCAATTTCTATTTGGCCACCTGCGTCATTACTATTACCGTATCTGCATATTTGTCGGCAAGGATTAAAAAGCGCATCTTTCCTGACATTATTATTCGGGACAAGAAATACATTTTGGCGCTATTCAAAGGGCGGGGGAGCAAATCGCCGCAGCCTACCCGCGCAAAACTCATCAGCTTCATCTATGGTAAAGGGCCAATCAATCAGAAAACCCGCAACACTATATCTGCCTTAATCAACGAAGGTATTACGCCCATATCGCAGTACATCGACCATAGCAGTGCGGATAACAATACTCTGTGTATCAACTCCAAGTGGGGCTCCGGCAAAACTACTGCATTACTGATCGCCATCAACGAAAGTACCAAAGCTAGCAACCGCTACATTTACGAATCCGCATTCAAATATAGTGGCAATATTGGCGAGTTTATTAACGATATTCTCAAAACCATCAATGACGTTATGATCGAGTCGTGCATCAAAAAGTCCGAAAATCTCAGCTCGCTCATAGAAAATTTTGACGGCGACCCAAAAGTCAACGTTCTATATTACATCCTCAATTTATCGAACAATTCTAACGATCTGCTTTCTAGCGACATTATTCTCGAAATCAATCATCATTACGAACATTCCGCTAGCGAAGCTGTCATCTTCGTTATCATTGATGACCTAGACAGGCTACAAGGCGAAGACGTCGTACGTGTATTATCGCTGCTTTCAATTATTAGAAACCTTTCGTTTGTCCGCCTTATCGTGCCTGCGGATCTAGAAATCGTTGGTAAATCGCTTCACGCCTACGGCGTTGTAGATGCACATCGATTCATTGAAAAATATCTGCCAATCGGCCCAAGCATCGAACTAAAAAGCGGCTACAAATATGCCGAAAAAATCATCCTCGACATGCTAGTTCGCGCCCAAAAAGGCTGGAAAAAGAATCCCGACGGCGCCTATCCTGCCTTTGCCGCCATTCTTATTGGCATGCTTGCAAAGAAAATGCGCGAGCTGACCATCAACCGCGACAATTTTCGATACAAATGGCTATGTTCCGACCCACACCAAAAAATAGCCAAACTAACTAGCCACAGCGAAGAATTAACGCAACTATTACACTCGCCAATCGCATTATCCAGTTACGCAAATCGCACAAATAACATCTACGGCTGGAATGAAAAATTTGCCAATTCCAAAAAATACCAGCACATTATTTCCGCACTTACTAAGAAAACCGCGTCCGATAAAACCTCTATAAATGTTCAAGACGCATTCACGAATGACGATTACGCCAACGTCGTAGAACCATGGGTTTTCGACTTCGTGGAAACCAACTGGGAACTACTTGGCTTTGCTATTCGCGACGTCCTAGACGAATTATCTAGCGTCAATTACAACCAACTACCAAAAAATCCGGCCAAGCAATTTGTTTATGTATTTAACCAACTTTTCCCGGACGAAAAACTCAAATACGTCAACAACATCTAGCCAGAAACTGCGAATACGTTTTATAATAGGCCCAGCCTCTCTTGAGGCAGTTCGTTTCTAAGTGGCTTTCGTAACTGAAAGGGGGAATAATATGCCATACAAAAGACAAAGACCTGTAACTGTCGCCTGGTCCTCAGAGCTCGATCAATGCAGACCCATCTTTGAGGCTGCAGTCGCCGAATGTATCGGAGTACTTCCTGGCCTGAAGTTCTACCTCGCGGGCAACGAAGATAATTTTTTCGACTACAAAGACGTCGATGCGAACTTACGCGACGCGCTCTTCATTCGCGACACCTGGACAATCAAAGCCAAAAAAATCGCATCAACAATCTCGGATCACAACGAAATACACGAGCTTAGAGAAATCGTCGTAATCTTCACGAAGCAGAAGATCTCTAGCAGCCAAGACAGCCCGTATGCCTGCTTCGATTCTCGCGCCGGAATCATTTCTCTGGAGCATTGCAGCACGGAAAGAGAGCTCAAAGAAGCCGCCTCCGTTTCGCTGAGGTATATCCTGGGTTGCATTTATCAGGGCAAGGGAAAACTGCATTGCGACGATGCTGGCTGCATCATACGAGCTATGGGTAGCCACGAGTCGATTCTGCAGTTTTATGAGGCAAGCGCAGGGCGCAGTGGTTTTTGCGAAAAATGCAAACAGGCTATTCGCAATGGCAGAATGTGGTGTGGCGACTCGCCATCACGTATCGCCAACGAGCGTCACTATTGTTAAATGCGCGCCTCCGCCGACACCGACGGAGGCTTTTTCTTGCCATGATATAATAACCTATATGAAAAAGATTCTTGTCACTGGCGGCACCGGCTTTATTGGTTCACATACCGTCGTAGAACTATTGAATGCCGGATACGACGTCGATATCATCGATAACCTTTGCAATAGCAAAGCTTCTGTCATAGACAAAATTTTAGAAATTACCGGCAAGAAACCCACTTTTTACCAACAAGACTTATTAAATCAACCTGCACTAGACCAGCTTTTCCAAACAAACGAATACTATGCCGTCATGCATTTTGCCGGGCTAAAATCCGTCAGCGAGTCACAATCCAAGCCGTACGAATACCATCACAATAATATCGTTAGCACGCTAAATATCATCAAATGCATGCTCGAGTATAAAGTAAATCGCTTGATTTTTAGCAGCTCCGCCACTGTTTATGGCACCCAAGATTCTCCAGAATGTTTCGAATCCATGACGACCGGGCAGGGCATTACGAATCCTTACGGCCGTACTAAATACTTTATTGAAGAAATCCTCAAAGATGTCAGCGCTGGCCACCCAGAATTATCCATCACACTTTTACGTTATTTCAACCTCATCGGCAATCATCCATCCGGCCTCATCGGCGAAGACCCCAACGGCATACCAAACAACATCATGCCGGTCATCATTCGTGTCGCCCAAGGCAAAATCGCCAAACTCAAGGTCTTTGGTAACGATTACGATACTCCAGATGGCACCGGCCAACGTGATTTCATCCATGTCGTAGACCTAGCCAAGGGCCACATTGCCGCCCTCAAACATATGCAAAAAGGCGTCAATATCTACAATCTTGGCACCGGCACCGCCAACTCAGTCCTAGAGCTAATCTATAGCTTCGAGCGTATTTCTGGTCAAAAAATTCCTTACGAAATCGTCGACCGTCGCCCTGGCGACCTTGGCGCCGTTTGGGCTAACCCCGCCAAAGCGAATACCGAGCTTGGCTGGAAAACCCAGTTGACTATCGAAGACGCCATCGCAGACACTTTGCAGTATCTAAAACTACATCAATAGACGTCACGCCTCAATTGACAATTCGCTCAAAAATATTCATAATAACAAGGCTAACCATTTTTGGCGCGCACTTTAGGAACCAAAAACTTCAGTTGTGCATTTTTCAGGAGGTGAAGAATGTCAAGAAAAATCACCGTAGCTCTCATGTGGACGCCTGATATCGACGGCATCGTCGACTTCAAAAGCGCCTGCGAAGAAGTCGAAAAAGTATTCCCGGAAAAATTCGATTTTCGCTTCATCGGTACGAATGGCATCATTGATGACCACCGCAACGCGCACGAAATCTTACGCAACGGCAGCCTCTATATGAATAGAGGCGAATGGACCATCAACAGTAGCGACGCCGTCTCGTCCTTTTCCGCTTTTTGCAATAATCGAATTTCCCGATCCGACTATTTTATTATTTTCACCGGGCAACTAATGGACTTTGAAAAAGGAGAATCCTTCGAGTACCACTCCGGCAATATCGCACTGGTAACCCTTCGAGATGTCAACGTTACCTTTGAGCGCGACAATCTGGCGGCTTTCAGCATCAAGCATGTCCTCGGCCATTTTCTTGGTGTAAAAGAGCACTGCGACAACGATATGTATACATGTGTCATGTCAAAGAAAGACCGGAGCAACCCAATGAACGGCATCAACTACCCGTTATACGACGGCACATTATGTTACTGCGACGCCTGCTCGGCAAAGATCCGAAAGGCAATCGAGAAGTACTGAAGCCTCCACGAGCATCATAATGGTTCACCCCGCACTCAGCTGCGGGGTTTTTCTTGCAAAAAACACACTAGACGAAATTCAATTTTTGTGCCATAATAAACGTTGTTAATCGCACCTTAACGTGAAAGCTTTCAGCTGCGAAGCGGAAGTGTCAGTATTCGACCTTTCTACTTCGCGGCTGAAATATCAGCCGACGGCAGACACACATCAACGCCATAGTTTCAAGAAAAGGAGGAAATGTCTATGGCAGTAATTACCTACGCTATTACAGGAACTACACACAAGAAAAAGTGGATCAAGAAAGCCATCAAAAAAGCACTCGCAAAGGGTGGCACTGGCACCGTCTTCGCCAGCACTGATCCCATGCACAGCGCCATTATCGGCACTGCGATCACCGATATCATGGAAGAAACGATGGTCCAGTACGGCGACTGCTGTGACGACCCCGACTATTACGAGATGAGCGACGAAAAAGCGCCGGATGCCAAAGATCAGGAAAGCGCACCCGCAGACAACCCGAATCCCGCCTGCGGCGAAAAGTGTGTCGACCAGGAACCCGAAGAATGGGAGGACGAATACGAATACACTCCTCTCGAGCAGGCCGTCACGCTGACAGAAGCTCAGTGCGCATACCTCAACAGAAAAGGATTCTATTTCCTCGAGCAGCTCATTATGCTGGAAAAAGATGAGCTTTACGTACTTGGAGAAGAGCAGTACGGGATCATCACTTCGGTCAGACTCTGGCTGGAACAGTATACCGACAAGGATTATTCCGCAGAGACTAAGTAAGGCCGCGTCCGGCTTAGCGCTTAGGCTTTCACGTACCCCAACGGGGGCTCATTGCGAGCCCCCTTTTTTCATGCAAAGATTTTAGTAGTCGATGTTAAAATAGTTTCATGATAATCGGTTATACAGCAGGAGTCTTCGATCTATTTCATATCGGCCACCTCAACCTTCTCCGAAACGCCAAAAGCATGGTAGATAAACTCGTTGTCGGTGTAACCGTTGATGAACTTGTCAAATACAAAGGCAAAAAGGCCATGATCCCATACGCAGATCGCGCCGAAATTGTTCGTAGCTGCAAATACGTCGACGCAGTCGTGCCACAATACGACATGGACAAACTCAGCATGTGTCAAAAGCTTGGCGCTAGTTATATGTTCGTCGGCGACGATTGGCACAATACCACAAAATGGAATAAATACGAAGAAGAGTTCGCCAAGGCTGGCATCAAAATCGTCTATTTCCCATACACTCAAGGAATCAGCAGTACGCAAATTCATAAAGCACTTAGTGCCGTGCGAAATAAAAAATCTCAGGACTTACGCGATTTAAGTTAGAAAGGATTAAAAAATGCAAGAAGATCGCATATATTGTTCTAGTAGCTACTTAATGTATCGAACTATCATCGACCCAAAGAAAACCTTCAGTAATAAATACCCGCGCAACACTCATATGCCGCCCAAACCTCGCTTTAAGGTACATAATTCCGACGAACTTCACGATGCCCTAAAACAACAAGTTGAAGAAATTGTCGCAAGCGGCAAAAAAGTCGCACTCTGCCTATCTGGCGGCATCGACTCCGCTATTCTTGCAAAATTTCTCCCCAAAGGCACCATCGCCTATACTTTTAAATGCGTAGTACCCGGCGTTGAAGTTATAGATGAAACTCCCGGCGCCGCCATGCATGCTAAAACTTGCGGCTTAGATCATCGCATTGTCGAAATCTACTGGGAAGACTTTGAAAAACTAACCCCGGACCTCCTCAAGCATAAAGGTATGCCTTTTCATTCTATCGAAGTCCAAATGTACAAAGCTGGCCTGCAAGCCAAGAAAGACGGCGTCGACGTTTTAATCTACGGCGAAAGCGCCGATCTAAAGTATGGCGGCCTTAGTATGTTGCTTTCCCGAGATTGGACCGTTGGAGATTTTATCGACCGTTACGCCTATGTCAAACCATACGCCGCCCTCAAAGAAAGTCAGCTCATCCTCGATCCTGTACACGAATGCACCCACGATGGTATGGTTGATGTGCATCAATTCGATAACGGCCCCTTTATCAAAGAAGCAATTAATTCTTACTACAACGCTTGCGAAACAGCCGGCGTCGAACATTTCCTGCCATATTCGTATACCGTGCTAGACGAACCGCTCGACCTTGCACGCATTCGCAAAGGCGAGAACAAATACATCATTCGCGAAGTTTTCGCTAAACTCTATCCAGGTTTTGAAGCTCCGCCAAAAACACCAATGCCACGCCCAATGAATGAATGGCTCAAAGATTGGCAAGGCCCAACTCGCCCAGAATTCTGGCCACATTGCGTCGACCCCATGAACGGCGATCAGCGTTGGCTCGTTTGGTGCCTAGAACAATACTTAAATCTAATCGACCAATCATAGCCAGAACTGCTCGCGCTAATTTGCGACAAAGGCTAAAAAATGTAATAATAGTATTCATGACAAAAACAAAGGGAACAAAAGAGCATACCCACAAGCATGCTTCCGAAGAGCGCACTCCTCGCGGTGGCTTAAAAGTTGTATATTGTATTTTACTTGCCGCCCAAGCTATCACTAATGGCCTCCTACTAGTAGCACTAGCAAAGCTAAACCTCCTACAAAGCTGGCAATTCTTCGCCGTACTAATCGTGCTCATCGGTATCTTCTGTTTTAACTTATATAAATTAGTTATCAGCCAGCGCGCAGGGCTTATTGTTAAAATTATCTGCGCCATTATCGCTATCGCGCTAATTGTAGCTGGCTCATTCGGCTATAAATACGCCCGCCAAACCATCAACTTTGTCGAGCAGGTTACGGGAGCGCATTATGAGACTCAAACCTATCAAGTTCGCGTCCTCAAAAATAGCAGCTACAAAGAAATCTCGCAGCTCTCCCGCCAGCATATTGGCCTGCTCGACACTAATCCAAACCTTGGCAACACTCAGAAAGCCCTAAAAAACGCCGTCGATTTTAAGACCAAAAAGTATTCCGAGATCGGCTCCATGATTGCTGCGATTTATGATTTCGACGTTGCCGCTATCGTCATTAATCAAAGCTACCTCGATTTCCTCGAAGAGGCCGACAACAAGTTTGTCGACGAAAGCACCTCAATTTACGAATTCGAAGTTCGCATGGATGCGCCAGACAATCGCAAACCCGTAAACGTCACGACTGAGCCGTTCATCCTCTATATTTCCGGCTCCGATTCGCGCGGCGCCATTACCGAAACCGCCCGTAGCGATGTTAATATCCTCGCCGTCGTCAATCCAAAAGATTTCAAAATCCTCCTCGTATCAATCCCGCGCGACTATTACGTTCAACTTCATGGCACCACCGGTACAAAAGATAAACTAACCCATGCCGGCATCTATGGCATCGATATGAGTAAAACCACCATAGAAGATCTTCTTGGTATCAAAATAAACTACACTATCAAGGTTGGTTTTACTACACTTACGAAAGTTGTTGACGCTGTTGATGGCATCGATATCTATTCCGACACCGCCTTCAAGCGCGGCAATTGTACCTTCGTGCAAGGCAATCAACACCTCAACTCCGAATGTGCGCTTCTATATGCTCGCGAGCGCTACTCTTACTCATCCGGCGACCGTCATCGTGGCCAAAATCAACAACAAATCATCACCGCCTTGATTGCAAAAATCTCCGACCCGCATTACCTCGTTCGCTATTCCAAAATCCTTGAAAGTGCCCAAGACTCATTCGAATCGTCACTCTCTTTTGACGAAATAACTTCTTTTGCGCGCTACCAGCTTTCCGAACTACGCACCTGGAAAGTCGAAAGTATCTCGCTCGATGGTACTGGCGCCATGATGCCAACCTATTCAATGGGCGCCCAGTTGTTATATGTCATGCAACCAAACGCCAACACCATCACTAATGCTCAAAAGAAAATCAACGATTATCTGACCACAAAATAATTTGTTACACCTTTGTCTAACAATTGCAATTATGCTATAATATAGTTAAATAAAAGTAAAAACCGCATTTTTCGCGGCTACATCAAAAAAAGGGCATAATACTACATGGAAGAAATCGACTTAAAAGATTTCCTCGGATATCTCAAAAAGTTCATCATACCAACCATTATCGTAACAATTCTCGCCTTAGGCGGAACATATATTTTTGACACTCAACTAAAAACTCCGATGTATAGCACATATACAAAGGTGCTTCTCGCGCAAGATAACGACAATTCAAACTCTAGCGCCACCTTAAACGACGTCAACGTCAACCAAAAACTCGCCGCTACGTATAGTGAGTTCGTCAAGAGTCGCCTCGTCCTTCAACAGGTGATCGATTCCCTTCATCTCGAATATAGCGCCGACGATTTGGCCAAAAATATCACAGTAACCAATATTACCGATACGCAGGTACTAAAAATTACCGTATCCGACACAAGTGCCGAAAACGCCCAACGGATTGCCGACAAAACTACCGAGGTTTTTGCCAAAGAAATCACCGAGCTTACCGGCATCGACAACGTACGTCCTTACGAAGTTGCCCAACTGCCCGGTGAACCCAGCAACAATACTCTAAAACGCGATTTACTAATTGCCGCCGTTGTTGCAATTTTTGGCGTAGTAGCCATCGCCTTTATTATCTTCTACTTTGATGACACCGTAAAATACAGTGAAGATTTGGAACGCAAAATCAACCTGCCAATTGCGGGCAAGATTATTAAATCCGATATTAAGACCAACCAGCGTGGCCGCAGTAGCACCGATGAACTAATGGTCGAAAAGTATCCCAAATCTGCCGTCAGCGAAAGCATCAAAGCCCTTCGCACTAACCTCCAATTCAGTAGTGTCGATAATGGCTTCAAGACAATCCTCGTTACTAGTTCGCTTGCTGGCGAAGGTAAGAGCTTCGTTAGCTCCAACTTAGCCATCAGCTTCGCTCAGAACAACAAGAAGGTATTGATTGTCGACTGCGACTTACGCAAAGGCCGCCTCCACAAGATTTTCCAACTACCAAATACACTCGGCCTCAGCCACTTACTAGCCGACGATATCCTTAAATATACTAAATACATCCAACGCACTCAAATTCCAAATCTCAGCGTAATGACGCGTGGCGCATATCCGCCAAACCCAAGCGAACTTTTGGATTCAAAAAAGAATTCCGCCCTTATTGCCAAACTAAAAGAGCGCTTCGATATCATCATTTTCGATGGCGCCCCATGCAATGGCGTTACGGATTCCATTATCATGTCTACGCTCGTCGACGAAGTTCTTATTGTTACCAAGGACGCCCATACGCCGAAGAATATTCTTCAGAGCACTAAGGAATCCCTCGAAAAGGTCAATGCGCCTATTGCTGGCGTCGTCATGAATAATGTCGCTAAAAAGACTGCTAGCTATTACGGATACTATGGCGAGAAAGAATCTCACGAAACAGCCCATATGCAAGCTCCCGTCATACAAGACGAGCCAGAAATCGAACCAGAGCCAAAAATTCCAACTGAACCCGCCAAAGCGCCCGCTCGGCCAAAAGAAACCGCCCATCCAAAAGAACCAGCATTGCCAAAAGAAACTATGCGCACAAGGCCCGCACCACGAACAAGCCATACGGCGGCAACTACTCCCACGAAGAAATATACTAGAATACAATGATTGACGTTCACTCTCATATCCTACCAGGCATCGACGACGGCTCTCGTAATTTTGACGAATCGCTTGCTATCTTGAGGGGACTCGCCGGACAAGACGTGACGGACGTAATATTGACGCCTCATTACGTAGCAGACTCTACCTACGTTAGCCCGCGCAGCGTCAATCTAAAGCTATATCGCATGTTGCAAGAAAAGGCCGACGAAGCAGGCTTACGCATTTCCTTAAACCTTGGAAACGAAATCTATATCGATCGCAATATTAGCAAACTGCTAAAGGCCAAGATTATCAGCCCCCTCGACGACAGCAATTACATCTTAGTCGAATTGCCCATGAGCGGCGAGTATGAGGATTTTGAAGACATTCTTCTTAGCCTCAAGTATGAGGGCTGGAACGTCATCCTAGCTCACCCTGAGCGCTATCACAGTTATCACGAAAACTACAAAAAAATCTACGACCTCACAGAGCAGGGAATTCTTTTACAGTGCAACCTTGGCAGTATTATTGGCCAATACGGACGACGCTCCAAAAAAATCATTAAAAAACTCGCCAAAGACAAGCTTATCTTCTGTTTCGGCACCGACACTCACCGCGTGCGCGATTTTTCCGAAATCAGCAAAGCGCGACAAAAACTTCTCAGATATTACACCGCCGGCGAGCTCAAGGAGCTGCTCGAAACCAACCCACGCATGATTCTAAACGGCTAATTCTACATACGTAACGTATATTAAAGTAAAAAGTTTGCGAAAAAAACTTCAATAGAGTAAACTTATCTTATGAATGGGAAGTCGAAACCTTACGCTATCTTAGTTTTCGGTGCGCCAATGAGTGGCAAAACTACATTTGCAGAGCAGTTTAGCGCTCGTTTTAACGCGCCATTCCTCAATCTATCTGAGCTCCATGACGAATATAAGCTTACCCGCAAGCTCGCAATGGTTCTTATTCAGCAATTGACGAAATGTAAACAAACGCTCGTCCTGGAAGGAGGGCTCGATACTGAAAAACAACGAAATGAGATTAAGGACCTACTCGCCAAAGCTGGCTATAGGCCTATCCTCATCTGGGTGCAAACGGATCTTAATGCAATCAAACATCGCATGCGCCACAAATACAAAAAGCTCGATGATGCCAAATCCGCTCTTGCCGAACAATACAAAAAGATTGAGGCCCCTTCGGAGCTCGAGCGTCCACTCGTCATCTCTGGCAAGCATACTTTCCAGACCCAGTGTAAAAATGTTCTTACCGGCCTATCCGACCGCAAACGCAACACAAAATAGCCAATGACTTTCAATGATCCTGAATTTGGCGAAGTAATCATTCGCAAAAGTGCCTGGGCGACAAATCCTAAATTTTCCGTCTCTACTTCTGGAAAATTGACCATCTCTGGCCCAAAACATACTACTGTTTTTTTAGCAAAACGCTGGTTGAACGCATCGCGTAAACAGATCCGCGAGAAACTACCCCTAAAAGACCCCGCCACCCAACGCGCGCGTGACGCCCAAAAGAAAATCTTAGCCAAAAAGGCCAAAGATTATCTACCATACCGGCTAGATTTTTGGGCCGAAAAATACGGCTACCATTACTCCAGCCTTCGTCTCTCTCACGCCAATACGCGTTGGGGTAGTCGCTCCTCTAGTGGCACAATCTCCCTTAATATCGGGCTGATGAAAGTTCCAGAGCCACTTCGCGACTACGTAATCCTGCATGAGCTAGCCCATATTAATCACATGGATCATTCGGCCGAATTTTGGGCTGAAGTCGAAGAGCATGACCCCCATTATAAGCGTCATCGCAAACTTCTGAAGTCCTATTCTCCCGGCGTTTAGTGTATAATAATGCTAATGGATACTACTGGCATTAGTACAAAAGATCGCATTCTTGGCTGCATAATGGGCGGCGCCATCGGTGATGCGCTAGGCTATCAATGCGAATTTACGCGCAATATCAAAGAGCGAGAATATACCACTTTTGCCGACGATTATGGCATTTTTTCTGACGACACCCAAATGATGTTATTTACCGCTAATGCCCTACTATGGCGCAATACGCATGGCACCCTCAACGGCGAAGCGCCCACTCCGACCGAATGTATCCGCCGCGCATACCACGATTGGTATCGCACCCAAAACGGTCTCGAGACCGACAATCAAAACATCTCGTGGATCGATAAAGTCCCCGCCATGAATCATCGTCGCGCGCCAGGCTTCACCTGCATAGAATCACTCAGCCACGAAGAGCAGGGCACTATCCAAAAACCGATCAATCAAAGCAAAGGTTGCGGCACCACCATGCGCGTCGCGCCTATTGGCCTGATTGCGCAAAATATTAATGACGCCATTCAGGTCTCAGCAGAATCCGCCGCCCTCACACACGGGCACCCACTCGCCATCATCTCTGCCGCTTTCCTAGGCGGACTCTACTACGAAATTATGCGCGACACAACTCGCAGCTTCTCCAACCAACTCCACGTTGCCTTCGAGTTTACGAACCAATTCACTACAAAGAATTTCCACGTACAGTACCAAAACGACTTCATGAAAATCATGCGCAAATCATTCGAGCTCTCGCGCAATAAATCTCGCGACAGCGAAAATATCCGCGCCATCGGCGAAGGCTGGGTAGCCGAAGAAGCTGTTGCCATAGCAATCTATTGTTGCCTCCGTCACCAAGATGACTTCTTTGACGCAGTAGTTTCTACCGTCAATCACGGCGGCGATAGCGACTCTACTGGTATAATCGCCGGAAACATCATGGGCGCACGCTACGGCATCGGTACTGTTCCTAAATACTACATAGACCATATCGAGCAAAAGGACCTAATTCTAGAGATTGCCAACGATCTCGCCGACGGCGTACCCTACGACAACACGCACAATCCCGCAAATCCCGCCTGGGACGCTAAGTACGTCAATCTTACTCCGCCAAATCTTGGAGAGGCCGCCTAATGCCGCATTTCATAGATATCTTCGAGCCGCATTATAAAAAACTGCTGGCCAGCTGCGAGCGCCAAAAAATTTCCGTCAACCTCGACATTCAAGATCTCACCGTCAATATTCGCAACGCGTCACCAGTCGATAACTTCCTCGAATCTGAGATTAGGCGCGCCTTGCGCAACTGCAAAGCTGGCGACAAAATCACACTAGCCGAGGCTTCCGACTCGCAAAACATCAAAATCTCCATCAAAAACTCCGGACGCGCCACGCTAACAGATTCTGAAAAAGCCGCCCTTCGCGAGCAAGGCTACGAAGTACGCGCCCGCTTCGGCTACGATACTGTCGTATCTATTAACATCAGCCGTTAATATTGTGAAATATCGGCGCGCCGTCTATAGCGTTGTGCGTCGCCGCCCAACGTTCACCCGTTATTTTCTCTAAGCACCCCACGTCATCGATGCAGAAATCCCGCTTTAACCTTGCGAATATTAAATATTTGGTATAAAACACATCAATTATCTTTTCCGCTTTTGGTGTATTTACCGAGAGGGCAATCGCAAACAAAAGCAAAAGACTGTAGTGCTTTACGTATATTTTCTTTCCACTGCGCGGATTATACATATTCGAACGCCCATAAACTCATCTACCAATTTGCGTACAAGCATATTTCTTTACATAATATCGCAACTTCTGCCTCGAAATGCCCAACGCATCGCAAATACCTCTCCCACTAATATAAATCTCATATAATTGATGCTTCATGATTTAATAATATTCTTCCTTATACGTATCGCCCAAGCATGAGTATTATCTTATTGGCGTACTCATGCATAAACGTTTCTCATACGACCATGTCGTTATGTCCAAAGAATTCAGACACGACATAAGAAGCAATAACAGATAACAGACAAAATCATCATAGCGTCCACCCCTGGTAACCCGCCATTTTTAATGTCCGATTTTCCCGGACATGGCCGCAGAAGTTCAAAAAACAGCACACAAACAACGCAATCTTACTGCTTCTGCAATTTAATCGCAAAACCGCCGCCTGGCGCAATATACATCTCTAGACGATCGCCATTACGTACAATCTTTTCTTCTATCACATATCCAAGCTGATGATCGCGATAATGTGCATCGTCAGAATCTCGATAAACAGTTGCAATATAATTAATCCCTGGCTCAAGAAAATCAACATACAACTCTACGCGACGACCTTCTTCATTTGTAACGCCACCTATATACCAATCATCAGACTCCCAAGCCTGACGCGCCACGACATAATAATGGCCAATCTCGCCCAATAGTGGCAAAGTGCGCTCCCAACGAAGCGGCACATCACGAATAAACTCAAACAAATCAGGATACTTCATCTCATATATCTGCGGACGATCTGACGCCATTTGCATCGAAGAATATATCGTAACATAATAAGCCAGCTGACGAGCTATCGTAGAAGCAATACGTTTTGAGAAGTTTCCTACATCCAAAATCCCTGGCGTATAATCCATACCACCAGCCAATAAACGAGTAAACGGCAAGAAGCAAGCGTGCGAAGGCGATAATGCACCACCCTCATATTCCTGCCCGCGCGCACCTTCACGGGTCATTAAATTCGGCCAAGTGCGCTCAATGCCCGTAGATTTAATCGGCTCATGTACATCAAGCATGATGTGATATTTAGCCGCCAGCTCCAAAGCGCGCTGATAGTGCAACACGCCAAGCTGTGAATGATGAAATTCGCGACGACCATTGATCGTCATCTTCGAGCCAGCGTAACCAGACTTAATATAACGGATGCCATATTGTTTTAAGAACTTATAGGAATCCTCAAGCTGCTCCTCGTAGTTATCGATAAAACCGACTGTCTCATGATGGCCGACTATTTCAACGCCGTTAGCATGACCGTAGTCCGATACTACCTTCAAATCAAAATCTGGCGTAGCTTCCATAAATTTATTGTTCACGCCATTTTCAAGCCAGTCGCCCTCCCAGCCATCATTCCAGCCCTCAATTAGTAGGGCAGAGATGCCAAGATCTTTACACGAGTCGATATATTGCATAGCATGTTCGGTGGTCGCACCATGACGATCGCCTGGCGCCCATGTCCATTCACCAACATACATCGCCCACCAGATACCCAAGAACTTCGTTGGCTCCACCCATGAAAAGTCATCCCGTGGCGGGTCGTTCAAATTCAACATCATGCGAGACGTGATCAAATCCAAAGCATTATTCCCAACAATCACCATGCGCCACGGGGTAGAGAATGGCAACTCAACATAAGCCCTCATGCCGTCCGAAAGCGGCGTAATATCTGTCTTCAATGACGCCCCATTCAGCTTTATTGTCATACCGCCGTAGTTATAGAGCGCCGCCTCGTGAATTGCCAAAAAGTGTCCCGAAGTAGATTGAATCGTCAAAGGCGTATGTACAGAATCAGTCAGCGTATAAACCGGATGTTCTACGTAATCATACTCATAGCGATCTGGCTGATATGCAGGAATACTCCACGAGCGCGAATTCGTATCAACAGAAAATTCAGTCAACTCATCAGCTACGGCCATATTTTTCATCTCTGGCTGAGCTGGTATTTCATAGCGAAAAGCAAACCCATCATCGTAAACGCGAAAACGCAGAGTCAAAAGTCGATTTGGCTTTTCATACTCCTCAAGATAAATCGCCGTTTCGTTATAGTTATTACGGATTACATGTTGTTCACCCCATTCCGCCTTCCAGACGTCGTCAACCGTGCGCGTATAAGCCCGAATTACGGCAAAATTATCCGTCATCGGAGTCATATCTTTCAGAATTAGACCTAAGCGCGACTTACGCAGGATAACTTTGTCATTCTTTTTTGCAAAGTAAGAAATTTGCCCATGATCGAGCACAAATACACAATCCAATTGGCCATTTGGAGATTTAATTTCATATATAGCATCAGATTTAGGCTTTTTGAAAAAATCACCAAACAGACTCATAAAGTATCCCACGTTAACATAAGTACATTGTAACACAGAAACAAAATGCTCATGTATAATTAATCCATATGTTGTGGCTATTTTTATGTATTGCCGTTGCCTTAATTTGGTCCTTCAGCGCATTTATCGACAACTACATTACCGACGTCATCTTTAAGGGTAAAAAGCCGCAATCCATGAAGATCTGTAACGGCATTAGCGACCTATTTTTTGCTCTCATAATACCGTTGGCGTTCGGCGTCAAGAGTATAACCATTGAGCACATCATTCTTCTACTCTTGTCCGGCATTGCCAGCTCCGTTGCCTCAATTCCATACTACTTAGCCCTAAGAGAAGAGGAGTCGACAACCGCCGCAGTCTTTTATCAGCTGATCCCCGTTATCTATCTTTTTTCGGATTGGCTAATTTTCGGCGAAGCAATCACGTCATTGCAACTCATTGCCTTCATCATTATTCTAACAGCTCCAGCAATCATCATCTTTACTCGAAAACGACCACGTAGCCGTCGCATCGAGTTTAACGCCGCACTTCTTTTCGCTCTCTATGCCTGCATATCGGCACTTAGCGGCATCCTATCTACTCGCATCGGCGAAAAATACGATTTTCCGAGCGTCTTCTTCTACTTTCTCGTAGGACGAGGCTTATCAGACATCATTTTATTCGCCACCCATTCCGATTGGCAACAACGCATGAAATTTATCTGGCGCCGCAAGAAATGGCAATTCCTCTTCGCAGAAGGAACCAACCAAATCATTTGTATTATCGCCGAATTCTTGAGCCGCTACGCTTTGATTATTGGAGTGGCATCCTTAATATCCGTCACCTACAATGTTCTCGAGCTAATATTTACTTTTGCACTCGGAATCATACTTTCTATCATTTGGCCTAAATTTGGCCGCGAAAAGCTCAATCGACACGTTGTCATCGCGCATTTTATCGCAACTATTCTCGCTACGATTGGTATAATACTAATAAGATAAAGGAGGCACATGGAAATACCAACAGGAATAATCGGATTAGTCATAGGACTATTTTTACTATTTTTCGGATATCGCCTAAAGAAAATTGCAATCACAATCATCTGGTTCTTGATTGGCTTCTGGCTCGTCTCCTTATTTGTCGACAAAATCGTTGCCGATGAAATGTGGCAATTAATCCTCTGCGGAGTCGGCGGCCTCGTACTAGGTATGTTTGGTATGACTATAGAAAAAATTGCCGTTTTTGCATCAGTCGGCTTTGCCTTCTTTATGTCAGCTATGAATGCTTTCGGCCCAGCTACCGACTGGACCCTACCAGTCATCTGCGTAGCTATCGGCGTCGTTGCTGGAGTAATTGCCGTTTGGTTCATTAAACCAATGGTTATCATTGCTACTTCCGTCCAAGGAGCGCAACTCGTCCTTACTAACGCATTATTACTTCTAAATATCGCTCAGCCACAATGGTATCTCATTGCATATGTGGCCATTATTTTAATTGGCGGCATTTTCCAGTGGAATAACTGTAAAAATATCGAATAATCTGTATAATATAGCTACCAAATAACTATTAGATCCAACGCTATGTAACTAGCGGGAAGGGGGTGTACTTTTAGAATGGGTAGCATTATTGACTTAGGAACAGACAACTGGGAAAGAATCAAGTATGGTAAAGACGATGCGTATGCCCGCTACAGTATCAACGAGCTAATGATGAAGGCCGCCGAACGTCTTACTGCTTTTCGTTCTCACAGGCGGCAAGACACAGGGATAGTCATTATTGGGCAAGACTCGCTGTATAATGGGCATATTTTAAATAGTCCTAGCAAAGACGAAATTGACATAGTAATATATCCCTACTCCGTAATTCATCGAGGCTTACGCACCGGCTTATGCAACTTATCGACCGAACACATCGATCATTACTTGATCGAGAACGTATACGTATACGACACCAACAAGATGTACTCAGAGAACATTAGAGACATTGAAATTATGGCCGCCGACAACTATAGCTTTGGGCACGAAGAGATGGAAACTTACGATCTCCATCCGCTCTATCTCGACGTTGGGCCTCGCCAGCTCTACGCATTCATGCATGAGCTTAGTGGAATCGGAGCACTCGACCTGGGCGAAGAAAAATCAAGTGTTCACAATCTCTACGACCGATATCGCGACTACCATCTCGATCAGAGACAGTAATTAAGCCAAAAGCCCAAACATCACGTCGGCCACAAACGGCCGACGTTTTTTATTTTTTCAATGCTATTTCGCGAAATAGCCCAAGCACCAAATCTTTACTTTCTTTATCTAAATCATTTGCCGAACGAATCATCTTCACGATATTGTGGAATTTCATCATCGACATCGTGTCCAAAACATCGCACCCCTCTATCACGCCAAATACCGCATCGGTCAACTTTTTCCGATCAACATCATCATGCTTCTCTAGCCATGACCACAAACGGCGCTCAATCTCCAAGCTGTGCTCGGACCTTTTCGCTCGTTTAAAGTGGTCATCTACGACCTGCCACGTCGCCGAAGAATGCCCAAGGATGTTTTCTTTATCAGATTGAATAACGCGATAATTACTGTTGCGCATCATCGCACCCACAATGCTACAATGCGGAATAATATGTACGTATTTCTTTCTAACCCTTTCGTACGCCTTCGACTCAAATTCCTTTCGACGCAAACCGGGACCGTCGTTATTATAAATTCTTAGAATACGTTGATATTTTAATCGATTCATAAACATCGGCGCCACCAAGGCCAAATTACCACCCTTAGAATGTCCACCCACAATCACTTTCGGCCCAAAAAGGCTGACATGCTCATTTAAATACTCCGTCGCTTTAATATGTGAGGGAACAGGGAAGGACCACGCCATTTCAAAATCTTCACGCCAACCACTAATAAGCTGATCAGTTCCTTCGAATGCAATATATTCCAAACCCCGCGTTACGCGAAAGATGATCGCGCTAAACTGCATATTACGACTCGTATCGTAAATGTAATCAGACACCACCAAGTTGCGATAACGCTCTTTCTCGACAATTGCATTCATCAGCTGATAAGCGACGCCAATCGCAATCCCCAATCGACGCGCGTCTTTATACGAAGTCCGACGCAAATATTCTCGACCAATCTCCTCAAGCGTATGACAGTTCTCATTAATTCTAGTGTGCGTAAAATCTAAATATGCCAACTGCGAAAAAACTAGGTTATCAACCTCAGTAAAAGCCTTATCCTCAAAACGCAAGTTGCCATATTTTTCTACATAATCAAAAATATTCGCCATATTTCCATATTATACAATAATTATTTCAACTTGTCGCTATTAGCGCCCTCTCATAGATTGCTGACAATACGCCAATTTCTGCCACACTTAGGTAATGTTTTGTTCCGCATCGCTCATTGTCGTCCAAAAAATCCCAAAAACGCCCAATCTTTTCTCTCGCATCCACAAGACCACTAAATAGCGCCTCGGCGCACTGCGATTGCCGTCGCGAAAGTGGCCGCAATAATTCTAGCTTCATTTCATCGTCAAAATCTTTGAATAATTTCTTATAATTATCGTACGCCTTGAAGCCAATCAAGAAATTCACATCAAAAACAACCCGAAAATTATCAATCAAAAATTGATTAATGTCAGCAAGCGGAGCCTCCTCATCTAACAACTGCCACAACGCGTCTTTCTTGCGATTAATATCCTCATACGAGATCAAAATGTCATCTTTATTCATGGTGATACGCGTGTCCTAGATATATTTCTTGCGCCCGATAAATTTGCTCCGTCACGATTAGCCGACAAATCTGGTGCGGAAAGACTAATTTCGATAGACTCCAAATCAAGTTTGCCCGAGCCTTCACTTCTGGCGCAAAATGCCCAAATGCACCACCAATCACAATTATCACATCGCGTCCATTCTCTAGCTGGACCTTCAACGATTGACTCAATCTCGGCGAACTCATCATCTCGCCATTCTCGTCTAGTAATACAACAAAGTCGTCTTTATTAAAGCGCGCTACGCGCTCCGTCAGCTTTTCTTCGTCTATAAATTGCCACTCAATTGTCCATGGTTTCCGAAGACGCTTCTCATATTCATCGCAAGCTTCTTTTAACCAGCTCGCATGCTTCTTACCGCCCGCAATAATCTTAATCATTGAACCAATTTTACTTGTTTTTTCATTAATTCTGCAACCCCACCCGTAATAGCCCGCCATGCCATACTCACGCCTCTTTCTTGCAATCATGCCACGCCGTACTCGTACTTTTTTCTCGCAACCATGCCACGTTGTACAAAATATTTTTACAACATAAACAGTAGTTCCGCCTCGTCAATCAGGATATTTTTGTCATACTTTCTTGTACGTATAAAATGCTCGTAAAATAGCTTTAGAAAAGTCTGCGCACGCGGGGAATTAGTGCGAAAAGCGATCATCAAAAAGAAAAGCACCGAATAATGATGTGTATACTTTTTTCGCCATCTTTTACCAATACGTACGTTGGTATATCCTCAAACTCGTCGCATCAATGGGGTTCCTAAATACTTCTGACAATAATAATTAAATTGCTGGCGCGAAATGCCCAATGCATCACAAATCGCGCGGCCACTAATATAAATCTCACCATTACGATTCAACATATCAACACGTTAAAACATCACCAACAGCACTAAAAGCATGAGCCCAACAAGAAAATTGTTATACAAAAATCTTGGACAACTTCGAATAGACAAAAAGAGAAAGCGCAAGCGCGCATAGAACACTTGTAAAATCCGCAAAAAATTGCTATAATACATCTAGTTACCAAAGACAGCGGCGACCCAGACGGGTTTAATAATGCCGCCGAGGAGATTCATTTTCTTGTATTATTGGTGACGAAAACCTTAACATTTTGGCTACCAAATTAATACCAAAAGGAGATTTCTATCTATGGCAATTAGCAAAGATAAGAAACAACAATTGGTTGCCGACTTAAACGAGCTTCTCAGCGACGCTAAGATGACCGTTTTTGCAAAGTATCAAGGCCTTACGGTCGCGGAAATGCAAGAACTTCGCAAAGCTGCGCGTGAGAATAATGTCAAAATTAAAATCGTCAAGAACCGTCTTGTCCGTGTCGCTATGGGCAATATTGCGGTCTACAAAGACACCGACACTAGCGCTCTCGAAGGTCAGCTACTTTACGCCGTTTCTAACGACGACGAAGTCGCTCCAGCTCAGGTTCTCGCAAAGTTTGCGAAGGAACATAACGCCCTCGAGCTAAAAGGCGCATTCAGTGGCGAAGGTGCCGCTCTTGGCGAGACAGAAGTAAAAGCACTTGCCGATCTTCCAAGCAAAGACCAGCTCATTGGCCAAGTTGTGGATATGCTCCTCAGCCCAGTCAACGATGTTACCAACGGTCTTTCTGGCAACTTGCACGCTTTGCTCGACGGCATTGCCGACAAAGCAACCAATTAATCACGCTATCGCGTATATTTATCAACCAATAACGAATAAAGGAGTCTAACATGGCTGCTGATGTTAAAAAACTAGCAGAGGAATTGGTTAAGCTCACCGTCCTCGAAGTTAACGAGCTAAAAACTATCCTTAAGGATGAATATGGCATTGAGCCTGCTGCTGCCGCTGTTGCTGTAGCTGCTGGTCCAGCTGATGCTGGTGCCGCTGCCGCTGAAGAGAAGAGCGAATACAACGTCGTTCTTAAAGATGCTGGCGCACAAAAGATTGCAGTTATCAAGGCTGTTAAGGAAGCTACCGGTCTTGGTCTTGGCGAAGCTAAGGCTATCGTCGATGGCGCTCCAGCTACCGTAAAAGAAAAAGTTGCAAAGGACGAAGCCGAGGCTATGAAGAAAGCTCTCGAAGACGCCGGCGCAACCGTCGAACTCGCTTAAGTTCAAACTATTATAGCCAAAATGTTACCAAAAGCGACTTTATCAAAGAGGTCGCTTTTTTGGCGTATTTGTATGCTAAACTATAAGCAGTATGACAAAAGGCAGGCTACTCACCACTCCAGAACCGACAGAGACAGAAGAAAAGACCACCGCCCAACTCGAGGACGAAAAACAACCAGCGGCCATGAATGTCTCTTCGAGTATGTATGACTTGGCAGAAACAGATGATCGTCCCGCCATCGAACAACGGGTCGCCAAAGGAGTTCTTTTTGGCGATGATAAAAACACTGAGCAGGCTACCGCTAAAGATACAACTGGTCCAAAAAATTTTCAAATCGACGCCGACTTTGCTACCGAAATGCACGAACGCACAAAGAAAGAGCGCGCCGAACGTAAGGCTAAAGAAAAAGAAGCCGCCGAGGAAGAGCAGAAGAAACGCGCCGAACGTAAAGAAGAAATTGCTAAAAAGCTTCAAGAGTCTCAAACTCTCGACGATACAGAGCTCCGCGATAGGATTAAAGAAGAAATTGCCGCCGAGAATAATAACAAGCTATACCCAGACGCCAAGCCTATCACTCAAGAAGTCGAGGACGAATTATGGCGCAATCGCGCAGAAAAAGGATCCCAAATCGCTAGCCGCGCAAAAATTGAAGACGTCGAGGATACGAATCTGACTCAAGCTATTACTTTTTCCTTAATCATCCAAACCATTTCTCTTATTATCATGATATGCGGAATCGGAATAACTCTTGGCGATAAAATTTTAAACTTTTTAATTTTTAGTATCACCTGTCCAGCCGCAATCGCTTATACGGTTTTTATATTATACAAAGCGGCTGACAGAACAAAACTCCATCGAATCCCGTCAAATCAATGTCGACAATTTATCATTGCGACTTATATTCCGGGACTATTAATTCGCCTCCTTTTTATTGCTTTATTCTCACAAATACCCATGACGGGTGGCTTAATTGGTCCAATTGCGGGCGCCGCCATCGGCGCATCTATTCATTACACATTCTTGAATCGATATAAAATTTACGTTTCTATAAAAATTACAATTATCAACACACTAGCATATATTATCTTTTTGGTTTCTACTTCTCTTATTGCTTCTGGGAGCCTACAGGGAATGGCAATATCGATACTTTTTGGCGCTCTTTCTATTCTAGAATTCTTCTTCGGCGACCGCGCAGCTATGCTGTTGGCGCAATATACCAACAAATAAAGCATAAACAAAAAGTCAATGGTAAAAAATACAACAATTTGACGTCCACCTCTGTAAATTCTGTGGAAAACCCGCGATTTACTACATTGACAAGTACTAGCTAAAAATATAATATATAACTAGTAAAACTAACACAGGCAGGATGCGAGGTATGTCTGAAATATCAGAAAAACAAATAAAAAGGTTGCGCAGTCTCCTTACGGAAGCAGAGACTAATTTATCCGCAGCAAAAGAATTATTAACGTCGATGCTTGGCGATGGCGATATTATTACAGCGCCAGCTAGCACGGTTATCGACAGTCCAGAGGGCAAGATTGTCGAGGGTGTTTTTGATGGCCAAATTATGATTGGCCCAGACGGCAAAAACTATCCAGTCCCCGCAAACTATGCCTCGAAGTCTAAGCTCGTTGAGGGAGACATCCTTAAGCTCACCATCGGCGAAAGTGGCAAATTCATGTACAAGCAGATTGGCCCCGTCGAGCGCAAGACTGTCATTGGTACGCTTACTAGCCACGATGATCAATATTTCGTCGAGGTAAACGGCAAGGAATTCAAAATCCTCTATGCATCCGTCACATATTTCCGCCTAAAAGTCGGCGATCAAGTCACGGTCGTGATTCCAGCCGACAACGACGACGCCACCTGGGCAGCCGTCGAAGCCAGCCTATAATAGATGCTTCAAAAAACCTCCCGCAGGGGAGGCTTTTTTATTTCTCTACATTACAATAGAATACCGATTCGCTATCCTTATCGGTAACAACGACTACTTCGCTTTTCTCGTTAAAGCTAAAAATATATTCACTCTCATACCCAGCCTCTTCGGTCGTTTCAACATCGCCAATAAAATCTTTTTCATGGCGTAATGTTAAATGATAATTAACCTCATTTGCGCCATCCTCGCTATTGGCTCGCGTCAAATCGGTCTGTCTCCAAGAGCCAGTCGAGTATTCATCATCTAGTAATCCCAAACGATAAGTATTATCATCTTTTATCTGAATCGACAGCTCTGGGTTATCGGTCAAGTATTCATACTGGTCGACTGCGCAAAGATAAGTCTTTTTATAATCAACCCCATACGCCATACCAGACTGATTGCCCCGCAACACCATTAGTACAACGGCTAAGACTACTAAAAAAATAACGCTTGCCGCAATTACAATAATCAGAGTTTTATTCTTTGCAACCTTTCCAGGTTGTTGATAATTGCCCGATGCGCCCTGAGCTGCAGCATGGCTTGGCTCTATCATTGAAATTGATTGATTCGGGTTCATAAGTTATACTCCCATCAATTTAACATACGAAGCCGCAATTAAAACATACATAAAGAACAATGCCGCCATTCCCAAAACGAGGACAGACGCTAACACGTAGCTTGGATGCCCCTTATATTTGTAATTATTCAACAGAGCAAAGAATAACGCCACCATTGCAGAAGAAACTAAAACCATAATCGACGGTGTGCTAAGGTCATCCCAATTACCATTCAGAGTCAGAGCGAGATTAAAAATTACACGCACAAAAACAACCGTATCTATCACGATAACTAATATATTCAACAGTTTATTTCGTTCTTTTAGTTTTTGCGCCTTGGTCACTCTTTATTTATAACATACTTATGCTAATAATTTAAGTCGTGTTACAATTTAATTAATATTAAACAAAGAGGGTGTATATGAGTAAAGAACTCAAAAAATATATTGCCGAGTTTATCGGCACGGCCGTTTTGGTGCTGTTCGGCTGCGGAACTGCCGTCGTTACCAACGGCGAAATTGTTCCAACTGCGTTAGCATTCGGTTTAGCTATCGTTGCATTAGCGTACGCAATCGGCGACGTGTCTGGATGCCACGTCAACCCATCCGTATCGCTTGCTATGTTTATTACCAAAAAACTAAAGGCCAAAGATCTTTGCGGCTATGTTATAGCGCAATTTCTCGGCGCAATCTGCGGTTCCTTACTGCTATGGGTGATTATCACGCTTAGCGGCGCAGACATTGCCGAAGTTGGACTTGGCGCTAACTCGTTTATCTCCACCGAGGCTGGAGGCGCTTGGGGATCTATGTTAATAGAAATAATCTTAACCTTCGTTTTCGTTTATACGATTATTGGAGTTACAAGCGACAAGAACGAAGCGAATATCGCCGGTATCGTTATCGGTCTAGCACTTGCTTTTGTGCATATTTTCGGCATTTGCCTAACCGGCACATCCGTTAATCCAGCCCGTAGCCTTGCGCCTGCACTTTTATTGGGCGGCGAAGCCTTGGCTCAAGTTTGGGTGTTTATCATTGCGCCCCCTGTCGGCGCAGCATTAGCCGCGTTTGCTTATAAAGCACTCAACGAAAAATAACCAATCATCATAGGCGCTCTTCGCGGGCGCCTATTTTTTGTGCGCGCCTCCCGCAGGTATACCTTATCTCTAAAAATTTGCTACAATATACCTGATGAAAGCGTTATATCGAAGATATCGTCCCAAAACGCTAAGCGAGGTAGTCGGGCAAGAACAAATTACCACCGTTCTTCAAAATTCTCTCAAGAACGGTAAGCTCGCGCATGCCTATCTTTTTATTGGCCCACGCGGTACGGGTAAAACATCCGTAGCGCGCATCCTCGCACACGAGATTAATAATTTTCCATACGAACTCGAAGATGATTACTTAGACATTATCGAAATTGATGCCGCATCCAACACGGGTGTCGATAATATTCGCGACTTACGCGAAAAGGCCATCATCGCCCCAACAAAAGGTAAATATAAAGTTTATATCATTGACGAAGTGCATATGCTCTCCAAATCTGCTTTCAACGCTCTTCTCAAAACACTCGAAGAGCCACCCGAGCACGTCGTCTTTATTATGGCTACCACTGATGCCTATAAAGTACCCATCACCATCACCTCGCGCAGCCAAGTTTATACCTTCAAGCTAGCTAATCCCGGTGTCATGCTTGACCATCTCAAAAAGATCGCCAAGCAAGAAAAAATCAACATCACCGACGAAGCCCTAGAAATCGTCGTCAAACGCGGTAGCGGCTCCTTTCGCGATTCGCTCAGTCTACTCGACCAAATCTCAACTCTTAGCGACAACAAAATTGACGCCGATCTAATTAGTAGAGCACTCGGCCTCCCCCAAAACGAGGCCATCACTAACATTCTTAACGGCTACGCTGCTGGCGACATCAATCGCATTCGTACGCAGTTACAAGAATTACTCGACTCGGGCATCAAACCAGAAATTATTGCCGAAAATCTCATCTCTGACATTCTCAACAATCCGCAGCCTATCCACTTACCCCTGCTAGAAAAACTACTCGACGTCTCCCGCTCAGCCTACCCAAATGCCAAACTCTTACTAGCATTAATCCCACAAAATACACCTGTAACTGCGCCAACATATATTACACCAGCACCCGCCACCACTCCCAAAATCAAACCAGCACCACAGCCAGCCACAAAACCCACTCCAAGCCCAAAAACACCAACCGCAGCATCACCAGAACCCGCTCCAGCCAAAGAGTCCGCCCAAGCAGAAACTCCCGCGCCAGCGCCAGAACCCGCATTGCCAGAGTCCGCACCGGCCACCGAATCCATACCAAGCACGCAGCCGTCAGCCACACCGGAACCTAGCGCTGATAATGCGGAAATCTGGAATAGCATCCTGCTTCATTGCCAAGAAAATATACCCGGCATCTACCGCTATCTACAGGATTCTGACTATGTATTCGAAAACGACACGATCACTATCTATGCCCGAAAAAAGTTCAACAAAACTCAAATCGCCAAGAAAGTGCCTATGATTGCCGAATTCCTGGGCGGAAAATATACTATTGAAGTAACGAACGAAACGCTCAACAAGGATGCCGAGATGGCCGCCATTGCAGAGCTAATGGGCGGGGGAGAGGAGGTGCAAATCGATGCCGAATAATACAAAAAATGCCGCTGAACGCATTCCGCCACAAAATCTTGATGCCGAAAAATCTCTCCTTGGCGCAATTCTTATTTCTGAAGAATCATTGCCAGATGTTACGGAAATTCTCAAACCGAATGATTTTTACGACGAACGCCATCGCCACATCTATAGCGCCATGTGGAATCTATACGAACGCCACAACCCCGTTGATCTTTTGACCGTTCGCAACGAACTGAAGAAGAAAAAACTCACCGAAAAAGCCGGCGGCTCCGCCTACTTATCCGAATTAGCCAACTTCGTACCTACCGCCGCCCACGCTAAGGCATATGCCGAAATTGTCAGCAAAGCCGCCGTACGCCGTCGCCTCATCGCCGCCGCCGCCAGTATTACCGAAAATGCCTACGACGAAGATTCGGAAACGTTAGAACTCCTTGGCGAGGCTGAACGTTCACTCTATGAAGTGTCTGAGCAAAACGTACATAACGACCTAGTGTCTATCTCTGATTTACTTTCCGAGACCTTCGACTTGCTTGAAAGTTTGCATGAAAACAAGGGCAGTATCGCAGGGTATAAGACTGGCTACCCAGATCTCGACCGCGTTACGGCTGGTTTCCATAAATCCGATCTAATCATCCTTGCCGCCCGCCCAGCCATGGGCAAAACCGCACTTGCATTAAATTTTGCTAGCAATGTAGCTCGCATTAATAATAAGTCCGTGCTGTTATTCTCCCTCGAGATGGGCAAACAGCAGCTGATAAACCGCATGCTCTCCGATGCGTCCGGCATTGAATCTTTCAAGCTCGAAACTGGCAACTTTTCTGGTGATGATTTTTCGCAAATATCTGAAGCTATGGCCGAGCTCTCCGAGTTGCCAATCTTCATCGACGACACCCCAGGTCTTACAGTCATGGAAATGCGCACTAAAGCCCGTCGCGCCGCACACGAGCACGAAATCGGCTTAATTATTGTAGACTACCTTCAGCTCATGTCGGGCTCATCCAAGCGCGCTATGGACAATCGCGTACAAGAAATCTCCGAGATTTCCCGCGGGCTAAAATTAATCGCCCGCGAGCTCAATGTCCCAGTCATAGCACTATCGCAGTTATCTCGTACGGTCGAATCCCGTAGTCCACAAATTCCAATGCTATCCGATCTCCGCGAGTCTGGCTCCATCGAGCAGGACGCTGATATTGTCATGTTCTTATACCGCGAAGATTACTACAATCCCGAAACCGAACGTCAGAATATCACCGACCTCATTCTCGCTAAGCACCGCCGCGGCGCCACCGGCACAGTCGAGCTCTACTTCGATAAAGCCCGGGTCCGTTTTATGTCGCTCGACAATAAGCATGAGTAGTTTACTTGCGCTATACGAAGTCAACATGTTAAAATTAGCACAGTGAAAAAATGGATTAAAATACCTTTTTTGTATCGTCAGCGCTTCATCTTAGGATACATATTCCTGCTTCTAGTATTTGCTGGATTGCTTAGCTTTTTGCCAAGCATTGCGCCGGGCGGCATTAGTTCAGAAGAAATGCAATCCGTCGTCACGTCGCAAAAAGTCGACCGCAACTTTATCACAAATGGCCAAGTTATCGATTTACCATACCGTGTCATACAAAAAGCCATCATCAACGTGTTTGGCTTAACTTTGTATACCATCAAGCTACCATCTATCATAATAGCCGTACTAACTGCGCTATTTCTCATCCTTCTCCTAAACCGCTGGTTTAAATCCGATGTTGCCATCATTGGTTCAATCTTAACTACACTATCTGTTGCTTTTTTGTTCCTCGCCGGTTTCGGCACGCCAAGTATCATGTATGTCTTTTGGCTTGCCGTTATTATATGGCTGGGTTCTAAAATCATTGGCAACGAACATACACACCCATTATTAGTCATATCTTTTGCCACCTGCGTGGCACTATCGCTCTATACGCCACACATGATCTATATCGCACTCGGCATCGCCATTGCCGGCATCACTCACAAAGATATGCGCGCATCGCTCAAGCAAATAAAAGTTTACCAGCTCATCTTAAGTATCAGCATTTTCGCAATACTTATTGCGCCACTAGTTATCAGCGGCGTCTTCAACTCTTCCGTTCCCGTACGATTAATATTTACAGAGAACATAAACACTTATATCGACAATATTTCAAACTCTTTCGCGCCATTCTTTAGCTTTATCAGCGCCTACGACAGCGTTTATCTCGCTCCGTTATTTGGTCTCGCCACGGTCTCCCTAATTATTATTGGCGCCTTAGCCTCAATGGGGAAGCTGTTTACCACGCGCAATACTATTGTTAGTCTCCTAATCATCTACTCCATCATTGTAGCTGGTTTTAATCCAAATGCCGCCATATCTATCATTATTCCAATCGCCATCCTCACGACTGCCGGTATTGAGTCAATTATTCAAAAATGGCATTCGCTTTTCCCAGAGAATCCATACGCTCATATCATTGGCGCACTCCCAATAGTAGTCATTGTGCTATTCATTATTTATTCAGACTTGTCTCATTTTATTTTCGGTTATCATTACACGCCTTCAGTCGCAAACAATTTTAATAATGACATTACTCTTATTAGCGAAAACCTAAAAAGCGGCACAGTACTAATTATGGCCGACACGCATAAAGATCATGATTTCTATAAATTACTTGAGGCGAAAAACAATTTGACTATTATGTCCGAGATTCCCGAGCGCAACGATCTACCAATCGCCTCCCTTGGTGAACCTCTAAAAGACGAGAAACTCGAGTTGAAACAGATTATTACATCGCCAAAGAGGCTAAATTCTGCTAGACTATACATATACGAAAAAATTACTACTGAAAAACAAGGGAGTTAGACTATGGGTGCCACTATGGACCAAATGAAAATGATTAACCAATTGCGCAAAACGCAAAAGGAACTCAAGAATGAGATCGTCGAAGTTGAAGCTGGCGACGGCGCTGTAGTTATCCAAATTACCGGTGAGCTAAAAATCAAAAAAGTTGAACTTGATCCAGAAAAAATTGACCTCGACGACATTCATGAGCTTGAGCGCTGGATTGAAAACGCCATGCGCGACGGCTACGCCAAAGCACAAGAAATCGCAACCGACAAGATGAAGCCACTTATGGGCGCACTTGGCAACTTTGGCATGTAATTATGCTTCCTAGCGCACTGAATGATTTAATTGACGCCCTCGGGCGCCTACCTGGCGTTGGCTCGCGCACGGCCGAACGTTATGCTTACTTTTTACTAAAAGCAGATAGCAACATTTCGGATAAAATCGCCAACGCGCTAGAAAACCTGCATTCCGGCGTCAAAAACTGCCCGATTACTTTTGCTATCATGGACGCTAGCGAACAAGTCTCGCCACTCTATGATGACCCCACTCGCGATAAGAGCACCGTATTAGTCGTTGAGGAACCACTCGATATTTACGCAATCGAGCATACTAAAGCCTTTACTGGCACCTACCACGTACTTGGTGGAGCCATATCGCCAATGGACGGGATCACGGCCGACAAGCTCCACATCAAAGAATTAATTGAACGCATCGAGAACGACTCCGTCAACGAAGTTATTATCGCCACTAACCCATCAGTAGAAGGCGAATCTACTGCCGTTTTACTCGAAAAACTCCTCCACGAAAAGTATCCCGAGTTAAAAATCACTCGTTTGGCTCGCGGCCTACCGCTTGGCGTCTCACTCGAATATGCCGATCAAATCACCTTAACTTCAGCACTAAACAACAGAACCAATCTATAACTTCGCTACAAAGCCTAAACTTGACTATTTTTGGCACATATGGTATAATAGAACTATATTCTGCACTTTATAAATCATTTCAAAAAAGGAGGTGGCAACGTCTCGCATGGTTAACAAATGCAAAGACATAGCTAACAAGTGGAGGGAACTACCATACTATGTGCAATATTTTGGAGCACTATTCATCATGGTGACCCCCACGCTTCTCACTATCGCGCTCCAAGCTTCTTGGGGGAATGCTTCGAGCATCCTCAACTTCGTTATCTGCCTCGGATCATGCTTCCTGTCAAGGGCGGCACTCCCCAAAACCAGCGACGAATTGGAGGCGAATCTGCGCTACCGATCGTGGTACTTCCTCTTCGGGGAGCATGCAATAATCCTCATCGCATTATCCGCATGCAACTGGGACCTCAATGAAGTTCTTGGTCTCGTGGAGAAGGCGCGAGAGGTGAAATTGCTTTTCGTACTGACGGCGCTACTGCCAATCCTGGCGATAATCTGTTTCTTTGCGGCAGAAGCCGTAAAACGCGCAAAACGATAACTAAAAAACCGGACGCCTTCGCGCGTCCGATCTTTTTTATATTCCTGGAATAGGGAAGATTTCGGCAATTTGCCGTACTTCTTCATGAATCGCAGCTAACTCACTCGCGAATGCCGCCTCTGGCTGCTTTCCGCCACTTATCTCAACACTAATTTCCGCCAAACGGCGCATCCAACCGCCAATTTTTACCATCTCGGCACGATTCATGCCACGTGTCGTAATTGCAGCCGTGCCAAGGCGAATCCCAGAAGGCTTGAATGGTGGCAGAGTGTCGTTCGGAATCGCATTTGCATTTAATGTCAAACCAACTTTATCCATCATGATTTCCATAATCTTGCCATCGATACCGAATGACGCCATCATATCAATCAAAATCAAATGATTTTCAGTTGTGCCGCCAACAATCTTAAATCCATGCGTCGTTAACGTATCCGCCAAAACCTTCGCGTTGCTCACGACGTCACGAGCATAATTTTGGAAGGAAACTTGTTCCGCCTCATAGAAAGCTACTGCCTTAGCAGCAATTATGTGCATTAGCGGGCCACCTTGCGTGCCAGGGAAGACGGAGCGGTCAATCAATGTTGGAATATTATCCAAAGTACGCTCAGGCTTCTTTAATGGATTACCCACCGTGCCACGGCTCAAAATTAAGCCACCACGCGGGCCACGCAATGTCTTATGCGTAGTAGTTGTCATAACATGAAAACCGCAATCGAGCGGATTCGGATGTGCACCACCGGCGATCAAGCCCGCCACGTGAGCCATATCGGCCATCAATAAACAATTAGGAATGTTTTTGCCAATCTCTACAATTCGTTCAAAATCTGGAATCTTCGAAAACGCCGAATAGCCAACCAAAATAATCTTCGGCTGATATTGAGCCGCAAGTTGTTTCAATTCTTCATAATTAATATCACCAGTTTCCGGATCAGTCCCATAGGCTACGAAGTTATAAATTTTTGCACTTTGCGTTACCGGTGAACCGTGTGTAAGATGACCACCGTGGCCCAAATCCATACCAAGAACCGTATCACCGGGATCCAGCCACGCATTATAGACGGCATTGTTTGCCTGAGCGCCAGAATGCGGCTGCACATTTGCATGATCGGCATGAAATAATCTGCGCGCTCGCGCAATCGCTAACCGCTCAACTTTGTCAGTATTTTCTTGACCGCCATAATAGCGATAATTCGTCGGTTCATTAGCCAACACATCATCATCCGAACCGTCCAAATCACTAAAACCAGGATATCCTTCGGAGTACTTATTCGTAAAGACCGACCCCATCGCTTCTAGCACTTCGCGCGAAACATAATTCTCGCTCGGGATTAGCTCTAGGCCTTCGCGCTGGCGCTGCTTCTCCGCTTCAATTAAATCAAATATCTTATTATCTTTCACCGAAAAACTCCTTTCAATTACTCGTACACCGTTGCAAAGATTATCTATCTATATATTAGCATTTTTATTGAACGCCATGCTATTGTTTGCGGAACACTAATTTTTATGTTAAAATATAGCCATATTTCGAAAGGGGGTATTATAAATGGAAATCGCACTTAAACTTAACAATAGAGTTCTACAATTTCGCATGCCCGGCATATTCGGCATGCCCGGCGTCTTCTTTTCGCCGCATCCAAAAATCACTGGCTCCGGAGGAAAAAAGGATCCCAAAAAGAAGAAAGGTTTTCTCGACCGTCTCGGCGAAATCCTGTACAAACTCTTCGGTTAAACACTCGCGCTCGGCATCTCGTCGGGCGCTTTTTCAGCTGCTACGGGTACAACATAACAATCGCCAATCTCCTAACAAAAAACTGGCATCTCGCCAGTCTTTTGGTTAAAAACAATAATTTCTCTGGTGGCTCCGGTCGGACTTGAACCAACGACACAAGGCTCTTCAGGCCTCTGCTCTACCAACTGAGCTACAGAGCCACAATGAATGTAGTATAACATATCTGTTTTAAAAAAGCGATAAAAAGCCAAATTTATACAGCACATTGCTTTTTTGGCGCCATAAGCAATGCTAAAATTAATCTATGAACGCAGAACAAAATACATCGCCGTTTTTGACGAAAAACAACGCAAACACCCCAAAAAGCAAAGCCCCACTCATTATTACCATTTCGTTGATAGCAATGGTTATCGTCACCGCCGTCATTGTCGCGCTTATCATTATTAATAGCCCTAAAGGCTCAAATCAAGAAACTGCTAATAACACCCCCGGCGTTGTCAACTTCGACGACTCGTTCAAATATATAGACGGAACTCGCCTAAAGCAAACTGAATATACATTCGAAGACATAAACAAAGGCTTTAGTTATGCAAGCATATCATTCACGGGAACTAAAGATATTACGATAAAACATGTCCCCAAACAGAATCCATACAACTATTTCGGCGGCAACTTCAGCTTTCGCGTTAATTTTGATCATAATGGAAAGAAAATCCCGATTCTCATCGAGTCCGCAAACGCCAAAGACGCAAATAAAACTATCGAGACCATCAATCAAGACTGCGAGAATGACAAAAACTGCCACAGCGACTATCTGTCAGGGGCAAAGACTCTGCTTATCACAAAAAGCTCCGTATGGACATTTTATAGCAGCACCAAGAACGGACAACTTATCTCCTACACTATCAATCCATTTGTTTCAGAAGACATTGATGTGCGCGACGATAGCACTGCGCGCAGCATACTGGCAAAAGTCGCAATGACTATTAGCGACGATAACGGTAGTCCATACATTGAAGATATGGCCACTCGCCTGAGATATCCAAATGGAAAATACATTAAAGATTATAGCCATATCAATGAAGTCGGCGAGAACTACGTTAAGCTCCACTACCACACAGGTGCCGACGATGAAACCGTTTATATTGCCGTTGTTCAAACGCCCATTGCCAATGTTTCCGCAAAAAGCGTATCTACAAATCCGAAAATCGAATCATTTAAGCATGAAAACTACGACCACTGCTACACGCAAGATCAAACCTATTTTCGCGTATACGATGGCGATAGCGCCATAGATATTTGCGCATACAGCATGAACGGCGATAGCTCCAATGTAATTAGCGATTACAATAAAATCCAAAGATACCTCGACGCAATTTAACGCGCAGCCAAGATTGCTAACAGATAGCTATATGGTAAAATATAGCTATGAAGAAATTTAATACGTCGCCACTTTCTGGCATGCAAGAACTACTACCAACCGAGCAGGCAGTTTTTGACCAGCTCAAACAAAGCATCAGCGACGTATATCATCATTACGGTTTTTTGAGTATCGAAACGCCGATTATTGAACGCACCGACATTCTACTTGCTAAAGCTGGCGGCGATACTGAAAAGCAAATTTATATGGTCAGCAAGACTGCCGAGTCGGCCGACTCCGCCGACCAAGCCCTGCGCTTTGACCACACCGTACCGCTCGCGCGCTACGTCGTCGAGCATAATAATGATTTAGCTTTCCCATTCCAGGTTACTCAAATTAATCGTAATTTCCGCGGCGAACGCGCGCAGCGTGGACGCTTCCGCGAATTTTACCAATGCGATGCTGACATTATCGGTCGCGAAAAACTACCGATCGCCTACGACGCCAAAGTCATCGCCTGTATTTATGACGCTCTCAAAACTTTCAAGCTGCCCAAAATGCTCATCCGCATTAGCAACCGTAAAGTCTTAGCCGGCTTCCTGAAATCGCTAAACTTGTCCGAAAAAACTAGCGAGATTTCCAACATTATTGATCACGCCGAAAAAGTGCCCGTAGAAAAAAGCACTGCAGCCCTTCGCGAGCTTGGCCTCAGCGATGACCAAGTCGACAAAGTTACCGCATTTATGTTCACGCGTGGAAACTACGAAGAAATCGAAGCAAAGCTCAAAGAAATCATGGGCAATACCGAATCGGTCGCCGATGGTCTCTCCGAGCTCAAAATCGTCTTTGATATTCTCGCCAAAAAGGGAACTGGTAACTGCATTATTGATTTCATGATTATTCGCGGCCTCGATTATTATACTGGCACTGTGTTCGAAATTATGCTCGAAGATTATCGCGAAATCGGTAGCATTTCCGGCGGTGGACGCTACGAAAATCTCGCCAGCAACTTTACCGATCAGAAATTCCCAGGCGTCGGCGGCTCAATTGGCCTCACGCGCCTATTTTTCGTATTGCGCGAATATAATCTCATTAATATTGAGACCAAGCAACCCGTCGACTATGTCATTTTGCCAATTAGCGAAAACGAATACGAAGCTAGTTTTGAGCTTGCAGACAAACTCCGCGAACAGGGTAAAACCGTAGATGTAGACTTATCCGATCGCAAGCTTGGCGACAAATTTAATCGCGCCAGCAAAATCGCCAAATATGCCGCCGTAATTGGTAACGACGAAGTCCTCAGCCAAAAATTCACCGCCAAAAACCTTCAGACCGGCAAAATTATCGAGCTATAAAATGCCGCCCCAAACAGGGGCGGCTCATATCAGCTTCATGCTTGCTCGGAACGCTGGCTAATCACATATTGCTGCGCTTCCCGAAGCGTCATCGGGTACCATTCCATATAGTAGTTAACAAGAGCCCTTTCAGAGTCAGACAGAATCACCCCGCGACTCGTCTCTTTTATCCGTTCCGCATACTCACGATAGTCAAAATCTATCGCCATTTTCAACAGATCAGGATTGATTTCATCCGCACCGAAAGATTTCCAAGCCTCCTCTCCGATAGATGCCCGAAAAGCGCCAACCTTATCAATCGCGCCCGACGTATCCAAAGGTGGCGGCTGAAGCGCGTCCAGTTCCTCCTTTGTTATCGCATGGGAATCGTCCCTAAAAAGATCAACTCTCCGCTCGATTACTTCCGCGCGGGCATCATCTTCCGGCGTCCCGTGTCCCATCAAAAAGCTAATCATGCCTTTTTCGTACTCGCTAAACTCTACCATAAGAACACCCCCTTTCTAAAGAACACTTTTTTCAGTTAAAAATATTTTAGCGCGAAAAATCACCAAAGACAATTGCCGTGCGGTCATCGTTCTTGCGCGCACTCGCAATTAAATTTTTTGAGGCTTCTAGCGCATCAGTAGAACGACTCATAATAAAGCCGAGTTCGCGATCGCTCATTATATCACTGCCATAATCACCCGTAATGCCGTCCGAGCAAAGCACAACCCGATCACCTTGATGCAGTTCGACTTCGCCATATTGCCCCGTGCGACTACCACCTTGCGCAAGATCTTCTCTTCTTGCCCCAATCGCATTCCAAATAACGCTGCCTTCACCCTCATCGTGCGTAATTTGTCGTACATTATTATTTTTATCGACTATATAAATTCGCGAATCGCCAACCGATGCATATGCTAATTTCGTCCGCCCTTCATGTTGTACAACTTTTACTAATACCGCCGTCGAGACGCCAGCATTCTCATCGTTCAAAACACGCTCGTCAGCCACATTTAATACATATGCCAAGTTTGCTCCAGATTCCAGAATATAGTTATCGCTAAACTCACGCACGACGTTCTCAACTAACCGCGATGCTGCACGCCCACCCCGCATACCGCCGGCTCCATCAAACACGCCGTACATTTGTTGGTCTGGACGAACAAAATAGCTATCCTCACATCGCTCGTCCGCCCACAAACCTTTACTAATATTTTCTTTCGTGACTTGTCCCTCATACGCCTGCTTGCGCGACGTCTGCCAATAACCAACCTCTCCCGGCTGCCACTCCGCACTTCGCTCTCCTTCAAAGCTTCGATAGGAATCAGAGCGCTGAGGCGCACCTCCGCCATTTCGACGAATTGCCGCCTCTTCCTCTAGGGATTTGATGTTTTGCCAATATTCATCGCGTTTGCCATAAACTTTTTGGTAAAAATCTCGCATCGCCCGTTCATATTCCTGTCGTTTCTGCAGACCGCTCCCATCTTCTATGCTGTCCAAAAACGAATTTGCCCTATTATCAAAATCCATCGGCGTTGGATAACTACGCAAGAAGCTCGACAAATCACTTTCGGCTACATTTTGCCAATTACCAAATCCCACTTGCGTCATTTCCGCCAATATACGTTTTTCGTGCTTCGAGTCTAATCCCAGATACACATTTCTCAAACCATTCTCAAGATCGGAAGGGCGCGTAATCCTCTCTAGCAAATTCCTCTTATCGGTGTCCGTAATTAAACCGCTAGCCAACTCGTCTAATACTCTGTTACGCTCTTCTTCACTTACGGCCACATCCGGCATTTTTAAATATGCATCGCTAACGTCATCACCACCATAACGATTGCCTAAAACGGCAATTATTTTACGTTGCTGGCGTGCATTATTATATTTTTCAGCCGTTGCTAAGCTATCGCCACCTACAACCGCAGAATTGGGCGGCACATTCATATTTTCCCAGCCATTCAAATTGGCATTGTCGCCATCTTTGCCTTGTTGTCCCCATCTTTCGAATGACCTCATGCTTAAATATTAGCATAATTCTCATCATGTTATTTTTTAGTGTTAAACTATTAATACTAAGGAGAGGTATGGCACAACTATATTTCAGATATGGGGCAATGGGGTGCGGCAAAACTATGCAACTATTACAGGTTGCATTTAATTACGAAGAACGCGGACAGAAAGTCTGCGTTATTAAACCTGCAACCGACACAAAAAATGGCGCAAAACTACTCACTCGCATCGGCCCAGAAAGAGAAACTGATTTTTGCTTCGATCGACGCATGAACCTTTTTCGCCACATCGCCAATAAATACGCAAATGTCGACTGCGTGTTAGTTGATGAGTCACAATTTCTAACACCCAAGCAAGCCGATCAGCTCATGGAAGTTGTCGTAAAGCTAAACATTCCCGTCATTTGTTTTGGTCTTCGCCTAAACTTCCGCCTCAAAGATGGCGGCTTTGAGGGCTCGACGCGGCTTTTACAAATAGCACATAAAATTGAAGAAATTAAAACCATTTGCGATTGCGGCCGTAAAGCCACACTTAATACGCGTTGGCTAAACGGCAAATTAGTCACTGATGGACCAGATATTCTCATCGACGACGGTACGAATGAGATAAAATACCGCGCCATATGTATGCATTGTTATTATAAATACAAGGAGATGTAATAAATGTTTATTGTCATCGAAGGACAGGATGCTGCCGGCAAAGACGCCCAGGCGGAAAAATTTGCCGACTATTTTCGCGCGCAGGGCAAGAATGTTGCCCATTACGCCGAATCTGGAACCGCATCCAAGAACGACTTTGTCCGTACAATCGCCGAATTGAATTACGGTAGCAAAAACGACATCGATAAGCGCACACGCGCTTTGCTGTACCTCGTGAATCGTTACGAACAATTCAAAAAATACGCCGAACCAGCCCTTGCAAATAATGACATCGTTATTATTACGCGTTATTGGTTCTCTACTTACATTTACGAAGGATACGGTATGGGCGTGAGCCGCACATTAATTAAGCGTCTGCATCGATTAATTATGCCTGAACATTATTTTCAGCCCGACAAAATTGTCATTCTCACCCAATCGGACGAAAACCGCCAAAAGCGCATGGCGTTACAAGGGAAACGCACGCAAGAATTTTTCAAGTCGCAAGACGATATTTTTGGCAAGAAAATTAATAACGCCTATCTCAAAGTAGCCAAGGAATTCAACGCGCCAGTTCTAGACGCCTCGGGCACACCGGACGAAGTATTCGCAAATCTCAAAAAATTATGGAGTATTTAATATGCACGAATCCTGGAAGCCAATCCTACAATCAGAATTCAACCAACCATATTTCAAAGAGCTATCCGCTTTTCTTCACAGTGCTTATACCGCAAAAACCATCTACCCACCCAAGCAACAAGTCTTTTCTGCTTTCGCAAGCGACCTAAATGACATAAAAGTGGTAATTATTGGACAAGATCCCTACCACGGTCCACGCCAAGCAAACGGTCTTGCTTTTTCGGTTCAAGACGGAATCCAATTCCCACCATCGCTACGTAACATCTTCAAAGAAGTTCACGACGACGTTGGTGCTCCAATTCCTAGCTCTGGCGACCTCACACGTTGGGCTAAACAGGGCGTAATGCTACTAAACAACACTCTAACCGTCGAAGCGCATATGGCCGGAAGTCATCGCGGCAAAGGCTGGGAGATTTTTACGGAACACATCATTAGGTACCTAAACGAGAACCGTCCACATCTAGTGTTTATTTTGTGGGGCAGGGATGCGCGCAGCAAAAAGCCGCTCATTGATCAATCGAAGCATTTCATTATCGAATCAGCTCACCCATCACCACTTTCTGCTCATAATGGTTTCTTTGGCTCACGACCATTTAGCCGCTGCAATGCACAGCTGGACAAATGGGGTCTCAAAGCTATAAAATGGTAATGTATAAATCATATTAACAACCAAGGAAGCCAATGGACAATCGATCAGCTGATCAAAATATACCAACACAAGACGCCCCACAAGCCGCCGAGGCACCAAACGCAAACCCTGCGCCACAACCGACAAACACCGAAACACCAAGTACGCCACCCAAAGCAACAGGCGGAAAGAAAATCGCAATTATCGCATCGATAGCTACAATCGCGGTAGTGCTAATAATCGGTGTCGTCTTTTTGCTAATCTCTTTGAATAAAGATTCGGATAGTGAGAAAACTAATGCCAATAAGGACAGTAGCCAAGAAGAAAAACCAGACGAAACCCCAGACGACAACAGTCAAAACAAGAAAAAGACTGCGGTTCAAACTAGCTGGGAAAAACTAGAGTTTTCAATTGACGGAGTCAAGAAGCAGTTACCTATAACAGAAGAGGACCTGATGGAGGGGCTCGATGGATGGGGACTAGTAAAAGATAGAGAGACCTCCGGCGGATTTACTATCTACAACATACGATACGAGAAAAAAGATAGAGAAATCCATACAAAAAGGTTTGAACTATGGTTAAACGACAGCACTAAGCAATTTTTCTATCTGACCCACGAATTCAACGGGCCAAACGATAATAGTATGTTTGAAGTTAATGGCATCGACGAAACATCTCTAGAAAAAGACGTGCACGACAAACTCGGCAAACCAACTTCAGGAGTTGGAAAATATGCAGATAATCCAAATGCGAATAAATGGATTTACCGGTACATGGTCAACGGTAAAATAGACGAGGAAGATGGTCTATTCTTTGTTCGAGGCAAGAATAGCGACAACGGATATGTAGATACAATCATATTATCGTATACTAAAGGCTATCCGGACGAGGAAAATAATAAATAATAATATTTGCAAAATACTATTGACATTATAGCAAATCTGTGTTATACTCTAATCATAAGGTTAACCAACACGCAGATGCATCGCTACCAAGCGATGCATTTCCGTTTTTAGACAGTTTGCAGCAAAAAGCCGCTCATTGACCAATCGAAACATTTCATTATCGAATCAGCTCACCCATCACCACTTTCTGCTCATAATGGTTTTTTGGTTCGAAGCCCTTCAGTAAATGTAATCTCCAGCTCGAAAAGTGGGGCATGTCGCCCATAGAATGGTAAAATAAGAATAAGCAAAATCATTCTAAAAGGTACAAAAAATGCAAGACAATCAAACTACGCCGCTAGCGCCCACGGACACATCAGCGCCATCATCTACGCCCGATATTCTTTCCACTACCACAGAGCAACCATCACCTCAGCCCCCTATTAATGCGCCGGCCAAAAAGAAATCAAAAACCGGTATCATTATTGCTATTATCATTGCCATTGTAGTAGTTATCGGCATAGTCGTGGCCATAATCATCATTAACCAAAATCAGCCTAGCAACAATAATGAGCAAACAAAGCGCACCACCATAGAACCAGCCAAAGAAAGATATAATACATACGAAAAACTTGCACTCGAGTACCAATCCAACGGCATCGGTATAGCCGAATATTTCGCTCAACTTGTCTACCTAGAAACGGACACCTCTAAGCTTGATCCTATTTATAAAAGCGACTACGGCATTGATTATGGCACCTCTCACTTCGACGAAATCTGTAGTATTATCGAAAAACATTACAGTGACCTAGATAAAGATTTAGTCAAACAATTCCTTCTCGCCTACTCGCAAGAAGGATTCAACTACGGCACAGAATCAGACAATGTGAGCTCAAACGACGTCGTTCTCGCGAGCGACTCAAAAAAGCTAAAACAGCACTATTTTACCGAAGTAAAATATTCCAAGAATAAAAACTATCTCATCTGGTACACGAAGACAGGCGACGATAAAATCACCGACGAGCAAGCCAACACTATCGGTGACACGCTAGAAGACACCATCTCGGCATACAATGAGCTATTCGGCGTAAAATTCGAGCACGGCTCCATTTACACCTCTTTGTCTAATAAGCGCAAGCAGGCCGCATCCGCCTTACTTAAGAAAAACAATATCGACCCAGAAGCCTGGCGCAACGTATTAAATGTATATGTTTATGATACTGGTAGCGATGCCGTTCTGGCTCATTGGTCCACGCTCCGAAATTCTCTATTCCAGAAAATTGGCAACGATTTAATTATGGGCGAAGAATACCTCAACGCGCCATACTTCGTATTCAACAAGAGGTTCATGGACAATCAGACCCAACTCACACAAGTAGCAAATCACGAGCTTTTTCACCATTATCAGCACTTAAACTGCCCTAAGAATCTCGGAAAAAGCTGCCCCGAAACCGCCTACGCAGGCAACTTCAACTACAACGACATGTCAGCGAATTTTGCTAGCGCAAGCGTTTCGAAAAGCAGCAAAGACAGCTTTCTTGCAAAATGGAGCAACCTTTATAGTACCCAAACCGAAAACGGCCTTACTAACATAAAAAACTCTGGCGGTGACAGTAGCTCTACTGGCTACGGCGCATATCCATATTTGGTCGCTTACATAAAAGCCGGCGGAGATGCAAAAGATATTATGGCTGCACACTTAAGCGAAGAACCCCTAAGATATCTTTATGAAAAGGCTACTCCGGTCCAGTTGCGCAACGCCATCACCAATACGGCATTTTATGCACTTTCACATAGCTTTCCAGATGGTTACGTAGATTACACCTACGACGGCGATTCTATGCCCATTATTAACCAATATTCAACCATCGGCAAAACAACCGAGAGGTTAAAGCCAGGCGCAATTAAATACTATTCGCTCGACAAAGGTGATCTGATTCATCTAGAAGGAGATAGCCCTTATATAACCTACACGGTAATCGGCGATTACAAAAACATCGTCTCCGTCTCTGACGTACAGCTTGACGACATATCTGCCGACTCCTGCTACGAAAAATACAAAATATGCCATTTAGCTTACGCCAATGCCTCACTCGTCGATAGAGCCACCATTTCTGTCAACGTTAAAAAATTGGCCGCAGAAAAAGAGTACGCCATGCTATATAAGAATTATGAAGTTAGTATGAATATTTTCATCCGCATGAACGGCATTGCCACTACTTCTAAGTCTCAAGGCGTAATAGATGAACTACATCAACGCGAATACCTAGTAACAACCACGACAGTAAAATATATGCCAGTCGACACTAAAATATATACAGATTATTACCATAATTGTTCATACACATCCGTTCCGGGTTTGGGAATTGACGGCCTCAGCGATTTAATCGGTGGAGCCAATAAAGTTCCAAAATGGACAAAATCAAACGACGTCAAGTACCCCACCGATCTTGGCCAAATCGTCCGAAAAATTCGAAAGGGCGGCGAAGATGTAACTAGGGTCGACGAAAACCACTACAAACTTAAACTAAACGCACAAGATATTCGCGACCTCGTCCAAGCAAATAGTGAAACCGCCTCAGACGCTCCTCTGCCGTCAGAAGATATAGAGGCCGAAGTTGTCATGAACGGCGACTATGTGTCCCGAATAAAATATGACCTAAAAAACATGTTCGGGCTAGAATCATTCCAGGCATATATATCCTTTTCGAACTACAACGAGGCCGGATCCGTCTATATTCCACTCAACGTAATCAATAATGCCGAATAAAAGGGTTCTAATAATGGACACGAACGATCTCCAAATTATTGCGCAAAAAGCCGGTCTTACCGCCAGCCAAGCAAAAGTTTATATTGCTCTCATTAAAGAAGATGAACTCACCCCTGCACAAATGGCAGAATTTTCCGGCGAATCTCGCGAAAACTGTTACAGTATCGCCAAGCGCCTCGTCGAATTAAATTTGGCCGAAAGAACACCCGAACGCAAAACGACCTATCGCGCCCTTAATCCTAGCGCACTTCAGTCGCTCGCCGAGAACCGTCGCCGCGCCATCCAACGCAATGAGGTATTTGTAAAACAGAATATTGAGTCAATCATGCAATTATTCTATGCAAATAGCGAGATGCCGGGAGCGCATACAATTGAAGGAATGGGTGGAATCCGTGAAGTCTATAATGATATGCTCCATTCTAAAGACGACATTTTTCTCCTTCGTACTAGCTTTGATGCCGCACTCGGCAACGCCGAAGAGGGATTTCTGCGCAATTTTCGCGAGCAACGCGCTAAGAATGGCATTACTACCTATGCACTAACGCCGGATTATCCCGAGGCACGCAAATATGCTAAAGACGGCACAGACAAAGATATGCGCTTCAATCGAATTTTTATGCCAACCGATGCCTATACCGGTAAAGTAGAGATTGACGTCTATGGTAATAAAGTCGCCATGATCGCTTTTGGCGAAACCGAAATGGCTACCGTAATATCCAGCCCAGCCATCGCCGAAGCAATGCGCCAAATCATCATGATGCTACGTGATTATTATCGTCTGATTTATCCGCAAGAAGAGGAGTTGTAAAAACGGTTTTTACATTTTCTGGCCTCTTCTATCTCTGTTATTTTCATGAATATATATAATAATTGACAAATTACACACTATTTGCTATAATAAGTCTCGTTAATCGCTGAGGCGTGTAAGAACCAAGCATTAACGCATATTTCAAAAATCGTTTTTCCACTATTTCGGAACTATAGTTTTGGGCGTTGAGTCAATTACGCCCGGGTGCCACCCCAAAGGTCCTAGACCATACCGCGGGAACAAGCGTATCTGAATGGGCCCCTAACGCAATATGGGGCCAAGTAAGCCTAGCAATCGACTAGCTCGCCGCTGTCTGGAATCCAGCAGTTGGATAGAGCTAATGTCGGCGCTCTGACAAAGCGTGCGCTAGTAATCTTTAAAGATTTCAGAAAACGAAATCTCCGGAATGTGGCAACCGGTAACTCGCGAAGGCAAGCGGGAAAGGCCCTCCACTGGGATGGATGGTCGACCTGGCCGCCTTCGGGCGACCAGTTTTAGCTCCAGACTATGTCTGGTTTTAGTATCTCGCCGTTGGGAGTACTATACTAAAAGCACAAAGAAGTCGCCGGGAACGAGCCGAACCGGATAAAACGATGAGTAGTCAACGGAAGCCCCCAACGTACACTAAACAGGGGGAGTATGCGGGCATATGCTATCGTAGCACCGCATATCAGGATTAAACCTAAGCCGAAAGACTTCAGGGGAGTCTGCGATTGCTGGATGCGAGTAGAATGGCTTGGAAAACCATAATACGCCAGTAAGGGTCTCGCGCGGAGCCGAATTCGCGCTAAAAGGTACACTATTACCTCAATGTCTCGTCTTGATCGAGCATAAAGCGGCATCCGACCGCATTAGTACCTTCTTTTAAAGGTCCGACCTCGCGTCGGGCCTATTTTTCTTTCGTTTTTTACAAAATATGCTTGACAATTTATCAATAGTATGCTATACTCTAATCATAAGGTTAACCAATACGCAGATGCATCGCTACCAAGCGATGCATTTCCGTTTTTAGACAATTTTTACCCCCATTATAATCATACTTTTCCACAGGGGGATATTTTTTATCCACAGCCTATTTGACATTTTCCACGCTATCATGCTAGAGAAAATATTCAATTTCAAGACTACCATAAGCACTAAGGCCTACATATAATATAAGTACGACATCAAACTTCGGTCACTGATTGTCGGAGTATACGCAGTCGTTCGTATTCTGTCATTGTACGGGCGGCACCGAGCCGAAATAACATGGCTCACATAAATGACTCCAAAAATCTAATCATTTAAGGAGTAATTTATGCAAAATATTAACAAAACCGTTCAAAAAGGCGAGAAAGTAGAGGTCATGGCGCTGTTTAACTACAGCCAAATCCCATGTCAACCTTTATACTTCCGCCGCCGAGGAGAGAGTGAGGTAGAAATTACCGACACCCTCAGCGAACGCATCAAATTCGTTGGCAATCACGCCAAGCACATCTTTCAATGTGTTGCGGGTAAAATGTCCTGCCAACTAGAATTCGACAGCGCATCCTTAGCCTGGACGTTGATCGAGTGCTAGGGCGTTAACTCCTCGATCGAAATATCTGTCGTCTTATTGCGGCAGATATTTTTTGTTCGCAATAACGCCAATTGTGGCTATACCCAGGATAAATAGAGAAGTGGCCAATTCTGGCATAGACAGTCCCGTCTGAACCGGTTCAATATTAATCTCTTCCGGAGGGTCCTTTTCTTCAATGTCTAACTTCGTCCATTCTCCGACCATGTAACCCTTATCCAGCCAAGCCACTTCCAGAGTCACATCAGTGCTTTCTATACCATCTATCACGCCCGACAGCTCGGTCACCGGTACGAAATCCAAATCAACTCCATCAATGCGCACCAATATATACTTAGCCATATATGGCCAATTCCGAATCCAATCTAGTTGGATTTCGCCACTTGCATAGCTCGCCGAAACATTTTGCGGCGCCGGTATCTGATATGGCTCGCCTTCATACTCATGAGTAATAATCTTTATCGTGGTCTCAGCCATCTGGCCAACATCGTCTACTACGCGCAAGATAATCGTTTCTTTTTCGGGAAAATATACCGTACGCGAAAGTTTCGGATTATTGCCCGTAGACTCAAATGCGCGCCCATTAACGCTCCAAAGATACTCCACGATTTCATGTCCAGAACTAAAACTTTCCGAAGCATCTAGCTCCACAGTCCCGTCCATCATAATTCTATATTGATCCGTCGGGAGATGTGCTTGTATACTGTCGGGGATATCCTCTTCGTCGCTACTATCCTCGGCGCTCGCTAATGCAATCATTCTTTGCCTTTTCTTTAGCTTTTGGTCAACCTTTTCTGACATCCAAGTCAACTCGCCAAAGTCCGCATAATGCGAATGGCCCGCCATATCAAAAAGTAACTTCGTACTACCGCATATGTAATCCTGCCGATTGCACCAGAGGCCATATTTGCCCTCTAGGCCACTAGCTTCGTACGGATTGCTCATACCTAACGAGCCCGAGTAAGTTTTGCATTCTGGCACGTGCACCCGATATGCGGAAAGTCCCCTACCTTTACAAGCTTTCGGCGACAAGCCTTTACCTTCTGGCAGATAAGTCCAAGGATCACCAAATAGGCCAACATATACAACCTGTGCCGGGGCAAAACTTTTTACCGCTCGCGCCGCTACTAATGCGCCTTGAGAATACCCACCGAGCACCCAAAGCGTAGCAGGGCAACTCCTCATTGTGCTATTGTAATAATCCTGCAAGTTCCTAACGCCCGAAGTTACGCTTCGTCCAAACGCAAAGGCCTTGCCACCGCCAATTTTTGCCCCAACTGCATTTATAGGATTTTTTACCGTGACTGCCGGATAATCCAAATCTGTTATCCGATACGAATACCCTCTGCGTTTTGCTACCTTAGCCATCGCGGATTTAAACTGCCTTCATTCGTTGGTATCATTACGCGCCGTACCAGAACCGCGTACATAGACAAACTCAATATCCCGACAGCTAGAATTATGCTCAATACCAACATCGCTAGCAAAAGTTGGCGTCGACAAAGAACAGATTCATATTATGCAAATTAGACCAAATAATACTTTTTTCATGCCCATATAATCCCAAATTATGCCGCCCAATTAAAGCACGAGCTCAATAAAAATGGTAGAATAGGCTTAACTATGGCTTATGATACAGGAAACATTATTGAAGTTAAAAATTTCGGCATATCTTTCGCTGGCAAGACTGTCATAAAAAGTCTGTCATTCAACGTAAAACGAGGAGAAACTTTCGGGCTTCTCGGTAGCAACGGCAGCGGCAAAACCACTACAATTCGCGCCTTGCTTGGATTATATCAACCAGACGCAGGAAAACTACTAATTAACGGTAAGCCATTCGACCCAAACGGCGAAACGAAAATTGGTTACCTCCCCGAAGAACGTGGTCTGTATAAAAAAGAAAACGTCATCGACACGATGGTCTACTTTGGCAGATTAAAGAACGTCAAAAAGCCACGCGAATGGTCAATGAGCTATTTAAAACGCGTCGGCCTAGAAGATTTCGCTAAAACCAAAATCGAAAAGCTTTCGCAGGGTATGCAGCAAAAAGTCCAGCTAGGCATTACGGTCATGAATGAGCCAGACATTCTTGTACTCGACGAGCCAACCAAAGGCTTCGACCCCGTAAACCGTCGTCTGTTGATGGAAATTATCGAGGAATTACATCAAAAAGGAAGCACCATTATCCTTATTACTCATTACATGGATGAGGTCGAAAAACTTTGCGACCATATCCTATTACTAAAGGATGGCGTAGCGCGCGCAAGCGGCACAATCTCAGAAGTGCGACGCAAATTCCATAAAAACTCTCTAGATCAAATATTTATAGATATTTATGGCGAACAGGAGGAGCAATACAATGCATAAAACTTTGCAAGTTATCCGTTTCGAAATCGTACGCAGTCTCAAAAAACCTTCTTTTTGGTTAGCCGCATTATTAGTGCCAATCCTGCTTGGCTTTTATATTTTTATCGCCGCCATGTCCGGCTATAATGCCGGCGAAGCGCTCGAAGCGGGCGTAGACACCTCGGATATGTCCTTAGGCATTTTTGATGAAGCTAAATATTTAGCTACCAAAACCGTCATTAACCAAGACAACAAAGAGCAGACACTACGTGAGTACAAAACAAAAGAATCCGGCGTTAATGATATTAAAGAAAACAAGCTCGACGTTTTCTATTATCTGCCCGCTAGCTTCGAAAAAGATCATCGAGTCGAAATCTACGTCAAACCAGACTCAGTTGGCATATTCGACAACTATGCCAACCCTATTCGCGGACTCCTATCCGCCACCGCGCTCGCCGAAACTTCAGAAATAAATTACGCAATCATCACCGATGCAATTGATTACAGCACGACAACATTTTCCGCCGAAGACGACCACGTAGTAGACATGGCTGAGTTAGTTTCGAAAGTAGCAATCCCAGCCATCGGCCTAGCTATGTTCTATATCTTGATCGTCGTACTTGGTAACCGTCTAACTGCCGCAATGGTTGAAGAAAAAGAGAATCGCATCAGCGAATTAATCCTAACTAGCATCAAACCCATCCATTTAATCGTCGGCAAAATCATCTCACTTATGGCTCTGGGGATTATCCAGCTAGCCGTCCTCATTATTCCGCTAGTCATAGCCTACTTTGTTGCCAAAAAATACGACGCCATTCCTTTCAATATCACAATTAATTTCGATCCAGTGCTTATTTTGGAATATGGCGTTCTGCTGATCATGTCATATTTCCTATTCACGTCATTATGTGTTCTGATCGGCACGCTCACTTCGAGCGCAAAAGACGCCAACTCATTCATGTCTGTAATTATTATCCTAACAATCCTACCAATCTTTTTCATGAGCTCGTTCGCCAATCACGACGTTCAACCGCTCGCATACTTCTTATCATATTTTCCGCCAAGCGCACCACTCGCATTGATGATGCGTGGATTATTTGGCACATTACCAACTTGGGAACTGCTTATCGGCATTGTCGATATAACAATCGTCGGCCTCATTTCTTCGCGACTCGCCACATACATTTTCTGCCATAACGCCATCGCGTCCACATCAAAAATCGACTTCAAAAAATTACTTGGAGCTCCACGAAAAACATGGAAAAACTAAGCATAATTATTGGCAAAAGCGTTCAGGCAATTTCACACCTTCGTGGCGGTGGCGGCTCAGCCTTACCTGGTCTTGTAATCGAACGAATCAATCCGAAGTTTATTAAACAAATCTTATCCAAACTACCGCTTGGAGTAGTAGTGGTCTCTGGGACTAACGGAAAAACCACCACGACAAAAATCATCAGCGAATTGTTTGAAAAACAAGGCTTAAAAGTCTTCACCAACAACACCGGCAGCAACTTCGTACGCGGAGTTATATCGGCTATATTGCAGAATATCAAAATAACCGGGAAATTCGATTATGACATTGCCGTACTCGAATTAGACGAGGCGCATGCCGTAAAATTCACCGAGGTCGCACCCATCGATTACTCATTGTTATTAAATGTGCAACGCGACCAGCTCGACCGTTTCGGCGAAATTGATTACACGGCAAGTCTGCTACAGAAAGTCGCCGACGCAACGCGAAAAACTGTCGTATTGAATCGCGAAGACCCACGCGTCGGAAAGATAAAAGCCAAGAATATTAAATATTACGGACTGTCCAACTCGCTAATCAAGAAGTTTCCGTCCGACGACGACTTAATAGTAACCAGCAATACAAAAAGCTCTAATAAAAACGCTGACGTAATTTTCGAACACCTCGAAGGGCAACGGGCGACATATTCAATAGATAAAAAGGATTACACCATTAATCTGAAATTGAAGGGTATTTATAATGCCTACAATGTAGCCGGCGCACTTGCACTTTGCCATACCGTCATGCCAGACGCTAAAGTTCAACGACTTATCGACGACATTTCAACAATCGAATCCGCTTTCGGACGTGGCGAAAGTTTCATAATTAACGGCAAAGAAGTAGAAATTCTCCTAGTCAAAAACCCATCTGCCTTCCAACTAAGCATTGCCTCATTTGCCGACGACAGCCACGACTATATGATTGCCATCAACGATAAAATTGCCGATGGACGCGATATTTCATGGTTATGGAATGTAAACTTCGATAAACTCGACAATAATATCAAGCTAGTATCTGGCATCCGCGCCTACGATATGGCTTTACGCCTAAAGTACGACAACATTGCAGTAGACCGTATCATAGAAAATCTAGAAGAAGCCGTAGACGCTTTCATCTCCGACGGAGAAAAGCCGAAACGCATCTTCGCAACCTATACGGCCATGCTAGAAATACGTAAAATTATTTCCGGAAAGAGCATTCTATGAAATTGAAAATCCTTCATCTATACCCAAAGGAAATGAACCTTTATGGCGATCACGGCAACGTGCTAGCCATCAAGCGACGCTGCGAATGGCGCGGTATCGACGTCGAAATCGTCGAGCACGAACCAGGCAACAAAATCCCTGACGATATTGACATTATCTTTGGTGGCGGCGGTCAAGATTCGGGGCAGGGCAAAATTGAAGATGACCTACAAGCAATCGCGCCAAAGCTCAAAGATCTCATCAACGACAATACACCTTGTTTAGTTATCTGCGGCGTCTATCAATTATTCGGCAAATACTACAAAACCGGCTCCGGCAAAACCATCAAAGGCATTAATGTTTTTAATGTCACTACGGACGCAGGAAAGGAACGTTACATCGGCAATGTCACAATCAAGTCTAATGAATTTGGCGAAATAGTCGGCTACGAAAACCATTCCGGCCTCACAAAGCTTGGTGAAAATATGAAGCCACTCGGCGAAGTAATCGTCGGCGCCGGCAACAATGCAAAAGACAAAACCGAAGGATGCCGCTACAAAAACTGCATTGGCACCTATCTGCACGGACCAGTTCTACCAAAAAATCCAAAACTAACCGATTTCTTCATCGCCAAGGCGCTAGAGCGCAAAACCGGGCAAAAACCCAAACTGGATAAGCTAGACGACACAGTCGAAAATAAAGCTCGCACAGTAGCCGCAAAACGCCCCCGTTAAAGAAAATACCCTCCGGAAAACCCGGAGGGATTGAAAAATGTACATGTTTTAATAGAGAAGAGCAACGAGTCGATCGAAGAGGCGCCCAAGCGCGTTTCTTGCCTTCACCGCTTCATAAGCCGCAGATTCATCTCCTGCTTCGCGAACACCCCACATATGAAAAAGCCCCTTCTTCGTGACTCTGTATATAGCTCCATTCTTCAGAAAGAAAATATCTTTTGTTCTTTCCATTTTACCCCCCCTACTAGTCGAGCTCTATTATCTTAAACAACAACCTTCTAATTATAGCACAAATACGCAATATTGTCAAGATATTCGTTATTTTTCAACTTTTAGACTAGCTGGAATTGTCGACCAACGTAGACGTTGGCCAACGGCATTCTGCTCATTCGCATCTGCCATGCGCGTGATACAATCGCCTGCCGACGTGGTTGCGTGATAGTCATATTTCCAACTGACTGCCAGCCTTGTTAATTTTGCATTTTGAATTTTTTCCAAGCAGGAGATTTTATCTTTTAGACAAGCCTTTCCCAAATCATCCCACTTATCAAAGTCGACATCCTTTACATTAATGTCTGCATTCGCCTCAATCGCCGCCGAACGTGAATACTCACCGCCACTATACTGATCGAACATAAAGTTGCCCATTGAATACACGATCAGCTTATTATTATATGCCTCTGCATCTTGTACCCAGTGCGGATGATCGGCAATTACCGACTCAACGCCTGCATAATCAATCATTCTGCGGTATAAGTTTTGGCGCAGCTCATCATGCGACGGCTGATATTCGGCACCCATATGCGGCATTGCAATCGTTGGCACATATGTCGCATATTTTTTCATATTATCAATATAATCGCTTCCAGGAACACCAAACACACCATGCGCAGAACAAAAGCCGAATGGCATTTGAATTTTCTTTGACTTTTTGTTATCGTAAGTCACATTTATTGGCAAAACTACAATATCGCAATTTTCCGCCTCCGCCGTATCGCGCGTTTGCTCACTCTGAACGACTCCAGAATACTTCGGCGTACCAAAATATTGAATGCCAGCATCGCTCAAATGTTTTCGCGTTTCAGTTAAACCCACCCCTCCACCTTGGTTATCCGTGTGGTTATTGCCTAACAAAAATGCCGTAAAATACTTCTTCGCTTCCGGCAAATAATCCGGGTCACAATTAAAAATAAAAGAGTTATTTTCCTCAGCGTAATTGTGTTCATTATTTTCTTTTTGCACTAGTGGACATTCTAGCCCAGCAATCCATGCGTCATAGCTATCAGGCTTCAATGTATCTAACTTAGAAAACGGATATTTTACGCCCAACTCCGACGCGCGCGCCAATTGATTTGTGCGTCGCCCCCAAAAGGTCGTACCAGCAAGCAGCATCTTCATCCTTGCACTTGTTGCGACCGGCTCCGGTTCTGGCTCTGGCTCCACTTCGGACAAGCTAGCGTTTGAGGCGATAGAGTTCTGCTCTTGCTGCTTGATGCCTGCCAGAATAAGGCAAGTTGCACAAGCTGTAGCTGCTACTCCAATCAATAGAAATACTGCTATACGAGTTTTATTCTCGAAACCTATCATAGTTACATTGTACAACCTTTTGCTTTTTGTGATAATCTAATAATAAGCGTAAGCCAAAAACAAACATGCTATTTCAGTACGTCATCCTCCTTACTATTGGGCTAATTACACTCGTCAAAGCGAGTGATGTTTTTGTGGACGCCGCCAGCTCACTTGCTGCGCATTTGCGCGTACCTAAAATGCTTGTCGCACTCACGGTTGCTGCCTTTGGCACTTGCGCACCCGAGTTGGCCATATCCTTCAAATCCATGGCGACAGGGAACTACGATATGACACTAGCAAACGTTATCGGATCTAGCGTCGTAAATATCTTGCTCGTTGTAGGAATTGCCTCTATTGTTTCGCCAATTTCCGTCAAAGAGCAAACGGTAAAAAATGAGCTTCCTATCTTGGCTGCTATTACCTTGGCTTTCTTTGTCTCTTTGAACGACACCGTATTTGGCGCAGCAATAAATGGACTCTCACAAATTGACGCCATTATCCTCATGATTATGTTCGCATTCTTTTTACTGTACATTTTCGTTACCGTCCATTTCGACAAAAACCATCAGCGTCGGAAACACCATAGACGACGTCAAGCCAAATACACACTCGGCCGTTCCATCTTATATATCGTTATTACTTTATTATTAATCGCGCTCGCCAGCGACATTGCCGTAGATAACGCCGTGTATCTGGCGGAAGAATTGCGCATTAGCCAAAAAATTATCTCTATGACTATAATCGTAATCGGAACATCGCTACCAGAACTAATTATGACCGTAAATGCCTCAAAGAAAGGCGAGCACGATCTCGCGGTCGGCAATATTATTGGCACTAATATATTTAATATCTGTATTGTTTTAGGCCTACCAACATTAATATTTGGTGGCTTCACCTCCGCTGCATTCAATATTATCGATACGCTCGTAGTTCTATTCGCCGCCATTATGTATTATCTCTGCAGCAGGAGCAGCAAAAAACTAACTAGAGTCGAAGGCATCATGATGGTAATGATCTTCGCCGCCTACTATACTTACGTGCTAACCCCATAAAATTGCAACGACAGCCGAGGAATAGCTATAATATAACCATGAGCCGTAATTACGAATCCCCAGACGAAGTATCTAGCGGAATCGCTTCTCTGGAAAGCGACGACAACAAGCAACGCGCCGGCAATCAACAAAAAATCGGTACAGCCTTGCTGAAATCTATTGCATACCAGGACAAAATCCCCATAAAGCTAGGAGAAGCCGAAGCATCCTTTGCGAAACAAAGACACGAGAAAGATCCAAACCTATCCTCCATAAATGGCGCCGAACGCAGAATATATTTGCACTTAGATGCTATTAAACGAGCCATAGATGCGGGTGGCGATGATGTAGAAAAATCCATCCTGGACGAAATCGTCCACGGCAGTCCAGACGCCAAAATATCCGGCATCCATATCGCGACCATGGAAGATATTCCCGAAAGCTATTGGCGAACGCAAGAGCAAATCATGAGAGATCAAGACGGCAGACTAACAAAATTAGACGATTTCGAAAAAGAGATGCTTCAAAAAGACATTGCCGAAAGACAGCGAGAATCTATCGAATCATGGCTAGACTACCTCCAAAATGAATCTTGCCCATATCCTACCTGGTTTAAGCTATATGCACTCGACGGCGTATCTAAAATGGGCGTTTTTAATAGTAAAAGAAAACAATTTACCAAACGAGATACCGCTTCGGTTGCCCCATATCCACACCTTGACCAGGCATCGCTAGGCAAAGTCTTTCAGGCCGTTATAGATTTCTACGACTCCAAACCAAATAACGCAAATGACAACCAAGACGCAGAGTTGCCAGCATTAGTTAAAAGTGGAAACTTCAACAAACTATACTCAAAATTTCTCCTAGAAGACCGTAACATTGTCGAAGTTCCGAAAGAAACCAAAGATATACATGGCGAGTGGGTTGAATATAACCCGGGCGACGAAGAAAAACTAGCCGTCGCCGCCGATGGTACACCGTGGTGCATCGCCAGCCCCACAGTTGGACGCAACTATTTAGAATACGGAGATTATCTTGGCGAAAACGATCCCGATGCAGACAGCAAGGCAAAGTTTATCCTCTTTCATCTCATGGATCCAAAAACCGAAATCCCCTCAGCAAGCGCCTGTGCATCTATTCGTTTAGACACGAAGGGAAAGGTTGCCGAAATATCTGGTCTACAAGAAGGTCAAGCCCTAAACGATTCATTAGTACCTATAGTTGAAGAAAAAGCGAAAGAGTTTCCGGGCGGGGAAGATTTTCTAGAAGCTTTTGCAGACAAAAAACATTTAATTGCAGTCGACCGCAAATGGCAGAGCGGAGAAGACCTTAGCCAAGAAGATATTGATTTCATCAATGGTGATTTTCATACGTTAGATACATATAACAGCACCGACCCGCGCATAGTTTTTATGAGAGAAATCGTTATCCCCCTCCAAAATGGCGAAGATATCAGCAGTACCGCCAAGATGCAATCTAGCAAAATAATTAATAATATCGACGGCCTTATCCGGCACAATATCAGCATTAATCAAATCATCAACTGGCTCTATTCAGATGATATCGTAGAAAACCTCGATACTCTCATTGCGCACGATGCGACCATAGATCAACTCGTCAGCAAAATTCACTCTTATCAAATTATCGAGAACCTCGACGATTTAATTGCCCGCGGCGCCACCATTGAGCAAATTCACCCCCATCTCGACTCGACAGATATTATTGAGAACCTCGACGATTTAATTGCCCGCGGCGCCACTATTGAGCAGCTTTGCTCGCACCTCGACTCAAAAGACGTAGCCAACAACCTCGATTTCCTAATGGCCCATGGCGCCAATATTAATCAACTCGTATCGCGGCTAGACGACGACGCCGTTCATTACCTCGACGCTCTCATGGCTTACGGCGCTAATATCAATCAAATCGTCTCAGGCGCAAGCTCCAAGGATATAATTGACAACTTGGACAAACTACTCACCTTCGGTGCCGACGTCAACAGCATCGCCCTCGAACTCAACCCTAAAGAAATAGCCGAATGCCTCGACATCTTCCTTACTCATAATGTCGATACTGATCGCCTAATTATAGAAATGAATATAAGCGATATCATTAAAAATCTCGACACTCTTACGGCGCATGGCGCAGACATCGGCTGGATTGTCTTTAATCTGACTAATAGCGAAATTCGAGAACATTTCGACACATTAGTGGCACATGGCGCCGACCGAGAACGGCTACTGGAAGACATGGAAGCAGAATAATATAATAATCACCTATTCACGTAATTGAATGGTAATATCGAATATGCTTAAATAAAACTAGTAACGGCTCTATCGTGCCGCCACAAAATAATAAACAAGGATTCCTATGGGTGCTATATTCTTTCTAACTATATTTTGGCCTATCGTTCTGGCAGTGGGAGTATTCGCACTCATACTGCCTTATATTCCTTACATTACATTAGCTCACGGCATTTTCTGGCTAATGATTGGCATATTAGCCAAATTCATCTCAACCAAATATCAACTATTCAAGAAGGGCCTTTCCCACAAGAAAACATGGGTACGTATTATTACCGAAATTTTTCGCTGGGTTGTTTACATTGATATAGTCGCCAACATAATCCTTATTATTGGAGCTATTATTCTAGCTGTCGTATTTATTACTAAGGGCATTACGCCAATCCCGTCTTAATACTATTTTGCTCAGGCATCTCCTATGCGCCTATTGACATATGGCGACAAATCTTATAAAACTATAATGTGCTCATAAATTATAAGGAGGTGGTAAACGCATAATGAGCAAGATCTTTTCAATTGAGGGCAATTTTACGCAGAAAGGAGAATGGTCGCGGCCAGACCCTTCCTTCAAAGGGAAAATTATCGTCGAAGACGATGGGTCATTTTCTGGCTATTGCGATGAGCTATATGGCAGCATTTCTTCGGACAAAACCAGATATCTATTCGGGCACCTTGCCCAGGACGAACACGGGGAAGTGACTGGGATTGCGTTCTTTAAGTTATCTAACGATCGCAAACAAGCTCCACTCATCTACCTCGTCGCCAACCTAAAAACAGATCGGGTAGCGCTCTGGGGATCCTTATCACTCAGTTTCGGAACACTAGTGTCATGCATGTGGCATGGCGAAGCTACCATTAATACCGAGGAAGAACCCGACTCCGACGAAGTTAGGGATAGCATCACTAAACGTCTGAACAAATTCGACGCCAACGTCAATCGCAACAGACTGTACCGCGAAGAGGCGACAGAACAATGTCGCAAAATAATTAAAGGCCTGCAGGAACTCAAATAATGATTTCGTCACACTTTTGATTATTATGGTAAACCTTAGCCCCATCAAAAAGCCACGAACTAGTCGTGGCTTGTTTTTTTATTTAATGCATTCCAATCAACAAAAAAACGGCCAAAACGCCGAATCAAACAGTCCTGGTGGAGCATAAGAGACTCGAACTCTTGACCTCCTGCTTGCAAAGCAGGCGCTCTAGCCAACTGAGCTAATGCCCCAAATTGTAAAATATTCATTAATTCAGTTGGCTAGAGCGCCGATGGCGCGG
>JAEEGJ010003426.1_pt1 | contig 61578 bp, 47 predicted proteins | sample 8958761 | NCBI WGS metagenome assembly JAEEGJ01 (sample SAMN16246546, study PRJNA631951) | gut metagenome | biome: gut microbiome; feature: rumen; material: RS-attached | host: Bos | place: Iran: Karaj | collected 2018-10 | reverse complement strand
TCCTCGTCCAGGAAGGTAATGACAGAGGTATCGGTGTAGTTGCAGGCGGTTCTTCCGACTCATACTACAACAAGGCAAAGGGCAGAACATTGGAAGAGCAGCTCAAGACATGGACAGTAATCTGCTGCGTTCTCTTCGCAATCGTTTCCGTTGTGCTTTATCTCTCAATCGCCAAGGCTTGGTAATAAGAGCTTAAGTAATACCGAAGGCCGTCTCTTTCACGAGGCGGCCTTTTTTGTTTGGCGGTGGCGGATTGTTTTTTTTGTATTGAAGATACGGCGCGCATGATCTCGACCTTTTCCGGTCTGTTTTTCTATTTTGGCTAAAACAGGAAATGATATAGGAAAAACAGCCCGTTTTTTCCTAAAACGTTTTCTGGATTTGCATATTTGGGAAAATAGTTGGAAAACCCAAAGCAGCCTATGGCTTTAATTCATAGCGGATAAGCAGACTATGTCTCAAACTCGTGACGGATAAGTAGCATATGGCTCAAACTCATGGCAGATAAGCGTCCCATATACCGCGCTGTTTAATTTGGTCTCAAGATACCTGATGTCAAAAGGCACGCCTTCTTTATCATGGGTGAAGATAATATCCTGCTCTGGTACTAATCCGGCGCCGGCATAGTTGTTGTACTTGATCTTTACATCCCTGAGATAATCAGCAGATTCTTTCATTCCAAGATGCTCATGGAACTTGCAGTTATCTAATTCTTTTATGTAGATAACGAAGTCCGTGTTGATCGGTTTGACCAGTCCGGCCAGCATTATTTCCGGCTCGTACTTAAAAGGAATTCCATTTTCAGTATAATAGGCAGCGATATCACGCTCTGCGGCTGACCTGTAATAAATTCCCTTATAGAGATAGTTTTTGTATTTAGGGTGCTTAGTGTTCGCATCATTTTTAAGGCTGTCGAAAAAAGCTTTGTCCAAGACGACCCGCTCATAGTTGTTCGTGTAGAAGGAGTGGATTATCTTTTGCGGCTTACATTCTTGAGGCGGAGGGCAATTGAAGTTGCTGTTCCAATATATTTCGTAGATTTTTAAATCGTTTTCCAAGGCATCCCTTTCGAGTTTTATTTGATAGTACTTTTGACCGGCTGGCGAGTTAAGCAAATACTTATGGGATCCAATGACAACCTGAAGCTGTTTAATGCCGTTATGTGTATGTGAGTGCAGCTTAATTACAGGAAACTCTTTAAGCCGCTCTTTGCAGTAGTTTATCTTGAGAGCAAGATACTCTCGAGGGATGTATCTGTTAGTGTATTCCATGATTTGAGTATAAGTTCTTTGTTTGTCGGTTTTCAACCGACAAATACCGACAAATGCCGGTAAATCAGGCATACTTTGTCGGCTTTGACTGAGAAGTGCGTATGGGTGATGTGAAGTTTTTATCTTGGGTGAGGATGTTTTAATCACCAATGCTTTTTTCGCCGGCTTGAGTAATGATGGCTCACAGGCTGAGTGTTGTTTTTGCCTTTTCCTGATTTACCGTTTTTAGGAAAGAAAACAGGAAAATTAGCCAGGTTTTTCCTAAATCTTTTCCTGAAATAGATGCTTTAGGAAACAAATCCGGAAAACGCAACCTTATGATCCTCTACACCGCCTTATCTGTTGAAGCTTGTTGTAGTAAGATATAGAAAAATGAATAGAGGGACAGATATGGAAGAAAGAAAAAGAAGAGCGGGCTTTGCCGAGAACATGAGCGCAGCCCAGAAACGAAGAAACAGAATAATCAAAGCAAAGGAAGAGCAGACAGCGCTTCCGCAGACGTTGGCTGACCAGGCGCCGAGAGGTCCGTTGCAGGTAAAGAACCAGGTAATCGGCATTTTGAGACAGACTCCGACGGGCGGTGTTGTTATTCCCGATCCTTCCTTCAGAAGTACGGATTACGGCGCGATCGAGATCGATAAGAATCACTTGAACGGCGCGCCATTTAACATGGTCGTTGTTTGCGAAGTGCTTAACCCCAATTGTGACAGGGGCGACTGCAGGGGAAAAATAACCGAAGTCCTTGGAGACTACGGCAATAACGATGTCAGGATGCTGACTGTTTTAAGACAGTTCGGCCTGTCACAGACATTCCCTGAGAAGGTGCTCGAAGAAGTAGAGCCCTTGCCGGTCAATCCCGATCCGGAACTTATAGTTAATGAGATTGCCGGAGGAAGACGTGATAAGCGTGACCTTCTGACGATCACTATAGACGGCGAAGATGCTAAAGACCTTGATGACGCAATTTCCATTGAGAAACTAAGGAACGGCAACTTCAAGCTTTATGTCCATATCGCTGACGTCTCAAATTACGTCAGGGAAGGAACGGCTCTGGATGCGGAAGCTTTCTCAAGAGCTACGTCAGTTTATCTTGTTGACCGCGTTATCCCGATGCTTCCGCCGAAGCTCTCAAACGGCCTTTGCAGCCTTAATCCTAATGTCGACAGACTTGCCATGACGGCTGAGATGCTGGTTGACCGCGAGGGCAGCATCTACGGCGGCGACCTTTATGAGAGCGTTATCAGATCTGACAGGAGAATGAGCTACAAGGAGTGCTTCAGGATCCTTACTGATCCCCAGCCGGAAGACGATGAAGAATACGGCGAGATCATCCCGATGCTCATCCAGATGAAGGAGCTCGCAGAGATTTTGAAGTCGATGAGAGACAGGCGCGGCGCGATCAATTTCGAGATGCCTGAGACAAAGGTTATCCTGAATGATGACGGTACGGTTAATGACATCATGGCTTACCCGATCAACTTCACGAACGGCATTATCGAGTCGTTCATGATCTGCGCAAACGAGTTTGTCGCAAAGAAGTTCTTCGACCTCAAGTATCCGTTTGTATACCGTGTGCATGAGGATCCGGATCCGATCAAGATCGCGAGATTCTCTAATATTGCGAGATATTTCGGCGCGTCGGGAAGGCTTTTCGGAAGGATATCGCCTTTGGATGTCCAGCGGTTCATGGGGACCATTGGCGACAAGACGGCGCTTCCGGCATTGGATGAGATCCTCTTAAGGTCGATGGCGAAGGCAAGATACTGCTCCGACTGCCTGGGCCACTTTGGTCTGGCATCGAAGTTCTACTGCCATTTCACATCTCCTATCAGACGTTATCCTGACCTTTACATTCACCGCATAATCAAGAGCTATCTGCACGGCGAGAATTCAAGAAGCCACTTCGCGGGACTCGTCGACAATGCGGCTGAGCATTCGTCCGACATGGAGCGCAATGCGGTCGATGCTGAGCGCGCTTCTGACGACATCAAGATCTGCGAATACATGGCTGACAAGATCGGCGAGCATTATGACGGCATCATATCTTCCATTATCGATGCAGGATGCTTCGTAAGGCTCGAAAACACTGTCGAAGGATTCGTTCCTTTCAGGTCTTTGCGTGACCACTATTTCTTCGATGAGAGGACATACAGGGCGATTGGTGCACACGGCGGCAAGATCCTCTCGATCGGCATGCCCGTGACGATCGTTGTCGAGAAGGTCGATACTGAAGAAAACAAGATTGATTTCTCCTTTGAATACGGCTTCGAAGAAGAGCGCGATCCGATGGAAAAGCACTTGTCCAAAGGCCGCGTAAAAGAGCCTCACAAGGTTAAGAAGGGCGGAAGATCCGGACGAGGCGGTGCATCTTCGGGAAGATCCGGCAGAGGCGGCGCTTCAAGAGGCAGTTCTCCCAGAGTAACTTCATCCAGAGGCGGCTCAGGCCGTTCGGGCGCAGGCGGATTTGCAGGCAAGCCCAGGTCATCAGGAGGAAGATCCGGCAGAAGCGGAGGAAGAGGCAGAAGATGAAAAGCTTACTTATAAAAGACACGACAAGGGAAGAGCGCGAGCAGATAGTTGCAGAGTCCATAGGTTATATCGATGGTTCATGTGACGGCTGCAGTGCAGGTCTTGCGGATATGTATCAGGACTACATTGAAGGCAAGCGTGAGATAAAGGATATCAATATGGAATTCCGTGCAAACTATCAGTCTGCGGAAGGTATTAACGACCGTAATCACTGTTCTATGCAGTGAATCATCACATCAAAACTGACTAGTCAAAAGGGGGTATTTCACATGAGGAAAACAGTAATTACAATGGCACTGTTCTTAGGTTTGACCGTTGCTGTCATGACCGGTTGTACAAGCAGCAAGCCATTTGAAAAGATCGATGTAATTACTTATGCCAGAGCGTATGGAATCCTGGAAACCTCAAGTACAAATGCCCGTGGCGCAATCGATACCTTTACCGGCAGAAGCGTACCTTCCTCCTACTATATTTCCAAGGATAAAGATGAGGCAAAGTATCTTTACGATAACTATATGAATAAGAATAACTGGTATCCCAAAGCTGATATCGAAGAGATAATGGTTGTGGTTGCCAGAGAAGAGATCGGCGTCGCTGTTTATGACTGCCATTGCTATTTGCTGTATTTCGATGACCAGGCCAAGGCAAAAGCTTATTATGATGCCAATGTTGCCGACGTAAACAGCGACCGCAAGAATAAAACGGGTTATAAAGACGGTTATGCTTACTGCATCACTTACAGCCTGACTGCCAACAGAGCCGGCAATTGCGATTGGGTGGAAGGCGTTTATCTTAAAGGTAACAGTGTAATCCTTATAGAAGGCTTCTCCCCGTTAGATGAAAGAAAGACATTTACCGATTATATCTTCGGCAAACTCCATCTGGCAGATCCGATAACATTGAAATAACAGCGGAGGATTGATAATGGAAAAGCTTAAGAAGATATTCGTATCAATTCTTGCTGCAGCACTTTGTGTGTTTGCGTTTGCAGGCTGCACCGGTCAGACTCCCAAGGAACCTTTGGATGTGAAGAAGGTAACATATCTGATCTATTGCGGAGACATTCAGGAAGTGGAAATGTATGTCATCACCGACGATCTTAAAGTCACGCATTATACTATCTGGCCGGAAGACGGCAAGGACTATGATTACTTTGCAGGCGAACTGCCTTCTGAAGACAACTATGAAGTAACCGAATCTGAGATGACGGAAGAGAACTGGAAGAGTATGGTAGATGCTCTGACTGAGGCAGACTTCATGACGATTCTGGAAGAATTTACGAATAACGGTGCCATGGATGCTTCAACTTATTATATTAGAGTTGAGACTTCAGATGGTGTCCATCAGTCAGGCGGATATAATGCAGGCGGCAGCCAGGATCCTGAAAGCAGGAGATACTCTGATGCAAGGCAGGCAATAGAACGTGCGCTGGACCGTGGAGTCTACTGAAACTTTGGTTTAGAAATCCTATTCTGTATCCGTTAATAAAATACTTACAGCTAATTTACCTTTTGCTTATTGGTTTAAGGCTTAAGTTCAAACTATACTAACCTTATAGTCCGTTATTAGTTTTTCATAACAGTATAAGGAGGTGTTGAAAGTGATAAGTAAACGAATAAGGATCTTAGCTTTGCTTACTTCTCTGGTAATGGTATTAGGTGTGCTTGCTTCCTGCGGCTTTACCACAAACGGAACCAGCAAACGTCACCGCGATGATGATGACGATGAGCGTTATGAATATGACGACGATGACGAAGATGAAGACGAAGATGATGATAAGGATAGAGACGACAGAGACTCCGGCGGCTGGGGTGATTCCGATACAAACCAGAAGGGAAGAGAAACTGAAGCCGAGACAGAAACCGAATTGGAAACAGATATAGTAATCGTAACTGAACCCGAAGCATCTAATGGTTACTGGGAACTTGTCGATATGAAGATATTCAAGGCTGAACCGCATAATGCGGTTCCTGATTATCAGACAACATACGGGGCAGATGAATATATCCATTCATATTCGGATTTTCTTCCTGATAACGGTTATCATGCTGACCAGAGCTGCGAGTTTACTGCAACCTGTTCAGAAGTGCCGGGAAGGATAGATCCGGGCACGAAATATGTTTATCATGTTTCACTGTCGATGTCCGACGGTGCTGATTATCTGTTTACAGCTACGGCAGCCATGTATTTCGACGGTCCGTACGATCCCACGAAAACAGTTTTCGGCACATCGGGAATAAAGTTCCTGCCCACTGATGACAATGCCCCGAATTATTGTTCCATGGATACATGCGGCAATGAATATGTTGAATCCATTGAAGTTTACAGGGTATTTGACCCGGGCGACGAAAAGGGTGACCTGATGTGTTATTCGTTCTACGGTTGTGAATCAAGTACGGTCTGGATATACAGGTGGGTTGAATAAGTTTTCACTTTACAAACCGGGAGCAATCCCGGTTTGTTTTTGTCAAGTTTATTATATTGACAATCGCCTTTTAAATGATGTAGTATTACGCATTATGCGATGACGGAGACCCCAGTAGTCGTGGTATGTCGCCTTCAGAGAGCTTTGCCCCCGGGCTGAAAGGCAGAGCGGAAAGAGGCCACTGACGAATAACAACTCCAGCAGCATTCCGGTTTAAAGCGATTTCGCGCTTTGCGAAGTAAATCAGGTGGCACCGCGGACATGTTATGTTCGTCCTGAACTTAAAGGAATTTAAGTTCGGGGCGTTTTTTGTTTCCCCGAAAGAAAGGATTGGAATATGGCAAACCAGTACAGAGACAGGATCATCAGCTCCCTGTCAGAGAAGGACGTAGGAACCGAACTCCGTGTATGCGGATGGATCGAAAACATCAGAGACCACGGTGGCGTATCTTTCATTGACTTGAGAGACATGTACGGTACACTTCAGGTCGTTATGCGTGACACATCACTTCTTGACGGACTCGTAAAGGAAGAGTGCATCTCGATCGAAGGTAAGATCGAGCACAGAGACGAGGAGACATATAACCCCAAGATCGCTACAGGTACTATCGAGCTTGAGGCACATTCCGTTGACGTTCTCGGTAAGGTTTACAGCCAGCTTCCTTTCGAGATCATGACATCGAAAGAGATCAGAGAGGACGTAAGACTTAAGTACCGTTATCTTGACCTCAGAAACCAGAAGGTTAAGGACAACATCATCTTCAGATCAAACGTCATCGCTTTCTTAAGACAGAAGATGACAGAGATGGGATTCCTTGAAATCCAGACACCTATCCTTACTTCATCTTCACCTGAGGGCGCAAGAGACTATATCGTTCCTTCAAGAAAGTGGAAGGGTAAGTTTTATGCGCTTCCGCAGGCACCTCAGCAGTTCAAGCAGCTCCTGATGGTTTCAGGATTCGATAAGTATTTCCAGATCGCTCCCTGCTTCAGAGACGAGGATGCAAGAGCAGACAGATCACCGGGAGAGTTCTACCAGCTCGACTTCGAGATGTCTTTCGCAACACAGGAAGACGTATTCAGAGCAGGCGAGGAAGTCCTCACGGCTGCATTCGAGAAGTTTGCACCCGAGGGAGCTCAGGTTACTGCAGCACCTTATCCGGTAATCTCTTACAAGCAGGCCATGCTCGAGTTCGGTTCGGATAAGCCCGACCTCAGAAACCCGCTTAGAATAATCGACGTTTCAGAGTTCTTCGAAAGATGCACATTTAAGGCTTTCCACGGAAAGACAGTACGTGCGATTAACGTTCACGCAAAGCTTTCAAAGGGCCAGCACGAGAAGATGCTCAAGTTCGCTCAGGACGAGCTCGGAATGGGCGGTCTTGGCTACCTCGAAGTTCTTGAAGACATGAGCTACAAGGGACCTATTGACAAGTTCATTCCTGATGACATGAAGGCCGAACTTAAGGAGATGGCAGGCCTTGAAGCAGGCGATACTATCTTCTTTATCGCTGACAACGAGGCACGTGCAAACGAGTGCGCAGGCAAGATCAGAAACGAACTTGGTGCAAGACTCGACCTCATCGAAAAGAACGCATTCAGATTCTGCTTCGTTAACGACTTCCCGATGTATGAATGGGATGCTGAGACAAAGAAGTACATCTTCACTCACAATCCTTTCTCCATGCCCCAGGGCGGCCTTGAAGCACTCAATACAAAGAAGCCTGAAGAGATCCTCGCTTACCAGTACGACATCGTCTGCAACGGTATCGAGCTCTCATCCGGCGCTGTAAGAAACCATGACCTCGACATCATGAAGAAGGCATTCGAGATTGCAGGATATTCCGAAGAAGAGCTCAAGACAAAGTTCGGCGCTCTCTACAGTGCATTCCAGTTCGGCGCTCCGCCGCACGCAGGAATGGCTCCTGGCGTTGACCGTATGATCATGATCCTTCGTGGTGAGGAGAACATCAGAGAAGTTATCGCATTCCCTATGAACGGTAATGCTCAGGATCTCCTCTGCGGCGCTCCGGGCGAAGTTACAGAGCAGCAGCTCCGTGAGACACACATCAAGATCAGACAGTAATGAAAGTCTATTTCTTAACATTAGGATGCAGAGTTAATCAATATGAGACAGACGCCGCAAGGCGCCTGTTTCTTGATAATGGGCACATAAATGTTGATTCACCCGAAGAGGCTGACGTGTGCATCGTAAACACCTGTTCCGTCACGGGTGAGGCTGACCGCAAGTCCAACCAGATGTTAAGAAGAATGGCCAAGAACAACCCTTCAGCTGTCATTGTCGCAATGGGATGTTCATCTGAGATCTCCAACGGCGAAGTGCCTGCGGATATCGTGATCGGAACGCGCGAAAAGAACACGGTCGTTACACGTGTTGAAGAGTTTCTTGCCGCACGCGAAAACAGTGCCCTCGGCCACAAGACAAGCCACGTAAGGCCTGAAGTCAGCAAGACTGATGAGTATCACGATTTCGGCACGGTCTTATCACCTGAAGGAACAAGGGCGTTCATCAAGATCGAAGACGGCTGCAACAATTTCTGTACTTACTGCATCATTCCTTATGCAAGGGGAAGAGTCGTAAGCAGAAGTGAAGAGGCATGCGTCAAAGAGGCTGAATTCCTTGCGCAGAGCGGGTTTAAGGAGATCATCGTATCCGGCATTCACCTCTGTTCATACGGCAAGGATCAGGGCAAAGATATCACGGCATTGCTGGATCTTCTTAAAAAGATTGATGCAGTACCGGGAATTGAGAGACTGAGACTCGGCTCTCTTGAACCTAAGTCCATGACACCTGAATTTATCAGCGGACTCAAGGAATTAAAGCACCTTTGCCCGCACTTCCATCTGTCGCTCCAGAGCGGCTCTGATACAGTTTTAAAACGCATGAACAGGAAATATGATACGGCAGAATACGAAGACCGCGTAAACGCTTTAAGATCCGAATTTCCTGACCTGTCCCTGACTACGGATATCATTACGGGTTTCCCGGGTGAGACAGCCGAAGAATTCGAAGAGACTATCGCATTTGCTGAAAAGCTCAAGTTTGCGAAGATCCATGTTTTCCCGTATTCGGTCAGGGAAGGCACCAAAGCTGCAGAAATGCCTCAGATCGACATGTCGGTAAGAAAAGCCAGAGCAAAGCGCCTGATCGAAGTATCTGACAGGCTCTCTGCTGAATTTGCTGCTGCGATGACCGGAAAAGAAGCAGATATCCTTATCGAGAAGATCGAAGAAAAAGACGGAAAGACCGTTGCTGAGGGTTATACGGCCAATTACATAAGGACTTTTGCTGAATGCGGAGGCAGGGAGTTTTCGAGAGGCGATATCGCAAAAGGCGTGATCACCGGTTCTGACAAAGAGACATGCCTTATGAAGTTTATCGGATGAGAGCCCCTGCAAGCGTAATTTTTAGACTTATAGCGTAAAAAATTAATCAAATCTTTATAACATTTAATATTTACTGTGTTAGAATGAAACCATTAAGAAAACTTCATTTGGGGGTTGTCTGTGGACAGTAACACAGCAAAATTTGATTTATCCGGTGATAGAACCGCTGATGTACACGCTCTGATGTCTTATGTACTGAGCGCGCTCAAGGAAAAGGGCTACAACCCTATCAATCAGCTGGTCGGATATTTTATTTCCGGCGACCCTACGTATATCACCAACTATAAGGGAGCAAGAGGTCTCATCAAGAGAATCGACAGAGACGAGCTTCTTGAGGTAATCATCAACGATTATTGCTCCAGACTGTAAAAGGGTTTAAGATACCGATAATAAGCGGTACCGGCGGCTTATGCCGCCTTATTTTTTGTTTTCGAAAGGATACAGGATTATGGGCAATGCACCCGGCAGAGTAATGGGAATAGATTTCGGCACCAGACACATCGGTGTTGCGGTATCAGACGAGTTGAGAGTAATTGCCAGGGGCATTGAGACGGTCAACTGGAACGGCGAGGATCCCGAGTGGGCATTAAACCGCATCTGCGAGATCATCAAAGAGATGGACGTAAAAGCCATTGTTCTGGGGCGTCCGGCCAGAACTGACGGCACCAGGTCTGAGACACAGGACAAGGCAGAGGCTTTCGGCAGGAGCCTGGCCGAGAGATGCGGCATAGAGCCCGTTTTCAAGGATGAACGTTACACGACGGTCCTGGCTTCAAGATATCTCCACGAGAGCAACATCAAGGCCAAGAAACAGAAGAAGGTTATTGACCAGGTCGCTGCAGAGATCATTCTGCAGGATTACCTTAATACTTTGTAATCAAGCAAGTTACCCGATTGTTTGTTATAATTAAAAATTATGTTTACGCGCGCGTGCGTGAGCCCTAAAGGAGAAAAACTATGACAGAAGATAACAATATGCCTGAGATCGGACCTAAGGACGAACTTATTGATGCAATCGCCGAGCTCGACGATGAAGGCGACAGAGTGATCGAACTCAAGGACGAGGAGACAGGCGAGACAACAAAGGCTATCGTTGAGAGCACATTCCTCTTCAACGGCAATAACTATGTTGTTCTTATCCTCGATACTGACGAGACGGATGAAGACGGTGAGATCATTCAGGATTATGTGATCATGCGCTTTGTTGATAAGGGCGGTGACGTTCTTCTCGAGAGCCTTGTCGAGAAGGAAGAAGACGTAATCTACGATTATTACGAAAAGCTCTGCGATGAGCTTTACGGCGACGATGAAGAATCAGAAAACGAGTAACAAACCTACCGGTCTTAAAAAGAAGATCGCCATCGAGAAGGACCGCAAGGCCAAGCTCGCAGGCGAGCATCTCAAAGACAGCAAGAACGATGAGCTGATCGTGCTCAGGGATCCTTACAGCAAGAAGGATTACTACATGTCGCGCATCGACTCGTTCACGCTCATGAAGACCGAGTATGTTGTCATGTATAATTACGTGCCTGATGACGGAAGCCATTCCAAGCCGGAGCTTGTAATCATGCGCACGGCGATAGGTGAGAACGGCGACAGGGTCTACTATTCGATAAAGGACGGAGAAGAGCTTGAGAAGGCTTTCGTGTTCTTTATGAGAAGGTACTACGGAGCGCAGGCACCTGAGACAAGAGCTAAGAACGGAGTATCCTCCGGAGATCAGAAGTAAATATGAGTTTTTGGCAGAAAGCCTGGATCAAGATTCGAACATTGCTTATAGCGGCGTTGGCGCTTGCTGTCTTTATCTGCCTTGAATATATCGTTTTCACGGTTTTCGCCTATTTTGGCATAGACCGTAAGATCTACAGGGGAGCTTATAATTTCGCAACCTGCATCCTGGTCTTTGTTGCCATGTTTGTCTACAATCTGGTCTGCACCAAAAAGAAGCAGCCGGTTTTCAGGATGAGCAGATTAGGGCCTGACCAGGTTGCCGCTTTGATGGTTGTCGGTTTGGGCATGCTCGGATTCGTAACGACTTATCTGGCGATAGCGGATAAGATCGCTCAGTATCAAAAGCCCGTAAGCGATGCTGTCCAGGATTACCGTGAGAGTGTAGACCGTTTTGCCGAAGTGCCCCAGGTTGTCATTCCTTTATGGGATTCGATCCTTTACGTAGTTACGCTGAGCTTTATCGTGCCCATAACTGAAGAGATGACTTTCAGAGGGGTTTTCTTTGGCGAACTCCGAAAAGGATTCAGCCCATGGATCGCAGTCATCTTAAGTGCCGTCGGCTTCGGATTAATGCACGGTCTTTCAATTCATATAGGTTATGCATTAGGCTGCGGTCTCATCATTGCTTCATGCTATTATCTGACCGACAGTCTTGTAGCTCCGATCCTGCTTCACATGGTATTTAACATCTTCGGCTCAGGACTTCCGACGGTATTGTCCTTCGAATTTCTTAATCTTCCGTCGGAGGGTACGAATGCATTCAGGAGTGGTGTAAGTATGACATCCATCATGTTTATGCCGGTCTCAGTCATTGCCATGGCTTATCTGGTCATCGTAAAGCGCAAGAAGGAAGCTAAAGCCAAAGCACAGTCTGAAATAATATCAGTTACAGTTCAGGCTCAGGAAGAGCCTTCTGAAGATGCTTCCCAAACAGCTGATGTCACGACAGAAGACGGAAGTGAGGGCAACTCATGAAAAAGCACGCCCGTCTGACATTCGGAATAACGAAGAAAAAGCGTTTCGGCGTAACGCTGCTCGTTGTTGCGGCTGTTCTTGTCATGGCTTCAATGATTCTTGGTTATGTCGGAGTTTTCGGACTTAGATCAGAGCTTTGTGAGATTGCCGTTACAACCGATAAGGCAGGCGATACCTTCGGAGGAACGGGAATCAACTGTGATCTTATTCCGAATATAAATCTCATCAGGGATCCTTCATTTGAGAGCTCAACAGACTATTCGAGCATGCTCGTTGCGGGTGCTTCGGATTCGAGTGTTTTCTTAACTCCTGATGCCGTTGCCGCTGCAGGTTATGACACGAATAACTGTGAAGGCGATACGGCAAGGATCATTTCCATTGACAGTGACGGTGTAATGAGTGAGAAGTTCACCGGAACCATTACGGGATTTAAGCCCGCAAGACTCGGTGTAGTCACCCAGATAAAAGATACCAAGGGCCTTTGGGATGAAGACCACATAAGATATATGGCTTTTTACGGCAATACAGCCGTTGCCCTTACCACTAACGGAAGAATGATATACGATGTTACGAACAGCCAGCTTGCAGGCATCGTTGATTCAGATGAAAAGTTTGTATTGATCGATTCCAATGATACCGGTTTTGTGGTTGCCTCATTAAGCGGTTCTGTTTATTTCTCCCAGGACGGAAAGAACCTTGTTCTTATGTATGACCCCGGTGAAGAAAACAGAGGCGCGCTCTGCGGGATTGGAAGCAACGATTCCACTGTTGCCGTCTGCTACAGTGACGGAAAGGTTGTTACCGTAAATAACGGAAAGGTGGCTCTTTCAAATCTTCCTGATTCCGGCATTACTTCTTTCGCATCTGACGGAGAGAAGTTCATCGCAAGCGATAACAAGGGCAACATCTATTCTTCTTCAAACGGGATCATTTTCGAGCTTATCGGCAGATCCAATCTGCTCAAAGACGATACAACACCTGTCGCACGTGCAAGTGAGGGCATTTTCTGTTTTGTAATCAATAATTCCAAGGCGGTAATCGTCAGGACCGGAGAAGAAGGCTATGTGATCGAAGAGACCGATATCTCAAAGTCCACAGGTGCTGAACTTGATTCGGTCTATCTTACTGATTCGGGACTCATAATCGCAGGTACGACAGATAAGAAAGCTTTTGCAATCAACCTTCTTACCGGCAAGGTTGCAGCACTTAATTCCGAGAACGTCATCATCGAAAACATCATCGGTGTAAACGGCGATAAGGTCTATTACGATTCAGGCAAAGAGATCTTTAAATCCCAGATCCTTTCAGAGTTTACTCTTGAAGGTAATCTTGAAGGTGTGGACATCATATCCGATGACATTCTTATCGCAGGCCACATGCAGAAAGCTGCAGGCGGAATGGTAGTTTCCTCCGGTGAAGAAAAATGGGATATCTCCGATGATTCCGCATGGAACGTATACGGAGAAGGAACAACTGTGGCTGTTACCGACAGGGCTTACAGCGGAAGGAGCGGCGCAAGGCTTACCGGAAACGGCAACAATGTTCATGCACTGACACAGGAACTTCCCGGACTTGCAGAGGATAATTTCATTTCCGGTACGTTCTACAGATTAAGCTTCTATGCCATGTCTGATAACCTTCCCGAGAAAGCATACTGCTGGCTTGAAGGCGACGGATTCGGAAGATACGGTATCGAGCTTACCCAGCTCGGCGGCAACTACAAGTATTACAGCTATGTTTTCGCTGTTACCGACCAGATCGTTTATGCAGACTCCGTAAGGCTCAGCATAGCGTTTGAAGGAGCGGGCTCCATCCTTATCGACAGCTTCTATCTTGGTCCTGACAGCTACAGTACTGCAGGCATTCCGCAGTACTATGCGGATACTCTTGCATCCGGAAACCCTTCCGCGATAAGACTTAATAATCTTAATATCGGAAGATCCGGTTTTGCTGAGACCTCGCTTTATCTCATGAGTTCCGATTCTGTATCGAACAGCTATGAAGGTACTGTAAGCACTGCCGAATACAGTGAGGGTGCCATAGCCATCTCAGATTATTCCGGCATGTCCGTAACCACATCTCTCGAAGACAGCTTAAAGCTCGTAAAGCAGTGCAATTCTTCGCCCTGGCTTGTTATCGGACCTTATGTAAACCAGAGTGATATCGACAAGCTCTTAGAATACCTTTGCGGCTCGCTTACATCTGAATACGGCGGACGCAGAATCGATAACGGAACCGCGCTTCCGTGGAGCAGACAGTTCACAAGATTCTACATCGAGATCGATGACAGCGAAAAAGTATTCAAGAGTGACGTCCAGAAAGCTTCTTACGTAAACTATGTCATCTCAATGTTCTCGCAGTCTGAATATTTCAGCGACATCAAGGATAAGACGGTATTCCTTGACGGCATGATTTACGACGGTGGCACTATGATGTCTGATGCTGACAATCACACGATGGAAGCCACGCTTGTTGCCAATGACAACACTGAAACTTATATTGAAAACATCGAGACAAGTTACGTTCTCGCGCGTTACGATTCACCTCACGTCGTATCAGGCTCAAACGGAGGAGAATACATAAACAAGCTTTATACCAACGGAAGCAACTGCGGCAAGATCCTTTCTGCTGTACTGACGGGAGAAGCCGATTTTGCGGAGATGATGCTTTTCGACTGCTCGATCAATTTTGTCCCTTCAAAATACACGGATAAAGACATGTTTACGGGCAAGAGCGAGTTTATCAACATGCTGACAGTCTCAGGCCTCATGACCGGTTTTACGGGCTACGATGAGCTCTATATCGATATCAAGGAGCCTCTTGACCAGTCGTCCGCGCAGAATGTCGACACGTTTGTATCAAACGTTACAACAGCATGCTTCAATAAGGGTCCGAAGTCGTATCTCATTATCGCGAATGCTTCCAATACCCAGCAGAGCTTCCTTATCAACGATAACAGGCTGGGCCATACTGACGGCATTATCAGACGTTACGACGACAAGGGAAGACTCTTAAACGAGAGAGCTATGGGCACAGAGCATCTGAGACACATCCTCCAGCCCGGAGAATTCATAATCGTCGAGATAGTTTCAAAAGGATAAGATCAGGAATTCTGACCCGAAAGAATGAGCCTGATAAGCTCGTCTGAAGCCTTTGTGCAGCTGTTTTTCCACTGTTTGCAGAGTTTTGTTGCCGTAGCTTCGTCATCTACTGTAAGTGTGGCGGAGAAAGGCTTTTCGCCGCTTGAATAGACTAAATTAACGCGGAATTTGCCGTTTTCGATAATCTCCATGGAGGCATTGATGCCTGAATTTGCAGCCATTTCGCTGACGATCGCACTTGCCGCCTCATCAAGACGTGCGCGCAAAGGAGCGTTGAGGGAGGACAAAAGGTCGTTTAAAACGGCCCTTCCGCCGTCAGTGAGAGTAAGATTCTCAGTCGAGCCCACGGCATCACCCGTAAAAGCGCCGGAACTGCTCTTATCCATGAGATTGCCTGATATCAGTTCCTCATATGATCTCGAAAACGTGAAAAAGTCCGTATAGAGCGATTCCATGCACTTTTCCATCAGAAGATGGTAGCTTACGCCGGGCGCACGGTCTACGAGATAAAGAATTTGTATTTTCGATTCCGCAATAGAAATATCAGACATATTTATTCCTTGGCAAATGTAATGAAATCCTGATGCAATTATACTCGTAAATCGATTTTTTCGGGTGTATACTCTGTATGATTTTTGAATTAAACCTGTAAGGAGAACTAAGAAAATGATTACATTTGATTACCAGAACGCCCTCGACTTCATCGGCGGCGAAGAGGCAGTCGCAAGAATGGAGCCCCAGGTTAAAGCCGCTTCTGATATGCTTCACAAGAAGAACGGCCCCGGAAATGATTTCCTCGGATGGCTCGACCTCCCCACAAACTATGATAAAGAAGAATTCGCACGTATCCGCAAGGCAGCTCAGAAGATCAGAAGAGATTCTGACGTTCTCGTCGTAATCGGTATCGGCGGTTCATATCTCGGTGCACGTGCCGTTATCGAGCTCTTAGGCCACTCTTTTGCTAATGCAGCTTCAAAGAAGGTAAGAAAGAGCCCCCTCATCCTTTTCTGCGGTAACTCAATCAGCGCTACATATCTTGCAGACATGATGGACATCATCGAAGGCAAGGATATCTCCCTCAACATCATCTCTAAGTCAGGCACAACAACAGAGCCTGCTATCGCTTTCCGTATCCTCCGTGCATACATGGAAAACAAGTACGGCAAGGAAGGTGCCAAGGAGAGGATCTATGCCACAACAGATAAGGCTAGAGGAGCTTTGAAGGGCCTTGCTGACAAGGAAGGTTACGAGAGCTTCGTAGTACCTGATGACGTAGGCGGAAGATTCTCCGTTCTTACAGCCGTAGGACTTCTTCCTATCGCTGTTGCAGGCATCGACATCAGAGAGCTCATGAAGGGCGCAAGAGACGCTTCCAAGGCTTACAAGAAGCTTCCTTTGGCAGAGAATCCCTGCTATCAGTATGCTGCAGTACGTAACTGCCTCTTAAGATCAGGCTATTCAACAGAAGTTATGGTCAACTATGAGCCTTCATTCCACTTCATGACAGAGTGGTGGAAGCAGCTCTACGGTGAGTCTGAAGGTAAGGACAGAAGAGGTATCTTCCCGGCAGGCGTTGACAACACAACAGATCTCCACTCCATGGGTCAGTTCATCCAGGACGGCGCAAGGATCATGTATGAGACAGTTGTCCAGATCGACCAGCCCAGAAGAACTTTCGAGATCCCTAACGACAAGACAAACCTCGACGGTCTTAACTTCCTCTCCGGCATGGACATGAACGAAGTTAATGCAAAGGCAATGCAGGGCACAATCCTTGCTCACGTTGACGGTAAGGTTCCGAACCTCCTGATCCACATGCCTGACCAGACAGCTTACTCACTGGGTGAGCTCATCTACTTCTTCGAAAAGGCTTGCGGCATCTCAGGCTATCTCCTCGCCGTAAATCCTTTCAACCAGCCCGGTGTTGAGGCATACAAGAAGAACATGTTCGCTCTTCTTGGCAAGCCCGGCTACGAAGACCAGAAGGCTGCTCTCGAGGCAAGACTCAACAAATAATTAAAGGCAAGCAATTGCTTTGAACAGACGGGGGTCCGCGTAATGCGGCCCCTGTTTTTGTTTATATTCCGATTTGTTTATTCTGTATATATGGATTTTATGGACAAAGATTATTGATAAATTCCATAATATTGTTCAGGAATAAGGTGCTCCGGATAGAGTGGAGTGCTCACAAATAATAGGGGGTATCTATGAAAAGAAAGTGTTTATCTGTTGCACTGGCAGTTGTTATGACTGTGGTATGTCTTACCGGTTGTTCCGGTTCCGGAGATTTTTCTAAAAGTTCTTTCATAAGCGCAGCAAAGAGCAGTGGTATGAAAGAGATTGAGGAAACCACAGAACTCAGTAATATTCTGGCAGATCCGGGTGAACATATTGCATACTACTACGATATGGACATTAAATTGTTTGAATTCCTGGGTGGCTCGCTTAGGGATTATGTTTCTGTAAAAGATGTGAAAGAATGCACTATGGCCATCGAGAGCATCGGAGAAACTGAAGATCACGGCAGATGTTTAACTCAAATCTATTTTCTGACTTTCAAAGACAGTGAAACTGCAGAGGAAATCTATGAATCAGCTGTTAAACCGCTCAGATTCGGAGTGGAAGAAGGCAAGAAGAATGGCGTAACTTATACCATCAGCTATCAGGGTCCCAAAGACTCACAGAATGACGGTTCAACTGTTGAGCTTGCATGCGGCGTATATTTAAGGGACAATCAGATCTTCTGGATCCGCAGTGATTATTATGCCACCCTTAAAAACAAAACCGTTGAAAACTTTTGCAAATCACTCGGATTAGTATCACCTTATACACTGAGTTAATTATGAAAAAACGTATTTTACTAAAAACACTCGCAGTCGCCATGACGGCCGCATGTCTTGCAGGGTGCTCTAAAACACCTGCCGGTGAATCAGTCACCGATATTGAGAATACAACCGCTACGGAGTTTTCAGTTACAGAGACTGAAAGTTCAGCTGTTGTAACTGAGACTCAGGCAGAAAAAGATATTCTTGATGCTGCAAAAGCTTACGGCATGATTCAGGTCAACGACCAGCAGGAAATAATCAATCTTTGGGGCGGCTTCGATTCTGCATCTGTGTATTACATTGCGAAAGACAGTGATGAAGCAACATTTATGTATTCTTCGCTGTTTAATCTGGATGCTAAGTCTTTTCCCGATGTCAAAGCGACTGAACTCGTAATGTGCATCGATAAAAAGGCGGCTGAAGGAGACGGAAGATCCACGACATCGGAGATCTACAAGATCACACTCACAGATAATGCTTCAGCGCAGGAACTGTACGATGCGTTTTCGCAAAAGAAAGACTCGTATGAGTATTCTTCAGGAACGGCTAACGGCTACACATACACTGTCGGATATTTTGAATCCGCCAACGGCTGTGTCGCAGTAGGAACATTCGTAAAAGACAACGTCGTCATAAGGATGCTAAGCATCGGTGATTATGACGCAGCAGATGCCTGCATTGGTTTCTTCTGTAAAGAACTTGGATTTGAATCACCGTTGTCACTGAAGAAATAAGGGCTAATAGGAGGGAATATGAAAAACAAAATTTTACTAAAGACACTCACGGTTGCCATGACGGCAGTATGTCTCGCAAGCTGCACACAGACTCCTGCAACAGAAGCTGTAACTGAGACCGAGACTGAGGTTGAAACAACAACTATCACAACAGAGGCTTCAGTTGACGAGACTGAAAGCAGCACAACAGAATCTGAAGAAGTGAAGAATGAAGTGATCTTTTCATCAGAGATGGTCGTTAATGCTGCTGACAAGTATGGAATGACTGAAACAGAAAACTATTCCGAATGGGTCCAGATGATAACTGGAGACGACGCTACTTATCATTCCGTCTATTATGTTATGGATGATCCGGAAGAAGCAAACAAGTGGTATTATGCCAGCTATCTGGTTGTAGAGAACAGCAATTTCCCTGATATTCAGGTTAATGAATGTATTCTTGGTTTTGAAAAGATAAGCGAAGGTGCGGATGGCAGAAACGCCTATACCGAGATTTATATGTTTACTGCCGCAGACGATCAGTCTGCCCTTGATCTGTATAATGCAATGTGCATAGCATCTTCCGATTATGAGGTCGTTTTCGGCGAAAAAGACGGTTACACATATTCAGTCAGATATATGGGAAATGGGAAAAGACAAATGACCGCAGGCGTATATCTCCAGAACAATACCGTCATATTTATCAATAATAGCGGTGAAGTTGAAGAGGACGGCGGATGCATCGGTTTCTTCTGCAATGAACTCGGTCTTGAATCACCGCTGACGCTGAAGTAATACACATTTTCAGGGGGCCGGGATCCACTTCGGATTCCGGCTTTTTTTGAGCGCGTGAAGTAAGTACGCAAATCATACAGTAAATTGCATCCTGTACTGTACGATTTACGTATTTTGGCGTGAAAATACCTAATTCGTACAGTGAAGAGGGGTGTTTTACTGTACGATTTACGTACGGCATCTTTTTGCCTTATTTATTATTTGAATAAAGAGCCTCTAACTTGTATAATTATCCGCGTAATTTATGCATAAATGAGGTAATTACTATGATTTCCACACTCGAAAACGGCGCTTGGCTCATTAATGGCGTCGAACTCATCGAAGATCAGGCAGGTGCTGCTGAGGCAGTTGCTGCCAAGTCAGGTAAGGCAGCTGACAAGGTTCAGGCTAAGCATGGCACGATCGCTTACGGCATTCTTAAGGATCACAACACATCAGATAACATGGATCAGCTTAAGATCAAGTTCGATAAGCTGACTTCACACGACATCACATATGTAGGAATCATCCAGACTGCAAGAGCTTCAGGTCTTGAGAAGTTCCCGATTCCTTACGTTCTCACTAACTGCCACAACTCACTTTGCGCAGTAGGCGGAACGATCAACGAAGATGACCACATGTTCGGTCTTACAGCTGCCAAGAAGTACGGCGGAATCTATGTACCTCCTCATCAGGCAGTTATCCACCAGTACGCAAGAGAGATGCTCGCTACATGCGGCGGCATGATCCTCGGTTCTGACTCACACACACGTTATGGTGCACTCGGTACTATGGCTATGGGTGAGGGCGGACCTGAGCTCGTTAAGCAGCTCCTCTCACAGACATATGACATCAAGATGCCTGACGTAATCGCTATTTATCTCACAGGCGAGCCGATGAAGGGCGTAGGTCCCCAGGACGTTGCTCTTGCGATCATCGGTAAGGTATTCAACTCCGGCTATGTAAAGAACAAGGTAATGGAGTTCGTTGGCCCCGGTGTTGCAAGCCTCTCTGCTGATTTCAGGATCGGCATCGACGTTATGACAACAGAGACAACATGCCTTTCTTCAATCTGGCAGACAGATGAGAAGACAGAGCAGTTCTTTGAGATTCACGGCAGAAAGGGCGACTATAAGAAACTCGCACCTGCTGATGTTACATACTATGACGGTGCAGTTATTGTTGACCTCTCCACGATCAAGCCTATGATCGCCATGCCTTTCCATCCTTCGATCGCTTACGAGATCGAGTATGTTAATGCAAATCTCGAGCAGATGATCGCTGAGACAGAGGAGAGAGCAAAGGTTTCTTTCGGCGACAAGATCGAGTATTCACTTAAGGATAAGATCCAGGGCGGCAAGCTCATGGTAGACCAGGGTATCATCGCTGGATGCGCAGGCGGCGGATTCGAGAATATCTGCGCTGCAGCTGACATCATGAAGGGACAGTACATTGGTGCAGACAAGTTCACGATGTCCATCTATCCTGCTTCAACACCTATCTACATGGAGCTCGTAAGAAACGGCGTTGCAGCAACACTCCTTGAGACAGGTGCTATCCTCAAGACAGCATTCTGCGGACCTTGCTTCGGTGCAGGCGATACACCTGCGAACAACGCTTTCTCCATCCGTCACTCCACAAGAAACTTCCCGAACAGAGAAGGCTCAAAGGTTCAGAGCGGCCAGATTTCTTCCGTTGCACTCATGGACGCAAGATCCATCGCTGCAACAGCTGCAAACAAGGGCGTTCTCACACCTGCTACAGAGTTCACGGGCGAGCTTAACAACTACGCTTACACATTCGATTCAAAGATCTACGCTAACAGAGTTTTCGACTCCAAGGGCGTTGCAGATCCCAACACAGAGATCCAGTTCGGACCTAACATCAAGGACTGGCCGAAGATGGAAGCACTTCCGGAGAACCTCGTTCTTCAGGTTGTATCCGAGATCCACGATCCTGTTACAACAACAGACGAGCTCATCCCTTCAGGCGAGACATCTTCTTACAGATCAAATCCTCTCGGCCTTGCAGAATTCACACTCTCACGTAAGGATCCTGAATACGTAGCACGCGCTAAGAACATCCAGAAGGCTGAGGCAGCACTCGTTGCAGGCGAGAAGGCTTGCCAGGCTGTAGAGGGCCTCCACGATGTAATGCAGGTAGTTAAGAGCCTTATTACTTTCGAGCACGGTGACAAGAAAGCAATCGGCTTCGGTTCATGCATCTTTGCAGTTAAGCCGGGTGACGGTTCTGCAAGAGAGCAGGCTGCTTCCTGCCAGAAGGTACTTGGCGGATGGGCTAACATCGCTAATGAATATGCTACAAAGAGATACAGATCCAACCTCATCAACTGGGGTATGCTGCCTTTCATTATCGAGAAGGGCGATCTGCCGTTCTCTAACCTCGACTACATTCTCTTCCCGGGAATCAGAACAGCAGTCGAGACTAAGGCTGATACGATCAAGGCAATCGCAATCAAGGGAACAGAGACAAAGGAATTCACTTTGACTCTCGGAGACCTCACAGACCGTGAGCGTCAGATAATCCTTGACGGATGCCTCATCAATTTCAACCGTCAGAAATAAGAGCTTATGAGGGGTGCCCAAGCGGCACCCCTTTACACAATACGGAATATGAGCGGAAAACCTTCACCCCGGAAAAGAGAACAACCGATAACAATAAATTACATGTTCAAGCAGTGGATAGCACCGCTGTTCTTTATCACTGTGGGTGCGGTCATAGCTGCGTTTGCTTTGGAGGAATTTCTCGTTCCGTTTACTATCCTTGACGGCGGTGTCGTCGGTATTTCGATGATCATAAGCCAGCTGTCAGGACTGCCTCTCGGTATCCTTACGATTGCTCTGAACGTTCCGTTTATGATCCTGGGCTTTAAGCGTCTGGGCATAAGATTTCTTATCAAGGCCATCTATGCGATGGTGGTGTTCTCTGTCTTCCTTGGTGTTTTCGAAGACATGAAGGCTGTCACGGAACAGGAGATCCTGGTAGTGGTATTCGGCGGCGTGCTCTTGGGCGTCGGTGTAGGTCTTATCTTAAGACACGGCGGATGCCTGGACGGTACTGAGATCGTCGCTATGTTCCTGTCGAAAAATACAGAGTTCTCCGTAGGACAGATAGTGCTGTTCTTCAACATCATTATCTACGGCGTGGCAGGCTTCCTGTTCGGACCTGACAGAGCGCTTTATTCACTGCTTACATACTTCATCACTTCGAAGGTCATCGACATCGTCGAAAACGGAATGGAGCAGGGCAAGTCTGTAATGATCATTACAGATCACGGAAAAGATATTGCAGATGCAATCTATTCGCAGCTCGGCCGAACATGCACGCAAATGGAAGGCAAGGGTATGGTAAGCAACGGAAAAAAGACCGTTCTTTACTGCGTAATAACGAGAGTGGAAGTTCCTGCCATCAAAAAGATAATCAACGATGCGGATGTATCTGCTTTCATGACCATTTCAGATGTTTCCGAGATCGTCGGAAACCACATTAAGCAAAAGAAGGCTCCCGCTCATAGAAAACCGGCAGCTCCCGTAAAGCATTAATCTGTATTGCTATGGCCTTATAGTGTATGATGTGCATGTAGGGTAATTGGCGGCAACTAAGGTTTAGTGGTGGGGATACAATATGCCTTCCGACTGGAATGATCCGAAGGTCTGGCATCTTGACAGTAACTGATACAAAAAGGGCGCCCTGATATCAAGACGCCCTTATTTATTCTGTTTTTGAATGAGAATTACTTCTTGCCGAATGTGTTATTGAGAGTATCAACATCGGGAAGGTCTACGTTTACTTTCTTCTCGACTGTCTCGATAGCCTGATTTGCTACCTTTTTAGCGTTCTCATCTGCAGCAACCTTGCCCAATGCATCCTGTGCAGCACCTACAGCCTTGTTTACATCTAAGTCCATAAAAGGCACCTCCGTATTTTTGATATAATCATTTTATCACTATCGGTTTACATTGGAACTACGGTCAGTAAAGCATCCCGGGATTTCGTCCGGTTCAGTTTGTGATTTTGTATGGTCATAAAGAGGTCACATCTTTTTTCTATACTCACGATGAACGAAGACGGATGTCGTGGAAAGGAACAGAAAAGATGAAAAAGAAATATCTGAGCTTCGGTATAGTTTATTGCCTTGTGGTTCTGCTTGTTTTTTTGGCAGGAATCTCGTTTTATTCCAAGAAAAAGATCGATGATATTAATAACAGTATGAGCAGCATCGTTCTTTTACCTGAAACATTAATGGGTGGTATCAAATCCGGAACCCCGGAAACACTGGCGCACAATGCTGTCAATTCATGGAAATTCCTGTCAGTCGTCGGTGATGATGTAGGTTTCTATTCTTCTGTAGTTGATACTGAAAATAATGGCAGGGTATTGTTTGAGTCACAGGATTTTCTGCAGATCTGGTATTATGGCGAGATTGAAACTGAGGTCATTGAGAATTCCGATGAGAGATATGAAGCGAAGACGACTCAGCTGGCTCCCGGCGATTCCAGATTTATGTTTTTTGAAGAGCCGCTGAGTCTGTCAAAGGACGAGATCTCAGACTTACGCTTCCCTAATGGAAATGATATCAGGATAGCCGGCGCAAAATGCGATGATACATTCGTATATGGAGGCACGTTTACTTTTACTTCCGGTGAAAAGGTCAGGACATTAATCATTGCATCATCTGAAGTTGTCAATGAAGAGAAGAGCGTTCCTTATGAAGAATGGATCGTAAGGCTTGATGATATCGAGTATTGCTCTTTAGGCGGAAATTCCGCAATAAACAAAAAGGCTCATAAACTCAGCGATGCATATGTTAATAAGCACTTAAACGGCGAAGTCCCTGCAGGCCGTAATGTCCGTGAAGGAATCTTCACTACGACATCTTCGGTGATCCTGGTTTTCGAAAAGGGACATTATCTTATCACTTATTATTTCGTAACTCATCCGCTCCAGATCGTTATAAGAGATAATTTGCTTGTTTATATATTGTCCGTTCTGGCACTTGTTATCGTGGAAGCATTGATCATTTATGCAGTAAGAAAACTCTACCTTAATCAGAAGAGGTTCGAATTAAGGAGCGAAAAGCTTACAAAAGGCATTGCTTATGATCTGCAGGGACCTCTGGCTGCTACCAGAGGATACCTGGATAACTGGGAAGACTTAAGCGAAGACAAGCGTGCCGAGTATTCGGAAAAGATCATATCCGAAGTGGACCATATGTCTTCTATGGTCACAAGACTTCTCGAACTGTCCAAGATTCATGACGGCAGCGTTAAGCTTAACCGCGAAGACGTCGATCTCCTAAAGCTTACTCAGAATATTAAGAAAAGAAACAGCAAAGCCATATTGGAGAAGAATATCGATCTTACGATCGAATGTGATGAAGAAGCGGATGCTTATCCGGTATATGCAGATCTTGAGATGATGTACATCGTTATAAATAATTTCATTACGAACGCGATCAAGTATTGCGATCACACGATTAAGATAAGGCTTAAAAACTACAGAAATTCAATAGAGTTCAGCATCACAAACGATGGCGCCGGGATCGAAAAAGCTGATCTGGATAAAGTATGGGACGTTCTTTACAAAGCAGAGAAAGGCAGTTCTGAAACCGGTGAAAACAGCGGTGTAGGGCTTTCCGTAGTAAAGAGCATACTTGATGCACATAATGCAAAGTGCGGATGCTTTAGCGGGTTTAAAGGAACGAATTTCTGGTTCTTAATGGATAGATATGAGGAAACGAAATGAAGAAGCAATATATAAGATACGGAATATTATTCTGCGGTTTGGTTTTGCTGGCGTTCGTGGTTGTATTTGTTATATATACAAGAAATAAGATAAATGAATTTAACAGCAACTTTAACTTGTCATTTATATCAGCAAACATAGACTATCACGATAATAACATTGATGGTCAGCTTGAACAGACGGTAGTCAGATCATGGGACCGGTATCTGGAAGGTGAATATGCGGATTGCACGGGATTCTATTCTTCGATAACAGATATCAATAGCGGTGAGGTTATCCTTGATTCTTTTGAACAAGGAATCCACCGTGGTGATGCCGGTATCGAAAAGCTTAATGATATGGCATACGAGGCAGCGATCGAAGGGGAAAAGTCATATGTAAAATATTCCGGTGTTAATACTGAAAAAGGAATATTTACTTCAACCTCGGTGCTGATCTGCCAGGCCGGAGAAGGTAATCTCCACGTATCCTACAGCATAGCTGGCAAGCCGCTTAAGAGCGTGCTTGAGAATAATGTCATGACATATATATTTATGCTTTTGGCATTTATTGTCATTGAGATCGTGATCATTATCTCGTTTGTTGTTCTTTACCGTAACCAGATGAACTATGAGATCAGGAACCAGAAACTTACAAGAGGCATAGCGCACGAACTGAAGACCCCTCTTGCGGTTACAAAAGCGACTGTTGAGAACTGGGATTATCTTGATGACGACCGCCGTAAGGATTATTCGAAAAGGATCGTTAACGAAGTTGATCACATGTCTGACATGGTGGATAAACTCCTCGATGTCTCGAAAATAAAAGAAGGCAGCAATAAGCTCAATCGTGAAGCAATTGACCTTAAGATAATGACGGATGAGATTATTGCAGAAAACGGTGAACTGATACGTGAGAGGAATATCACGATCACCATTAACCGCGATGAAATGCCGTATAATGTATTTGCCGATCCTGAGATGATGAAGATGGTATTAAGCAATTTTATGTCGAATGCGGTCAAATACTGCGATCATGTCATCATGATACAACTCATAAGGAACGGCCGTAAAATAGAGTTCAGCATCACTAATGATGGTGCTAAGATAGATAAAAAGGATCTGGACAAAGTCTGGGATATCTTCTATACGACGGATAAGGCAAGGACTGACAGAATGAGCAGCAGCGGAGTCGGACTCTCAGTCGTAAAGAGTATCCTAGATGCCCACAAGGCCGATTACAGCTGCACGAGCGGCGATAACGGAACGGAATTCAAGTTTTCTATGCCGGCTCATGAGACGGCCTGACAGAACGTATAAGGATGTAAAGAATGTATCGGATTTTGCTTGCAGAAGATGAGGTGACATTAAGAGAAGTCGTTGAAGTCTTCTTCCGTAAAAACGGATTTGAGATCGATGCCGTAGATAATGGGATTGATGCATGTTCGTTGGCGGATAAGCAGAAGTATGATGTGGTCATACTCGATATTATGATGCCCGGCATGGATGGAAAGGAAGTGTGCCGCCACATCAGATCCGGGTACGATGTACCGATCATCTTCCTTACGGCATTGGGTGATGAATGCGATATAGTTTCCGGCTATGAGATAGGTGCGGATGAGTATGTTACCAAGCCTTTTTCCACAAAGGTGCTGCTCATGAAGGTTAATGCCCTGATAAGCAGATACCACGGGCTTCTCGTCAAGAACGGCTGTCTTGTCATAGATGAGATCTCAATAGACCCGGCAAGGCATCTTGTAAGCGTAAACGGAAAGGCCATTAATCTGGCGCCTAAAGAATACGACCTGCTTCTTATGTTTATCGATCACAAAGACATTGTGCTCACGCGTGACCAGATCCTTGATATTGCCTGGGGCTCTGATTTTGAAGGCTATGACAGGACTGTGGACACGCACATAAAGAAGCTCAGAAAAGCCCTTGGAAAAGCCGGCTATCATTTAGAGACCGTGATCAAGACGGGATATGTCTGGAAGAGCGGAAATCAGTAAGGTTTATTCTTCCGCGTTAATTACAGAACGTCAATAAACCTCATGAAGTCTTTTTCGTTTTTATAAACGCCTGCACATTCCAAGACCTTCGCGAATGTCTTACCGATCTCGATCTTTAATGCTTCGCGGATGTTTTCTGCTGAAGAAAGATCGTAGTTGTCTTTCCATTCATCGATCCAGTCTGCATGCTTGGATATCTCTTCAATGGAACGAATATCTTTGCCGCTCAAAACGGCATCTTCGATCAGCGACATTTCTTTCTTAAGTCTTGCGGGAAGAACAGCCAGGCCCATTACTTCGATGAGGCCGATGTTTTCCTTTTTTATGTGATGATATTCTGTGTGCGGATGATATACGCCCATCGGATGTTCGTCGGTCGTGATGTTGTTTCTGAGAACGAGATCCAGCTCGAAAAGACCGTCTTTGTTTTTTCTTGCGATCGGTGTGATCGCGTTGTGGGGAATACCGTCAGTTTCAGAGAAGATGAATGCTTCTTCATCGGTGTAAGATTTCCACTTGGTAAGTATCATGTCAGCGCAGTCTGTAAGGCGCTCAATGTCGCTGCCCTGAAGTCTTATTACCGACATCGGCCAATTGACGATGCCGGCAGTAAGATCTTCGTATTCAGGGATAGAGAAAGTGTGTTTGTATGTGGCTCTTGCCATAGGGAAGACATAGTTTCCGCCCTGGAAATGATCGTGGCTTAAGATGGAGCCGCCGACGATCGGGATATCAGCATTAGAGCCTGCAGTATAGTGAGGGAACTGCTCGACGAAGCTCAAGAGCTTTTTGAATGTAGAGCGGTTGATCACCATCGGAATATGTTTCTTGTTGAGAATGATGCAGTGCTCGTTGTAGTAAACATAAGGCGAGTACTGGAGGAAATATTCGTCGCCGTCCAAGGTGATCGGGATGATCCTGTGGTTCTGTCTTGCCGGGTGTGTAAGTGTTCCTGCGTAGCCTTCGTTCTCGGGGCAGAGGAGACACTTCGGATAAGACGTACTCTTTGCTTTTCCGGCTGCTGCGATATCTCTCGGATCCTTTTCAGGTTTGCTAAGATTGATAGTAATATCGATGTCGCCGAATTCAGTCGGAGCAACCCACTTAACGTCTTTTGCGATGCGGTCAGTGCGGATGTAGTTCGTTGCTTTGGAGAACTCATAGTACCAGTTTGTCGCATCCTTTGAAGACTCCGATAAAAGCGCGTTAAACTTGCTTATTACGACAGACGGGGGAGGAGTGACCGCACCCATTATCTTTGTATCGAAAAGATCCTTTTGTGCAATGGTATCGCTTTCCATTACTCCGTGCTCAAAGGCCCAGTTCAGCATATCTTCCAGGATAAGGTGAAGATCTCTTTCTTCCGGCACGGATTCAGGTTCGGAATATTCATCCAGCCCCATCAATTCGATGAGTTTGTTAACGGAATATACCCTGTCGAGCTCGTCGATAAGACCATTTTTAATTCCGTAATTTACAAGTTCAGTAATATATGTGTTTATCATGACCATATCCTCCGTCAGATAACTCTTATTCCGCCGTATTTTCTGATGGCCAGTATCTCGCATGCGCCATCACCGAAAACCTTATCCATGTACTTTTGATATCTTGAAGCGTTCTGCTTTTTTACAAAGGCCTGTATGGTGCCTGCAAAACCACCACCGTGTACACGTGATGCTTCATCGGCCCCAAGTATCGTATCGCTGATAGAGAGCGCGAGAGATACATTCTGGACGGATACATCCTTATTTGAATAAACATTCTGCAGATACTTAAAAGAAGAATCACCGGACTGTTTTACGAGATCTATGAAACTGTTTATGTCATTGTTCTTAAGTGCATCAGCTTCCATGCCGGCACGGTCAGTCTCATTTATAAAGTGGATAGCCCTTAATACGGCACGGTCACCGGCTTCTTTTCTGAGCATATCGATGTTATCTAATATGTCTTCGAAATCTATAGGGCGGAGGACATCGTGACCTAAAAGAGAAGCTATCTTCTTCATCTCGGAAGGAACAGCCGCATACTCATCTGTTAAGTCTGCGTGTGAACCTTTGGTGTCGGTGATTGCAAGAACATAACCGGTCTTGGAAAAATCAAAATCGACTTTATCTACAATGGGATTAGCAGGATCTTCAAAATCGATATGAACGAGATTTCCGACCGAGCATGCCATCTGGTCCATAAGTCCACAGGGCTTTCCGAAGTAAATGTTTTCAGCAAACTGCCCGGTCTTAGCGATCTCAACAGGATCTATGTTCATGTCATTATACAGACCTGATACTACTGTTCCGATAAGTGTCTCAAAAGCTGCAGAAGAAGAAAGACCCGCACCGATAAGAACATCACTTGTTATGTAAGCATCAAATCCTCCAAGTGTGTAGCCGCCATCTTTAAGTCCTGCAAGGACACCGCGGATAAGGGAAGCGGTAGTGCCTTTTTCTTCTTCTCGTAGTTCGAGATCTGCCAATTCTATGTTTGTCATGCCAAAGCCTTCAGCGAGTACATTGACCTTGTCATCGGACCTTTTGGAAACTATTGCGATGGCATCCTTGTTGATCGATGCGGCGAGGACTTCGCCGTGCTGGTGGTCGGTGTGGTTGCCGCCGACTTCAGTTCTGCCCGGAGCGGAGAATATTGCTTCAGGTTCTTTGCCTTCAAATGCCTTTGTGAATTCTGATACGGCCTTTTCATAACGGTCCTTCTGGACAGCGGCAGATTCGTCCGTACAGTATATGTCTTTATATTCAATAACTGATAGATCAAGCATATTAAGCCTCCTTGGGGGAGTTTATAGCATGATTATAGATTGTTATCTCCAAACAGTCACATGCGCATTTTACACAATGCTTGGAAACTATTTTTGTAAAATCAGTTTCCGAAGAAAATTCCCTATTTCTCGGACATCTTGGTATTATTTAGGTGGAAACTGATAAGACTATAACAAGTTTCCGAAGGGGATTTCTATATGAAGTTGACTGAGATCCGCGAGAAGATCCTTATAGGAACTATACAGGTCTTTAATAAGAAAGGACTAAAGCTCACGATGGATGATGTAGCTGATGAGCTTAAGATCTCAAAGAAAACTATCTATAAAGAGTTTACGAGCAAGGAAGAAATGTTCGAGACGATGGCAGATTATGTTTTCGACAACATAAAGGTAAGAGAAGAAGAGATCCTCAGCTCACCGGGATATACGACAGCGGAAAAGATCAGAATGCTTTTGTCGGCGATGCCTGAAGGATACAGGAACATCAACTTCCAGGAACTCCATCCGTTAAAGGAGAAATATCCCAAGGTATATAAGAAAGTTCAGAAGAGACTTGAGACCGGATGGGAGCCGACATTGAAACTCATGGAACAGGGAAAGGAAGAAGGCATCATAAGAAAGGATGCGGACCTCAAGATATTCAAGATGATGATGGAAGCATCGCTCGAGAGATTTTTCGAGAAGGACGTCATGAAGGGCGGACACAAGAAGTACAACGATTATCTGAACGAAGTAGTAGACATTCTCTTAACGGGTATTACAGAAAGTTGAGAATAAAAATGGAAAAGTCAAAAGTTATCTTTAATAACGTTCAGTCTGATTCGGTATATAAAAAGGCCGTAAAGTCCAAGGCTAAATATGTCAGAAAGTTCGGCGACGATTCAGATAAGAATTATTCGGCAAGGGTGGTCGGTAATGAATACATCGGAGATATCCTGGGCGTCAGGAACATTGCGGTCGGAGACAGCGATGCCGGTGTATCTGAAGGTTTTGATAACGACAAGGGAATCATCGTAGGTAACATCAGAATGGGATTTGGTCACTACCGCATCTCCATGGCCATTGCATCTGCTGCAAATTCCATGGGTTATGTTCCTTACTGGATGGATCTCAATTCATATAAGCAGACGACATGCACGAAGGTCATCTCTGCGCAGAATGATCTGTATTCGACAGGTTCAAGACTGTCACAGAAGTCCAAACTGTTCAATAAGATCGTCTGGGAACCATTAAACTACGAAGGATTCAGAAAGCTTTCATATAATGCGGCGGACCAGAAGAATGCTGAGCTCATGGCTCCGGTATTTGCAAATGTGCCCAAGGACATTCCTGTTGTTGCTACACACGTATGGCCTGCCCAGGCAGCGATCCATGCCGGCATGGAGAACGTGGTAAATGCAATTCCGGATAACTGGCCCATGGCTCTTCATTTTGCTGAAGGAAGCATTCATACGGTCCAGACCCATTATGCATATCAGGGATACCGTATCTGCAATGGAATGGACGGTAAAAAGGTCTTAAATCCGATGCCTGAAGAAAGCCTTAAGTATGTCGGTCATTACATCGACCATGAACTCGTTGCAAATATCGAAGATGACTGCGCACGCCGTCTGGCACGCAAGGCGGAAGGAAAGCCCACAAGATTCCTTCTTACCATCGGCGGTGCAGGTGCACAGAAAGAGATCTTCGCAGCGATAATCAATGAGCTCATGCCTGACATCAAGAGAAACAAGGCAGCGCTCTATGTGAATATCGGTGATTATCAGAACGTTTGGGAAGATCTTAAGAAGATGGTTCCCGGAATAAGTGATGCCGCAAAAACACATTTTAATAATTGGGAAGAAACGGTGAAGTTCTGCAGTGATGCTTTGGAAGGAGACGTTGAAGGGATTCATCTTTTCTGCCATGAGAATATATTTGAAGCAGTATATGCGACAAACCTTCTCATGAGGTCATGCGACGTTCTCGTTACCAAACCATCGGAGCTCGCGTTCTACCCGGTGCCGAAGCTTTTCATCAGGAGGATCGGCGGCCACGAACAGTGGGGCGCTATCCATTCCGCAGAGATCGGTGACGGCACGCTGGAGTGCAGGGACATTCCCCATACTTTACAGATGATAAAACTTTTCAAAGATGACGACACGACGCTTGCGGATATGTGCGGAAACATCATAAGAAACAAATCCTTAGGGATCTACGACGGTGCATACCGGGTTGTAAAGATCGCAATGGGAATGAAGAGATAAGAAAGGAGAATGATATGGAGACTAAAAAAGGTTTAACCGGAAAAGAGAAATTTGCATACGGAATAGGTGCCGTAGGTAAAGACATGGTCTACATGCTCTCAGCTTCGTATATCCTGTATTATTTCCAGGACATCATGAAGACGAGCGCGATCGCAATGGGTGTCATTCTTCTTGTCGCAAGAGTTTTCGATGCGTTCAACGATCCGATAATGGGTGTGGTTGTCGCGAAAACAAAGACCAAGTGGGGTAAATTCCGCCCCTGGCTTCTTATCGGTACGGTTACCAATGCCGTGATCCTGTTCCTCATGTTTGCTGCTCCGCCGGCATTGGACGGCAAAGGTCTGGTTGCTTATGCGGCAGTGTTCTATATCCTCTGGGGCATTACATATACCATGATGGATATTCCTTACTGGTCAATGATCCCTGCATTTACAGAGGGCGGCAAGGAGAGAGAAGGTCTCTCGGCTCTTGCACGTTCATGCGCAGGCGTTGGTTCAGCTCTCGTTACGATCTTTACGGTAATGGCTGTAACTGCTATCGGAACATCGCTCACGGCTAAGAGTGCTGACAATATTACAAAGCAGTTTACAACTGCCGATACAAACATCCACACTTATGTTATTGAACTCGACAGTGACGGAAACCCGACTGACAACGTTATCGAATATGCATCTGACAAGACAAACGTGTCAGTTACGCTCGTAGGCTCAGAGAGAGCATTCGAAGGCGTTTATTCTTTCAATACGGATAACACGAAGTATGAGTTTACTATCAACGGTGTAACTGCGGATACTTCTAAAGTGGAATTCGTTATGGATTCGGAAGCTGCAGCTGAAGCAGGACTCGTTTTCTATGTTGATTCTAAATGTTATGATGCGATTAAGAACAATGATTCGATCGATGCAGATCTTACGATGAATTCCACATTGGAAGTTGAGAGAGTCGGTTTCAAATACTTCTCGCTCATCATCGGAATCCTGTTCATTGTCTTTATTGCTGTTACTTGCCTTTGCATCAAGGAGAAATCTTCCGTTGACATGAAGACTCCGTCTGTTAAGCAGATGTTCAAGGCGCTCCTGAGTAACGATCAGGCGATGACGGTCGTAATTACCATCGTATTGTTCAATACGGCTACGTACATCACTTCGAATCTTTTGATCTACTTCTTTAAATACGATATTGCCGGTTCTAACTGGCAGGGTAATTACACATTGTTCAACATGTTCGCGGGCGCGATGCAGATCCTGGCAATGATGTTGTTCTTCCCGCTTTTGAGAAAAGCATTCTCCACACTGAAGATATTCTATATCGGTGTGATCGCTGCCATTGCCGGATATCTCATTCTGCTCGGATTGTCTATTGCAGGAACAAAGAATGTCTATATCTTCTTCGTACCCGGATTCTTCATCATGGGCGCTGTCGGAATCCTTAATGTTATCTGCACGGTATTCCTCGCAAACACATGCGATTACGGCGAACTTAAAAACGGCAGAAGGGACGAATCGGTAATCTTCTCCATGCAGACATTCGTCGTTAAGCTTGCTTCCGGTATCGCAGCCCTGGTTGCATCTGTCTGCCTCACGATCTTCAACATCCAGCAGAACAGCGATGTTGAGATGAATCTCAGCGTTCTCCTCTCGAAAGTAACATCGATCAGGAACAATGTCGTAGAGACGATCGACACAAGCGCTGTATTCGGCCTTAGAATGGTAATGACACTTGCACCCATATTTGTTCTCGTAATTGCATTGCTTATATTCAAGGCAAAGTATATCCTGACAGATAAGAAGCTTGAGGAGATCTCTAAGGAACTTAAATCTAGGAGCTGATACCATGATCACTGTTAAAGGCGATAAAGCCCCACTGTTTATCCTTGATACCGCGCATACGACGTATGCCATGAAGGTATTGGATTCGGGTCACATAGAACATCTTTACTATGGAAGAAAGATCCACATGGATAGTGAAGACGGTCTTACAGAGCAGCATGAATTTGCTCCCGGAACGTCAGTTGTATATTCACCTGATCACGGCAATTTCTCGCTTGAAGACATGCGTCTTGAGATGAGTTCTTACGGCAAAGGTGATGTAAGGGAAGCTTTCATTGAAGTCGTTAATTCAGACGGCAGTTTTACTTCGGATTTTCTTTTCGACAGTTACAGCGAGAGCAAAGGCAGGGACGGCGGAACAGAAGGTCTTCCGTCATCTTACGGTGAAGATGCCGAAGTCCTGACGGTCACATTGATCGATAAAGAAAATAACCTAAAGCTCGAACTGATCTACTGCGTTTATCCCGATACCGATGTGATCACCAGAACAGCACGACTTATCAACGAAGGCGAAGGTGACATTAAGATAAAGAAGATCATGAGCTGCCAGATCGATTTCAATCCGGATAATTATGTGTTCACGACATTCACGGGCGCATGGGCAAGAGAGATGAAAAAGACTGATATGTCCGTATCTTCCGCGCGCCTTGTAAATTCTTCTTTTACCGGTAATTCTTCCAACCGTGCCAATCCGTTCGTCATGCTCTCGAAAAGAGGAGCTAACGAAGATTACGGTGACGTCTACGGATTTAATCTCGTATACAGCGGCAACCACTATGAGTCTGTAGAGAAGAGCCCGTTTGGCAAAGTAAGATTTTTATCGGGAATAAACCCGACTTCATTTGAATGGAAACTGTCGAAAGGAGAGTCTTTCCTGACCCCGGAAGCGGTCATGACATATTCCTCTATGGGATATAACGGAATGAGCGGGCAGATGCATGACTTCGTGTCTAAGCATATCCTGCGCGGTCCGTGGAAAGACAGACTTCGGCCTGTTCTCTTAAATTCCTGGGAAGCATCTTACTTCAAGATCAGTGAGAGCAAGCTTTTGCGTCTTGCCAGAAAAGCAAAAGAAGCCGGCATCGAACTCTTCGTCATGGATGACGGATGGTTCGGCGAGCGTAACGATGACACTTCCTCATTAGGAGACTGGTTTCCTGATACGAAGAAACTACCGAGAGGCGTAAAAGGGATCTGCGACAAGGTCCGTGCATTGGGACTTGATTTCGGGATCTGGGTAGAGCCTGAGATGGTAAACCGTGAAAGCGGTCTTTATCTCGCGCACCCCGAGTGGGCGATGGAGATACCCGGAAAGAAACATTCCGAAGGCAGAAACCAGATGGTGTTGGATCTTGCAAATGTTGAAGTGCAGGATCACCTGATAAAGGTAATGAGCAAAGTATTCTCTTCTGCTGATATCTCATACGTTAAGTGGGACATGAACAGAAACTTCTCGGATATATTCTCAAGATCTCTTCCCGCTGACAGACAGGGCGAGGTAACGCACAGATATATCCTGGGTCTTTACCGCGTAATGAGAGAGCTTACAAAGAAGTTCCCTGATATTCTTTTCGAAGGATGCGCTTCGGGCGGTAACAGATTCGATCTCGGCATATTAAGTTTCTTCCCGCAGATCTGGGCAAGCGATGACACTGACGCAGTATGCAGGGCAGAGATCCAGAACGGGTATTCTTACGGTTATCCGATGCGTACTGTTACAGCCCACGTATCAGACTGCCCGAACCATCAGACTCTCCGCCGTACTCCCATAGAGACAAGATTTAACGTTGCTTCATTCGGAGTGCTCGGATACGAGTGCAATCTCAACGATATGAGCAGCAGTGATTTTGAAGCGGTCAAAGCGCAGATCAGGATGTATAAGAAGTGGCGCGAAGTAATGCAGTTCGGAAGGTTCTACCGTTCAATGTCGATGAATGATTCAAGGTCTGTTGACGGTGATGCTTTGGGCGCTCCGGGATACAGCGTTCTTGATCAGGTTCCCGGAAACGATATCTCATGGACTGTGGTATCACCCGATAAGACAAAAGCGGTATCAATGACGATGCAGCTTTTCACTCATCCGAATACGCAGTGGGGCGTATTAAAGCCGGTAGGACTTGAGTGTGATTACAAGTATCACATCGAAGGAAGAAAGATGAAGTTTGACGTGCGTGATTTCGGAGGACTTATAAACTATGTTGCTCCGATCCACGTTAAGCAGGACGGCCTTTCTCACAGAACGATCGCAAGATTCTATAAGATGAATTCAGAGGCGGAAGCGCACGACATGTACGGTGATGCAATGATGTATGCAGGCGTCCATTTAAGAAGCGCTTTTGCATCTGGCGGATATAATGAGAACATGAGATATTATCCCGATTTCGGTTCAAGGATATATACTATTGAGAAGATCGGATAAGAAAGTTGGGGAGTTTTCTTTATGAGAATAGATCTTAATAACGATTGGTTATGGTCGCCTGAATTCGTTCCTGAAATGACCGGACCTGTCTTCAGTAACGAAGACAAGATGGAACAGGTGCGTATTCCTCATACGGTGAAGGTAACTCCTTTGAATTATTTCGACGATAAGGATTACCAGATGGTCTCCTGTTACAGGAGAACTTTTGATGCGCCTTCAGATTGGAAAGGTAAGAAAATATCCGTCACTTTCGATGCCGTTGCGCATGAAGCAGAAGTTTATATCAACGGTAAGTTAGTGATAAAGCACTCATGCGGTTATACGGCATTTACGGCTGATCTTACTGACTATATCGATTACGGCGGAAAGAATGTTATCGCGGTTAAGTGCGACAGCCGCGAGAGCCTTAATGTTCCTCCGTTCGGATTTGTGATCGACTACATGACTTACGGCGGCATTTACAGAGAGGTTCATCTCGATGTGAAAGAGAAGGATCACATCCGTGATGTTTTCGTGAGCGCGGGAGCAGATAAGAAAGTCAGGATCAAGGCTGATGTTGAAGGTGAAGGCGAACTTGTTGCCGTGATAACGGGCATTGATTCGGGCAAGGTCATTTTCGCCGGACCGTGCGAAAATGAATGCGAGATCACAGTAAGCGAGGCTGAACCCTGGTCACTTGATGATCCGAATCTTTATGAGCTTTCAATGACCTTAAGAAACGGTGAGTCCGAAGATACATTTGTAACAAGATTCGGTTTCAGGGATGCCGTGTTTAAGGCTGACGGATTCTATCTTAACGGAGAGAAGATAAAGCTCAGAGGTTTAAACCGTCATCAGTGCTGGCCTTATGTAGGTTATGCAATGCCGAAGTCCATGCAGAGAATGGATGCTGATATCTTAAAGAACGAACTTGGTCTTAACGCAGTCAGGACTTCCCATTATCCTCAGTCACATCACTTTATCGACAGGTGTGATGAACTGGGCCTGCTCGTGTTTACTGAGATCCCCGGCTGGCAGAATATCGGTGACGATGCATGGAAAGAACAGGCAGTCATCAATACGCGCGAAATGGTATCCCAGTACCGCAATCACCCTTCGATCATCTTGTGGGGTGTAAGGATCAACGAATCCGTCGATTGCGATGAGCTTTATTTAAGAACGAACAAGGAAGCTCATGACCTCGATCCGTACCGTCAGACATCAGGCGTCAGATATCTGAAAAAGAGTTCTCTCTTGGAAGACGTTTATGCTTTTAATGACTTCAGCCACAACGGAAAAACTTCGGGATGTGAACCCAAGAAGAATATTACTCCGGATATGGATAAGCCATACTTTATCAGTGAGTACAACGGCCATATGTTCCCGACAAAAGCATATGACTCCGAGCTGCACAGACAGGAGCACGCATTAAGACACTGCAACGTTCTGGACAGCGTTATGTCTTACGACGATATCTGCGGTTCATTCGGATGGTGTTTCTTTGACTACAACACGCATAAGGATTTCGGTTCGGGTGACAGGGTGTGCTATCACGGCGTCACTGATATGTTCAGGAATTTCAAGCTTGCAGCTTATGTTTATGCGAGCCAGAACAAAGATATCGATCCCGTGCTTGAGATCAGTTCTTCGATGGACATCGGAGAGCATCCTGCAGGCAACAGGGGAGAAATCTATATCTTGACCAACTGTGACAGCGTGAAGATGTATAAGGACGATATCTTCATCAAGGAATATACCAAAGATGATTCTACATATAAGAACATGATTGCTCCGCCGATCCTGATCGACGATTTCATCGGAGACCAGATGAAAGAAGGCGAAGGCTTCTCCGACAGGCAGAATAAGATCGTAAAAGATGCTCTGAATTTCTCTGCCGTATACGGAATGGAGAACATGCCTCTCAGGATGAAGCTCACGATGGCTGAGGCCATGACCAGATACAAGATGAAGTTTGACGATGCTTACATGCTCTTCGGCAAATACATCGGTAACTGGGGCGGCAAAGTTACTAAGTTCAGATTCGACGGCATCAGGAACGGTGAAGTCGTTAAGACTGTTATCAAGTCTGCAATGACTGAGTCTAAACTTATCGTGGATGTTTCTTCAAATGAACTTATTGAAGATGCTACATACGATGTTACTGCGATCAGGATCAAAGTTACTGATGAGAACGGAAATGTACTGTCTTTCTACAACAAACCGGCAGTCATTGAAACGTCGGGTCCTGTCGAGATCCTTGGTCCCGCTCTTGCTGATATTAACGGCGGTATGGGCGGCGTTTATATCCGAAGCATTGGCGAAGCAGGAAATGCTACAGTTAAGATCACGCTTCCTGATCAGAACCTGTCTTCGGTTATTGAGTTGAACATTAGGAAAGACAAGTAAAGTTATCAGATTTTAACCCCAAATATTTTCCTGCCCCTGTTGTAAAATAGGGGCAGGAAATATTTTGGGGAGGCAGTATGCCCGTTTGTGTATCAACTGAAGTTATGAGGTCCAGCGACAGATGGACTATCGAGAATCTGGTTCCATCCAGGGAACTTATGGAACGCGCCGGAAAAGCTATCTTTGAGCAGGCAGAGTGGAAAAGTCCTGTCGGCATCGTGTGCGGCAAAGGCAATAATGCCGGTGACGGATTTGTAGTCGCATCGCTTCTTAAAGATCACGGCATCGAATGTGAGATCGTTCTTTTGTATGAGGATTCTTTTTCTGAAGACGGAAAGTATTTCTTCGATAAGTGCGTAGACAAGGGAATCCCTGTCGTGACCAAAGGTGAATACATTAAGTACAAGACCATTCTTGATTGCATTTTCGGAACGGGATTTAAGGGCGAAGTCAGAGAGCCTTCGAAAAGCGCGATCGAGAGTATCAACGCTTCAGATGCATATGTCGTATGCGCAGATATCAACAGCGGACTTAACGGTGACACGGGACTCGGCGACCTTTATGTCATATCAGATCTTACAGTATCGATCGGAACATATAAGTATGGTCATTTCCTTGGACACGCAAATACAGCGATGAAAAATAAAGTTAATTGCGATATTGGAATTAAGATAATCGGAGAGACAAAAGAGTTGAATTAGTTTACTGATCAATCAACATAGGCTGCCATATAGATATTTAATTTGAAGGGGAGATAATTTTATGAGCAATAACTACGGACTTACAGATATTTTACATGGCGAAAAGAGGAAGATTATTGAAGATTACCTCATCAAATACGACAAGAGCTACATAGGCAGCAAGAACAAGGATTTTCTTATCAATGAGGCAGCCCGGCAGTTCGAGAATAACGACAATCCGTTCAGGAAGAACAGTTCGGAATATAACGATTCCATGGCTCAGGTATGGGAGAGTTACAGACGGAAGTTTATGTCGGAGAAAGACTGATTTTAAGGGCAGCCGCAAGAATAGAATAATCTACTGCAGAATTCCGCTATTAGCGATTTTTAATATTGAAAAATAATCTCTTTGAAATCTTTTTATGAATGGTAAAATCTTCATTGATATTTTTTTGATTGTTGAGGAGAGGTTATGATCAAGGGTTTAAAGAAAGTCGTTGACGGCAAAGTGTTCCAGGGTATTATCCTGTTTGTTATTATCTTCAATGCTGCGATTATGGGCGTTGAGACGATTAGGGGCCTTTCAGAAGGAACAATAGGTGCGCTTGCACTTATTAACACGATCTGTCTTTGGATATTCATTGCGGAAATCATTATAAAGTTCCTGGCTTACGGCCTGGATTATTTCAAGGATCCGTGGAACTGGTTCGATATGATCATCGTGGCTATATCAATGCTCTCAGGACTTTCTTTCATGTCTGCATTCCGTGCGGTAAGAGTATTCAGGGTATTGAAGTCTTTGAAGGCTTTGAGAGGAACAAAGCTCATCGGTCATGTCCGTCATCTGCAGGTCATCATCGGTGCTATCGTAAAGTCAATTCCGAGCATTTTATGGACAGGAATCTTATTGCTCCTGATCTACTACATCTTTGCTCTTATCGGCGTAAATCTTTTCGGTGAAGCATTCTATGACTGGTTCGGAACGATCGGAAAAGCAATGTATACTCTCTTCCAGGTAATGACACTCGAGAGCTGGTCAATGGGTATCAGCAGACCTGTTATGGAAGTATTCCCGTATGCATGGGCTTACTTTGTACCTTTCGTACTGCTTTCATCTTTTGTAGTCATGAACGTTGTTGTAGGTATCGTCGTTAATGCGATCAGCGAAGTTACAGCTGAGAACAATGCTGAGAATACAGAAGAGAAGGCTGAGGCTCCCGCTTCCAATGAGGAACTTATCAAGGAGATCCGTTCACTCAAGGATCAGCTGAACCGTTTGGAGAGTTCATTAGGTAAGAATAAATGAGATTTGAAGATAGAGAGATAGTCTTAAAGGAAGGCAGGAAATGTATTCTCAGGCCTACTTCCCGATGACGGGACATATCACGACGAGATATTGATGTATAAGAGCCTTAAGTAATATAGGAGGTTTTGCCGTGGATAACAAAGAGTATCTGAAGCTGATCGACGAAGTGATCGAAAAGGGAAGATATAAAGCCGATTGGGTCTCTTTGTCTAATCACAAAACACCTTCCTGGTATTACGAGGCAAAACTCGGAATCTTCATTCACTGGGGTATTTACAGTGTTCCTGCATATGCGTGCGAATGGTATCCGAGATGGATGTATAATCCCGGTTCTCGCGAATATGAATTCCATAAGGAACATTTCGGTGACCCGAAAGATTTCGGATATAAAGATTTCATCCCGATGTTCAAGGGTGAGAAGTTTGACGCCGGCAAATGGGTTGAACTTTTCAGGAAGTCCGGTGCGAAATATGTCATGCCCGTGTGCGAACATCACGACGGATTTGCGATGTATGCATCTGACCTTAACCGCTGGAACGCGGCAGAGATGGGACCGTGCAGGGATGTTGCCGGTGAGATCCGTAAAGCATGTGAAGAGAATGGTCTTGCATTCTGCGGTTCTTCACACAGGGCAGAACACTATTTCTTCATGAACATGGGAAGAACGATAGACTCAGATGTTAACGATGAAGAATACCGTGATTTCTATGGTCCTGCTTATCTTTGCAACGAATTGTCGGATACTGCAGTGTTCCATACATTGGAAGATGTTTTCTCGCCTGCGAAGCCTTCTGAGGAATGGCTTTGCGACTGGCTCGTTAAGACCTGCGAACTGATAGATAAATGCAGGCCCATGATCTTATATTTTGATACCTGGATACAGAATGAAGCATTCAAGCCTTACCTCAAAAAAGTCTGTGCGTATTATTACAACCGTGCTGAAGAGTGGGGCAAGGAAGTAACGATAAATTATAAGCATAATGCGTTTCCGCCGACGGTTGCGACATTCGATGTCGAAAGAGGCGCGCTGACGGATATCTCTCCGGTGCCGTGGCAGACTGATACTGCAATCGGCAGAAAGTCATGGGGATATATCACTGATAACGAATTCAAGCCTTCCAGGCAGATCATATGCGACCTTATAGATATCGTAAGCAAGAACGGAATGCTGCTTATAAATGTCGGTCCCAAACCCGACGGCACCATCACAGATGAAGAGACAGCCGTTCTGGAAGAGATAGGCGAATGGATGAACATAAACGGCGAAGGCATCTACGGAACAACGCCGTGGCATGTTTTCGGCGAGGGTGAAGTAAATAATGAAGCCGGTTCTTTCCAGGATAATGATGAGAAGAATTTCACTTCCAAAGATTTCAGATTCACATACAAAAACGGTTTCATATACGCATTCTGCATGAGGCCGGATTCTGAAGAATTCCTTATTACTTCATTGAAGATCAAGGGCGAACGGGATGTAATCTTATCTTCTGCGGAAGCTTTGGGTGATTACGATATCGTTGATTCAGTCAGAGATGAAAAGGGCCTTCATATAACACTTAACAGGAAGCCTTCATCTGACAAACCCGTCTGCTTCAAGATCGGAATGGCCTGATATATTTTTCCCGGCAACTACAGGATAGTGATATGGGGGAACGATAACAAAAACGCTTATGCTGAGTTTCGTAAAAGCTGATTAAGTTTGTTTTTCCTTTGAAAAGCGCCGGCCCGGTTAATGCTGATAGTAGGACCTGATGTCCGCATTGCATGCAGGGCAGTTTTCATAGATCACACCGGAATACAGAGAAGTGCCGCAGAACGGGCATGTCTCAAGTCCTTCGAATGATTGTGTATTTATTGGTGCTGTATTTCCAGCAAACGAATTAGCCATGCCAACGCCTGCAAAACCTGTCATGGCTCCTGCAGGGTTTGAAGCAGCGGCCTTCATTGCATCCGTGAAGCCCAAAGCTACCAGTGCGTTAAGTGCTGCCGGATCTTCGCTGAATAATTTTGCAGAATCGAACTGCTCAACACGCGCTCTTGATTTCTCGTCGAGAGTCAGGTCGACGATCGTTATCGTTTCAACGACCATTCCGCGCTGCTCGTGCCAGAGCTTTGATACCGCTTCGTTAACTGCGTCTTTCAGTATGCTCTTATTCGAGAGAAGTTTAGGGAAAGGAATCTTATCTCTGGTAGCGCAGAGGTTCAATGCTTCCTCCATGTGATCCTGAACTTCAAGAATAGGTTGTTTTGGCCTTTCAGGTGTACCCATGTATTCGTATACGGTAGTGGTTTTTCCTGTCTTCTTGAAAAACTTTGCCGGATCAACGATGCGGAAAGAGAACATTATTCTGAATTTAAAATACAGTGTTCCATAAAGCGGATCCGGATAAGGTACGTTAAGGTATTCGTTGCAGGTCTGATTCATTATCTCAAGACCGTTAATATAGAAGATCTTTTGTATCTTCGTGTATTCGCCTGCGAATCTGAAACGGTCGAAAACATCTCCCATTACGCTTTTCATATTGCCTGAAAAAACGGATGCTGAAGATGAGTTTTCCCAGGTGTATAAACCGGGTTCGGTAACGACGTCGGCTATCTTGCCTTCGTCGATCATGAGAGCATATGTGCCTTCAGGTACGAGCACTTTGGAACCTGCGGTGATAACATCGCTGCTGCCCTGGTTTCTGCCTCTGGAATTCTGTCTGTATGCGCGCCTTACAAGTGTGTCCTGTCCCAAGGAATCGGTTCTGAATGACTCAAGATACTGATCATTTATTTCCGAATTAATTGAATCTGAAATGGTGCCTGCAACGTTGCTGATAAATCCCATGTTATCCTAAATCCCCGCAAAACAAGTCGTGCCTTCCTTACGTTTCAAGTATAAAATTGGAGTCTTGTTTTGTCCATAAATCAGGCCAGGGGGCATGCCATACCTGCACGATGGTATAATAATTAAATAACCACGTTTCGCTTTTTGGGGGTAAATGCTATGAAACGCTTGTTAAGTTTATCGCTGGCCGTTGTTTTCGCAATTGGTCTTTCAGGATGTTTTCAGCCGCTGGATAAGGATGGCATGGTCTTCGGCGGCAAGAAGGTCGAATTTCTGAACATTGAGAATGAAGATGTTTTTGATGGCGGCTATTACGGCATGCAGTTTAAATATGATGACAGGGAACCGTCATATGCTGAGAAGATAACGGTTACCGTATATTTTGACAGGAAGGGCGATTCCAATACAGACTGGGAGGTTTTTGTTACGGACCACAAACTCCCCGAATTCAAAGACGATGTCAGTTATCTCAGTCATGCCGAGCCCGACCTTTACAACGAAGCAAATATGGAGATCGTTTCAGGCCAGTGGATATATGTTCATTGCACATGCAACGCAGAAACTTCCGAAGCTCCGTCTAAGGGAAGTTTTAAGGCATATTACTATGCGGACACAGGCAATGTGATCACTTATTCTCCTGACGAGGAATTCTACAGATACGTTATGTCCGGATCTATGTTTCAAATGTCAGATGATAAATTCCTTGAACTTCCTTATTATTTGGCAGACATTACAGGCGACGGTGTTGAAGACAGGTGCACGTCGAGAACTACCGGAAGCGGAATGGTAAGGACACAATGTCTTGTTTACGACATGCAGAATCACAAAGGATATTGTCTTGACGGATTCAATTACGGTTACTATGTTGTTGGCGTCGAAAACGGCCGCCTCATCGTAGAAGAGAGAGGTCCGAACGGATATGGTGATCCGACTACCAGAGTTACTGGAACAGTTGAGATAGCTGAGGACAAGTTGGTGTTCGTGCCGGATACATGATCTGATATGTTCTGATTTTCTCGCAGAAAACGGTTGTATATAAAACTGAATGGATGGTTGCCTGATTTTCGCTCGAAAAACTGACAGGTACACCATGGCACATTACGTCAACAAAAAGGTCCCAAAAGCTGCCGGCTGACCCCTCCGATTCTTTCCCCGTACGGCCCTAAATGCTGTATAATTGAGATGTAAATCATTATTGATTTCATGGAGGGGATAGAACATGAAACGGATAATATCTATACTACTGACCGGTCTTATGGTCGTCGGTATGTTCGGTTGCTCTAAAAAGCCTGAGCAGATCACTGACATCCCGGCTACACCTGAGGAAGCCATGACCGATGCGAACCTGGTCTTCTACTACTACGAGGCTGTTACCGGAACCGTCGGCGGAGACTGTTCAGTGACTTACAGGCTGTACCGGTATAACGGCACCGAACTGGTTCTTTCCAGAACAGATCACACCACGGACGATGAAGAGATTTCCACCTACCGCTTAGTTCCCGCTTCGACCCTGGACGACTGCATGAAGGTCGTAAAGAAATACAAGATGGGTAAAGGCAAGTGGATCAACGGAATCGGAATAACCGGCGGTTACTGTTCGGCAGGCTTCTACAAAAAGGATGAATGGATAAAGGTCACATCCGATAACATGCCCGACAACGGCCAGGAAGCTTTCAGTGCCATCCATAAGATCCTTTCTAATGCTTAATCTTTGTTTTAGATCAGGAGGAAGAAAATGAAACTGGTAAATATGCAGTGCCCTAATTGCGGCAGCCCGCTTACACAGGAAGGCGAACAGCTCATATGTCATGCATGCGGCGGTACTTTCACCGTAGATTACGATGATTCCGACGTTGAATATGAGAGAATAAAGACTGAACCCGAGCGTGATCAGAGAAAGCTTGAACACGAGAAAGAACTTCTTGAGAAGAAGTACGAACTCGATCAGAAAGCCTGGGCTGAATACGACAAAAGAGAGAGAAAGAGATCAGGTAAAAAGAAGGCGATGATCATCTCGCTGATCATTTGCGGCGTGGTCACTTATATGACCATGTGCGGAATCATAATGTTCGTACAGCAGAAGCAGGAGTCCAACAGACGAGAACAGGAGCGTATTGAGCGCGAGGAAAGCGAGAGAAACAATACACCTACTCCTTCACCGACACCTACACCTGCTCCGAACTACGACCTGACTCCCGCAGATATTGATCCTATTATGGACGACCTGATCGAAGCCGGCCAAATCGCAGAGATGGATATTATGTCTTGCAACGTTGATACCAACGGCAATTTGGCCCTTGCAGAATACAACAAGACCGGTGCCGTTTTTGTTGATGCATATCTCGTTACCAATATTCCGAACCCCAAAAGGCTCGATGAGTCCAACAGGGTCGTCCTTATTTATGAGGTCACATGGCACAATGACGAGATGGGCGACAAAACATGCTATGACGCAGTCTATTTCGAGGGCCTTAAGATCTATCCCGGCGACACAAAAGTCATCTGTGATTTTAATCCTCTGACCATCGACAGAAGCGATGCTGCATGGGGCTGGTTCAATGCGTACAGCTATGAAAACTACAATCAGTGCTACCGTGAAAACATTACGGCACTGGGCGGAGACGTTACGCCGCTAAGAGGAAATGAAACGGAATTGCCGACGAAAGGTACTTAATCGCTGAATAAATACAAGCTTAAAGAGGATGCACAAAGCGGCATCCTCTTTTTCGATGATATAAACTCAGTCACTACCAGTGTAATTCCCTAACAAAAAAGGAATGCCTCATGCGGGCATTCCTTTTCGATTGCTTGTTTGTAGTCAGGGATTACTTTGCTACGATGTTAGCGATCCTGCCCTTAACATAGATGAACTTAACGATCGATCTGCCGTTCAATGCGCTTGCAAGTCTCTCGTCTGCGTTGACGATTGCTTCTACGGCTGCCTGGTCAGCTTCAGCAGGGATGTTGACCTTGAACTGAACCTTACCGTTGATCTGGACAGCGATCTCGATCTCATCCTTAACAAGAGCGCTCTCATCTACTTCAGGCCACTTCTGGTTGTAGATGGAGTAGCCGTTGCCAAGTGTCTCGCACCAGAGTTCTTCTGTGAAGTGAGGTGCGAAGGGTGCGAGGAGAAGAACGAGCTTCTCTGTAGCATATCTCTTGAACTCAGATTTAGCGGAAGCATCCTGGCTGTACTTTGTAATTGCGTTTAAGAGCTCCATCATACGTGCGATAGGAGTGTTGAACTGGAACTTCTCGATATCAGCTGTTGAGCTCTTGATAGCGTAGTTGATAGCGTAGTTGAGTTCCTTGTCTGCGGATGTCATGTCAGCCTTAGCCGGAACTGCAGCGGCAACGCCTGCGCTCTCGGATACGCATGTCTCTATTCTTCTGAAGAACTTAACGATAGCCTGGAGTCCTGAATCTGCCCACGGGCCGCCCTCAACGTAAGCGAAGCCGAACCCAAGGTATGTTCTGAATACGTCAGAACCGTACTTGCTGATGTAGTCGTCAGGTGCAACGGTGTTGCCTCTGGACTTGCTCATCTTCTGTCCGTCAGGTCCGAGGATTGTTCCCTGGTGAACGAGGCTTGTGAAAGGTTCGTCGAAATCGAGCATGCCCATGTCACGCATAGCCTTTGTGAAGAATCTTGCGTAGAGCAGGTGCATGCATGCGTGCTCAGCACCGCCGACATACTTGTCGACAGGGCAGAACTTGTTGATCTTATCCCTGGAGAACATCTCCTTATCGTTCTTGTTATCAGGATATCTGAACTGATACCAGGAAGAGTCAACGAATGTATCCATAGTATCAGGGTCACGTCTTGCATCACCGCCACACTTGGGGCACTTGCAGTTCATGAATGATTCGCACTTTGCAAGCGGGCTCTCACCATCAGGTGTGAACTCAACGTCGTAGGGGAGAAGAACAGGAAGTTCGTTCTCGGGTACGGGTACAACGCCGCAGGAAGGGCAGTGGATCATCGGGATAGGTGTTCCCCAGTATCTCTGACGGGAGATGAGCCAGTCACGGAGTCTGTAGTTGATCTTCCATTCGCCCATGCCGATCTCTGCAAGCTTAGCAACGATAGCTTTCTGTGCATCGTGCATCTCCATGCCGTCGAATTCGCCGGAGTTGCAGAGATAACCCTTCTTCTCGCAGTAAGGAAGCTCTGAATCAACACCCTTCTCGGGCTGGATAACGCGGATGATATCAAGACCATACTTGTGTGCGAAGTCGAAGTCTCTTTCATCGTGTGAAGGAACAGCCATGACAACGCCTGTACCGTAACCTGCTACAACATAATCTGCTGCCCAGATCGGAACTCTTCTGCCGTTCAAAGGATGAATAGCATAAGCACCCGTGAATACGCCTGTCTTCTCACGTGTTGTGGACATACGGTCGATCTCGGTAACCTTTGCTGTTGCCTTGCGGTATTCCTCGACAGCATCGCGGCACTCGTCAGTTGTAAGCTTTGCGCAAAGTTCTGACTCAGGTGCGATGACTACATATGTGATACCCATGAATGTATCAACTCTGGTTGTGAATACTTCGAGCTTCATGGGATTGCCGTTTTCGTCTGTAAGACGCTCGCCGTTCTTCTCGACATAGAGTGCAACCTGCGCACCTTCTGATCTGCCGATCCAGTTCTTCTGGAGCTTCTTTGTCTTTTCAGGCCAGTCGAGCTTCGGGAGGTCGTCTAAGAGTTCCTGTGCATATTCAGTGATCTTGAAGAACCACTGTGTCATGTTCTTACGTACAACTTCGGAATGGCATCTCTCGCACTCGCCGTCGACTACCTGCTCGTTTGCAAGAACGGTCTTGCATGAAGGGCACCAGTTGACCGGTGCGTTCTTACGGTAAGCCAGGCCCCTCTTGTAGAGTTCGATGAAGAACCACTGGTTCCATCTGTAGTAGTCGGGCATGCATGTCTTAACTTCGTAGTCCCAGTCTACCGTTGTACCCATTGCCTGAAGCTGCTTTTCCATCGTGTCGATGTTCTTGAGCGTGGAATCCTTGGGGTGGATGCCTGTCTTGATAGCATAGTTCTCAGCAGGGAGTCCGAATGAATCGAATCCCATGGGGTGGAAGAGGTTATAACCCTGCATGTGCTTGAATCTTGCCCAGGAGTCGGTTAGTGAGTAGTTATACCAATGACCCAGGTGAAGATTTGCTCCGGAAGGATAAGAGAACATCTCGAGGCAGTATAGCTTCTCGCCATCTGCGTTCGGATCGAACTTGTAAAGGCCTGTTTCAGCCCATTTTTCCTGCCACTTCTTGTCTGTCTCAATTGAATAACTCATGTTGAAAGACTCCTATTCTTTAAAAATGAACACCTAATTATACTCCGATGTTCCCGAAAATTACAGCAAATAAAAGAATAGTATGCAGCAATGAGCAGAGCCGTTTTCGAGTTCGGTCTGTCGAAAATGCCGAAATATCGCCGCAAATTGAAATCAGAATGTCACTAAAATAGGGCGTCGCGTGATTGATTTTTACTATTCTTGATGTGATAATAAATTGAATTTTTACCGACTAATTCGCCAAATGCGGCGTTTTCTTATATTTTTGAGGTGATTTTATGGGCTTAGGCATGGAAATAGGTGTCGATCTCGGCACCAGCAGCGTTCTTGTTTATATCAGGGGAAAGGGTATCGTTCTTAAGGAACCCTCCGTTGTTGCAGTAAACAGCAAGACAGGTAAGGTTTTGGCAGTAGGTGAATCCGCTTCACTCATGCTCGGCCGTACTCCCGGTATCGTAGAAGCTATCAGACCCTTGCGTGAAGGCGTTATTTCAGACTTCAGAGCAACTGAGGTTATGCTTAAGGCATTTATCGGCCGTGTCTGCACAGGTCTTCGTGCAACATACTTCAAGCCTACTATCGTAGTTTGCGTTCCTTCAGTTATCACACCCGTTGAGCAGCAGGCAGTTGAGAATGCTTGCCGTCACGCAGGCGCAAAGGACGTTTTCCTTATCAGAGAACCTATCGCTGCTGCGATCGGTGCAGGTATCGATATCACAAAGGCTTGCGGTTCGATGGTAGTTGATATCGGCGGCGGTACAACAGATATTTCCGTTATCTCACTTTGCGAGCCTGTCGTAGATGCATCTTTGAAGGTTGCAGGCGACAAGTTCGACGAAGCTATAATCAAGCACGTTAGAAAGAGACATAACATCCTCATCGGTGAGAAGACTGCAGAAAAGCTCAAGATCGAGATCGGCTGCGCTTATCCTAGAGATGAAGAGCTCACATTGGACGTTCAGGGAAGAAACATCATCACAGGTCTTCCTTCAACAGTTACGGTATCTTCCACAGAGATGCTCGAAGCATTGGAAGAGCCTATCACACAGATCTTCGAAGCCGTACACAACGTTCTTGAGAGAACACCTCCGGAACTCATGGCTGATATCTCACAAAGAGGTATCGTTATGACAGGCGGCGGAGCTATGCTCTACGGTCTTGACCACATGCTGTCCAACAGGATCGGTATCGACGTATACCTTGCCCAGGACCCTGTATCCTGCGTAGTTATCGGAACAGGTAAGGCACTCGATATGATGGACAAGTTCGCAGCTCTCAGTGATAACTGATATTTGCGGCTGCCCCGTTCAGATAAATATTATTTGATTGACTGAAATAATTACAAATGTTATATTATGCGCGTCGGGTGAATATCCCGGCGCGCATTCGTTAGATTAGATATTTTCCATTTGAAGTTTGATATCCCTTTTATAAGTTCTACGATAATAGGTTTTTTGCGCAAATTTACATTTTCGAAAGGCGTTTATGGACGATTTTGACAACCTGAATTCCAAGACGGATTCCGATTTAAGACAGATAGCTGTCGCGTTCGGAGATTTCACAGCGGAAGAAGCAGAGAAGAAGACCAGAGATGAGCTTCTTATGGCCATTACGGGCGCCAAGGACATCGGTGACATCACTACTGTTGATCTTACCGAAGAACCTGTTCCCGTTAAGGCACCTGCAATTCCGGAACCCATGAAGACAACAGAGAATACAAAGTCTCTCGACGAGCTCATCGTTGATGTCGGCAGGACCGCAAGGTTTGAGACCAACGAACTGGCTGATGCCATGCTCAAGGCAGAGAAAGAAGAGGAGAAAAAAGTGGCTAAAAAAGAAGCAGCTGCAGAGGGCCTGACAGAAGAGCCCAAGGCAGAAAAGAAGACTGCTGCAAAGGCTGAGAAAAAGCCTGCAAAGCGCACTAAGAAGACAGAAGCCAAAGCAGAAGAACCTGCAAAGGAAAAGGCTGAAGTTCCTGCAGAAGTTACAGCAGAAGCTCCTGCCGGGACAGTTTCTGAAGAACCCAAGAAGGCTGAGAAGAAGGCTTCCAAGCCCAGAAAGACCAAGGCTTCCAAGAAAAAGGAAGATGCTCCTGCAGAAGAAGTTAAGGCTGAAGAGCCCACACCGATTGAGGCTGCAGTTGCAGAAGCTTCTGTAGCAGAGGCTCCCGCCGAAGCAGCTCCCGCTCCTGAAGCAAAGCAGGAAGAGAAGAAGCCTGAGCAGAACCAGGGTCAGGGCAAGCACGGCAGATCAAAGAGAAGAAAGATCTCATTTGGTCCCGGCCAGGATACAAAGACAGTCGAGATGACTGATGAAGTTCCTGCTGAAGGCGAAGAAGAGAAGATTGAACCCGAGCTTCCTGTAGAGATCGAGGTTGAAGGCGTTCTCGCGATCAACAACAATGAAGGCAACAAGAATGATTTCTGCGGATTCGTTCACAGAAACAACTATCTGCCCGGTGAGGACGATGCTTACGTTCCCGGCCAGATGATCAAGAGAATGGGCCTTAGAAGAGGCGACTACATCAAGGGATTTGCTAATCCGAAGCGCGGCAAGGACAGATATGCTCCTTTGAAGCGCGTAACTGAAGTAAACGGCATTCCCGTCATCGAGGGCGATTACGAGAACATCAGAAGACGCCCTAAGTTCGAGAGCCTTACGGCTATCTATCCTAATGAGAGACTTGATCTTGAGACTGAGAAGGAAGATATCTCCACAAGGATCATCGATCTTTTCTCACCTATCGGTAAGGGCCAGAGAGGTATGATCGTATCTCCGCCGAAGGCAGGTAAGACGATCCTGCTTCAGAAGGTAGCAAATTCAATCACTGCTAACAATCCCAACTGCGAACTCATCGTTCTCCTCATTGACGAGCGTCCTGAGGAAGTTACGGACATGCAGAGAAACATCAAGGGCGAGGTCGTTTATTCGACATTCGACAAGCGCCCCGAGAACCACGTAAGAGTAACAGAGCTCGTTCTCGAGAGAGCAATGAGACTTGTAGAGCTCGGTAAGGACGTAGTTATCCTTCTCGACTCAATGACAAGACTTGCAAGAGCTTACAACCTTACGATCAATCCTACAGGAAGAACTTTGTCAGGCGGTCTCGATCCGGGATCACTCTACGGACCTAAGAGATTCTTCGGTGCGGCAAGAAACATCGAGAACGGCGGAAGCCTTACGATCCTTGCAACTGCGCTCATTGAGACGGGTTCTCGAATGGACGAAGTTATTTTCGAGGAATTCAAGGGAACAGGTAACATGGAAGTCACTCTGGACAGAAAGCTCGCCGACAGAAGAGTTTTCCCGGCTATCGCAGTCGACAAGTCCGGTACGAGAAGAGAAGACCTCCTGCTCACACCCGAAGAGCTCGATGCCGTATGGCTCATCAGAAGAAGGATCGCGGAAGCAGATACGATCACGGCCACAAATGCCGTCATCAGCTTCATGGAGAAGACCACGAGCAACAAGTCTTTCGTTCTCTCCGTAAAGAAATCTTTTGCAACCGATTGACAACCGGCAGCTATTCAAGTAATATAGCTAGGCTAACACGAAGAATCCGGTATGACATACGTGAGATTAGGATTACGCGTCATATCTTTGATTGAGAGGTGAAAGGACATGAAAGAAGGAATTCATCCTAAGACGCATCTTGTCACAGTTAAGTGCGCATGCGGCAACACATTCGAGACTCTTTCCACAAAGAGCGATCTGAGAGTTGATATCTGCTCCAACTGCCACCCGTTCTATACAGGCAAGCAGAAGCTCGTTGATACAGGCGGACGTGTTGATAAGTTCAAGAAGAGAATGGAAAAGGCTTAATTCTCGTTCAACAAAAACTAATAAGAGGTTGTCTCATATGAGGCAACCTCTATTGTTTTGACCGCAAAAAAAGAGGTTGGAGTTATGTCAACTACAACCTCTTTTTGATGAATTATGATTCTTTCTTTTTCCTTGAACGGCTGACTACAGTTATAAATAGGACGCTTGAGATCGAGAAACAGGTAATCGCAAGATAAACCGAAGGAGCGGTTGTCTCACCCGTGGAAGGGAGGACTACTCTTGTCTGAGCGTGCCTGTGAACGTAAAGGAGAGTTGTCTTAGTGCCTTCGACGGTTTGTGAGAAAGTATAACCTTCCGGTACCGGAGGCGCTATCCAACTGTAATCTATCAGCTCTCCGTTCTCGTACTTGAATAATCCGGAAACGGTAACAGTCCAGTCTTTCGCCACGTCCAGAGTTACTGATGATCCGTTAAGCATATCTGCCGTGAGATTTTCAGGACGGATGCCGTCAATGTTATCTTCATCATCCCAAACAGCTACTATAGTGCGCTCGACAGTCTCAGGAATATGCTTATTCTCTATCGTGAACTTGTAACCGCCGGAAGAAGCTGTCAGATCAGCGATGAAGCTGCTCTTTTCGATCTCCTGCGTATAACCTGTGTGTCCCGGCACGATATCGATCGCTTTAACGGATAATGTGTATGCGATCTCATCTCCGTTGCTGTCAAAGCGGTCCACGCGAGGCCAGGTGTATGTTCTGTTATTGGCTTCATTCAATACTACAGCTGTACCTTCGGCTTCACCGTTTCTCATGAGCTGAACGGTTATCCTGTCAGGTCTTATTCCGTCACGGTTGTTGTCATCATCCCACGAACTTGTTACGACAATATCTTCCGTGGGCTCAGCTAATACTGTTACATTAAACCGGGCCTTTACTTCATCACCCAGACGGTTGGTCAGTGTGACCTCCGCAGTGAATTTTCCTGCGGAAACACCTGTGAATATATAACCGTACTCTAATGTCGTACTGGTGTTGTCGAAAAGACTTTCACCGGTTTCGACAGATGCTATGCTTTCATCGACCCCGGAAACCACGACCTTATATGTTCCGTTTATCAGGATGTTGTCGTTGTTATGGTCCGTATTATCAACATATTCATTTATATCGGCTTGTGAATATGCTTTATCACCGACATACATCTCGATATCCGTTGCCGTGATTTCAGGCAGTTTGATGAATCCGGCAGATACATTGTTATATCCGTTTCGTGTATCCAGCTGACCCAGCACAAGCGTGTTATTGGTCCTGCCGAAGTCAGAATCATTCGGGCTCATCATGTATGGGTCTTTGGAAACAGCGGTAAGACGGGGCTTTGAGTTGTCTTCAGTCTCAGGGAAGGATATTACTATGTATTGTCCTTCATCCTTGCTGTTGGAATACAGCGTGAATGTGCCGCCGTCGACGGTGAGTACCGAGCCGTCTTCGGAGTTGTTTCCTCCCTTGGTTTTTTTCAGAGATCCTTCGCTGTTCTGACTGATGACATTTCCGGAGGCGTCATATAGTGTAACTTTTACATTATCGATGCCGGTTTCCTTTGTCTCTGTCAGGAATCCGTCTTCATCATAAGTGTCCCAGAAAACAAATCCGTTGATCTCGTAACTGTTGTAAAGCCATTTGCTCAGTTCGAGATTCTGAGGTTCAATGAAATCACCGTTTTGTGTAAGCCTGTATTTAAATCGTCCTCCTGCATATGCGGTCAATGTATCAATACTGTTCTTAGCATCTGTCTCGAGATCAAGACGGATGTTAACAGAGGTTTTGGGAGCCATGGAGCTCATTGTCACTTTTATTCCCGTAACGCTTCTCCAATTGCTTATTGAGCCGGACGAAAGCCATACGGCTCCATCTGACAGCGGATCTTCTGCGGTTGTGTAGTAGAAGACCGGATCGATGCCTGTGTTGTTCCCGGCAACTGACGGTGCTCCGCGGAGATATAGATCCATACTGCTCTTGTCAGATGTTTTTTCGATGTCTGTCTGGGTTCCCTGTGATACTTCGGATTCTGTATATGTTATGGCTTTTCCTGCACGCGGAAGAACTGTTACGGAAGTTACTTCGTATATGTTTGATGCTGTCGGTTCTCCGGGACCTGTAAGAGTAATAAGTGAATTCAGATCTTTTTCTTCACCGGCATAGAAATTGATCGTATGATCAACAAAGTCATAGTATGCCTGATTCTTGCCCGGAGCGAGACTGACGCCTGTCTCCTGGTGAAGAAGGACAGTTACTTTCCAGTCACTGCCGTCCTGACTGAACAGCTTGGTGTTTCTGTCTCCTGTGATACTCATGACATCAGCCGTGTCGTATTTTAACGAGTAAAGAGTTATGTTGTTGTCATAACCTTTCCAGGTATGACGGGGGGCTTTGACAGAAGCGTTGTAGTTTTCGGCAATGTCTGAAAAATCATAATAGATCTTACCGATAGGGTGGTGTTCTCCTATCGTAGTTCCCGGAACCGTCTTAAAGGCTAAACTGAAAGGACCTGTTACGAATCCCGTACGGTAAATATGACCGTTAAGCGATACTACGTTACTTCCCGAATCCAAGTATCCGGATTCGGGATCGACAACCCGGATTCCTTTGTCTGTCCATTCATACTTTGATGAACCCTTTGGCTTTTCATAAGATCTCGTCCTGATAAAGCCTTCGACAAACTGAAGCTTAAGGAACCTGTGAGGCTTTTTATAATTGTCATAAACAACGATTATTTCTGACTGGATACACTTATCAGTCAATTTGTAACCCCAAAGCATGCTGTTATTCAGGTCAGGAATGAATTCTTCATCTGTCAGTTCGATATAGACAGCTTCTGTTATATCTTCATAAGGAAACATCTCGGTGTGGCTTTTCGGGAATTGTATAAAAAGGCCGCTCGTGGCTGCGAAAAATGCACGTCCGCTCGCATCCCATGTTACTGACTCGTATTCGGATGAAGAATCACCGACTCCTTCGCCCTGATATATAACGGCATCCTTAGGTCTGCTGAATTCCATATTGAAAGAGGTTTGCCTGTTGTTTCTGACGTTAACAGTCGGAATCTTTTTATTGACAGTTGTATAGATCATGTCCTTGCCGGATAAATGCTTGCCGCATTCACAGTGAGCACCGCTCTCGTCAGCGAGTTCCGTTATGTCAAATGTAACCGAACCTGCTAACTGTATGTATCCGACTCTGTTGTCAGGTAAATATACTCTTTCGCTAAGGAACGGAATATCATCGTTCCTGTGAACAACGATATCGTTCATCAGCCAGATCCTGGTGACTGTATCATCCTCGTTTTCCGGACGCAGCCGGAATTCACCATCGTATGAAAGCTTAACAGAAGTAAAAGCGTATCCTTCAGGAAGCGGAAGCCAGCATTTTTTAATTCCTTCTTCATCCTTTATTTCAGGGATCTTTACGCTGTTGGAATATACTTCATGAGCCTTATTCTCTGCCGTGTAATGGAATACCCAGCCTGACAGTTCCGGCATGGCCGTGAATTCGCCCGTGAAGAAAGCTATCATCTGATCGTTGTTGATATTTTGGAAATTAGCGCCGCCGTTTGTGGCGTTTCCGGCATCAATAAATCTCAAGGTAATAACGGGATCGTGTATAAGATCATATGTCATGCCTTTTTTGCCAATGTCAAACCCGACGTCACCGATATTTCCATTGACTCCGCTGTTGAAATATCCGAGTTGGTCGTCCTGGGCATTGCCTAAGAGTTCGGGACACTTCTTAGGTTCACATTCTTCGCACTTCAGACGGAACCACAGATCCCATTCCACAGCCTGGACGCTTGGTTCCTTCTGTCCGGGGAGCAGCATGGTGGCAGTGTCTGTCTTGGCAGGGCAGTGTTCTCCGTTTCTGTATGATTTATCATAATATTCACGGTATTTGACCATAACCTGTACTCCCTGAGCCAAATGATCTTTGCACATATTATCGGTACAATGGTTTGGTGTGAAATCGAAATAAGTAACTATAGCAGGATCATGATTCGGATAATTCCATATCGATGTTCTTTTCCATTTTACATGTACTGTTTTAACTTGTGTTCCGGCAGGAAAATCGTAAGAAAACAGACAGTTTCCGTTTGCGCTCAATTTTATGTTATAAGAATCGATAGTAGCCTGATCCGCATCTGTCCATGTATCATTATCCCATGTATTATATGAGATGCTTTCCAGAACGGGGTGTTCTGTATTGCTTATGAGCTGTGTTCTTTCTGACTCTATAGTTATCCTGGATGGAGCTATCTGGTATGGAAAAGCATATTCCTGCGTGACTGAACTGTCATAAACCGGGAGATGAGTACTGCCGGACATATCTCTAATGCCGTTCAGTAATCTCGTGAATTCGATATTGGTATATTTCTGTCCTACGTTAACATCCTGATCTTTGCCTGAATTAGCATCACGTTTCATGGGAAATTTAGTTCTCATATCCAAATAGTAGAGTTCTCCGGTCAGTATTTCAGGTCCTCTGACTTCAACTTTTCTTACAGACTGATTGTCGCCCGGAAGTCTGTAAGTTATGACGGTATTTTCGGCCAGATAGCTCTTTGATGGCTCGAGCGCTTCGGACGTGTTATTAAGAGTCCATCTGAGAGTCATTCCTGCAAGGAGTTCGTTCATCCCGATTGAATTGGAATTGAAATAGCGTGAATACGGAGTCAGCTCGTAAAAGTAAGCGTTCTTATCAGGATCGAAAGTTCTTTCCCCGATGTTCCAGTTTCCCCAATTAACGTTAAATTCATGATCGTATAAGTCACCGCTTGAACTTCCGCTGTTGGCGCCGGGCTTTGATATTCCTTTTAGTCTTACAAGACCGGTCGGTTCATAGAAACGGATGCTTACGATCTCCATCAATGAACCATCTTTGTTATATGCTCCCGGTATCGCGAATCTTGGTGAACCGCTTTTATATCCTGAAAACATCTTTTCGTAACTGGCACTACACACCGCATCGAAATAAAGATTCGTGTAGCTTCCGTCTTCCTTAGACATAGGAGATACTGTTACTTTATATGTGTGAGTGTATCCCTGAGATGAAGATGTAACTGTTACTGTAGAATCAGGATTAAAGTAAGGAGAACCTTCCCAAAGAATGCACTCCTCGCCCTTTGTTCCTTGTGAAAGCACATCTGAAAGGGCAGCGTCACCAGGGAGCGTATATTCGGTCGCAGCGATCCTTGAAGTAGGAATCTTATTACTGTCCATTATTCTGAGGACTTGTTCGTCGGTAAGCTTTACATGCTTCATTTTGAATCCGATCGTGCAGTCAGTTCTGTTCTTGGCACTGGTAAGACGCAAAGCCATCTTTCCCTGACCAAGCTTAACTGCTTCGTTAAAGAACTCGTTTTTCTCGGGAAGGGCTGCAAAATCTGCACCAAGATCCAGACACTCTATGACCAGGATCACATTTTCCAGATCAGCATATCTGTAGTTTACGAGGAATTCTTTTCCATCAGTATCAGACATAACATAGCTGCTTCCGGAAGGAAAATCCGTTTCGGATCTTGTGATGGAAAGACGCTTTAAAGAGCTTCCTTTTGCAGGAGGAGCCGCTAAAGGCTTTTTGTTTTCCGGAACCGGTTCTTCATCAGGAAGTTCTTCATCCGGCTCAGCATTATCGCTGACGTTATCAGCCGTTCCTTCATCAGGAAGATTTCCATCAGTGTTAGAGTTATCGCTGCCGGAATCGGCAGGAACTTCAGTTGGATCATCGGTATTTTCGGCTGCGGTCACGTCTTCGGGAGACTCAGTGTCATCTGAAGTTTCATCAGTGCTTTCTTTATCGGGATCATCAGTGTTGTCTTCTGTAGCCGGCTCGGTTTCCGAATACTCAGTTGCAGGTTGAACAACTTTGTTATCATCCAGTTCATCTGCGAAAACGGAAAAAGGATATATTCCTCCGATAATTACCATAGCGATAAGCATGGAAACAGTTTTGGTGATTGCTCTGTGGATCTTTTTATTCATTTGTACCCCCATTTGAACGATTGCCGTTCATTCATTGTTCATAATTCCTTCAAAAACTACCTTTTATTCAGAAAAGGGTATATCAAATATGTTGTAAAAATTTATGTTTAATGTCATTTATGAACAAAATGTGTATGAAATGTTAAAAATCGAACACCTATAACCGCAATGTGCTGCCATTTAGCATGCAAGTAACGGGATAAAGGATCTGAACAGATCGGATGGTCCTTTCTGATTCCTTCAATTTGCCTTTACTCTGTAATATCACGCGCAATTTTAAATGATATAATCCAAGGCAGAATGAATAATTATGCCTAGATTTGGGGGAAGAATATGTCAGAGAATAAAGGCAATATGGTTCCGGTCGATCCGGATATGATCGAGGAAACATCGATCGAGCCCGCGGCTCAGGTTAAGGAAAGTGCGATCGCAGAAGAGCAGAGCGCACCGGCACCTGCTCCTGCCAAGGCTTCGAAAAAGAAGGGCAAGAAGTCATGCCCCGTTCCGGTAAAGAAGACCACGATCGGCGGTCAGGCCCTGATCGAGGGCGTCATGATGGTCGGACCTTCAAGAACTGCAATGGCGGTAAGGAAGGGCGACGGCACGATCTATGTTGAAGAGATCAAGCAGAGCGAGAAGACATCTTATTTCGATAAGGTTCCGTTCATAAGAGGATGCATAAGATTCTATAAGATGCTCGTTACGGGTACCGGCGCTCTCATGAAGGCTGCCGATATCTCCGAAGAGGGCAAGCCGGATGAGAAGAAGGAAGGCGAGAAGAAGTCACGTCTTGATGAGTTTGCCGAGAGGCACTTCAACGTCATGATGACGATCTCTGCTATCGTCGGAATCCTTCTGTCAGTTGGACTTTTCATTCTTGCTCCGAGACTTCTGGTCGAGATCGCTCTTAAGTTCGTACCTGAATACTTAAGGGAACTTACATGGTTCAATGCGCTTACGAGCGTTGTTGAGGGTCTTTTGAGACTCATCATATTCCTTCTGTATCTGGTTTTCGCATCCAAGCTTAAGGATATAAAGAGAGTATGGCGTTATCACGGTGCTGAGCATAAGACCATCGCATGCTATGAGGCAGGTCTCCCTCTTACAGTCGAGAACGTACTGAAGCAGACAAGATTCCATCCCCGCTGCGGAACATCCTTTATGTTCAACGTTCTTGCCATTTCCATCATCATCTATACGGTCATCGGCATCTTCACAGGCGCGCAGCCTGCGTGGGTCAACGTTGCGATCAGACTTGTAGCGATCCCGGTAATTTGCTCGATCTCTTATGAGATCCTGAGATTCGTCGGCCGCCACGACAGGAACTGGTTCTGCAGGCTTTTGTCCAAGCCCGGTCTCTGGCTCCAGAAGTTCACGACACAGGAGCCTGACGGTCCGATCGTTGAAGTAGCAATTGCTTCAATGCAGGCAGTTATTCCGGAGAACAAGGAAGATGACAACTGGTAAGGATAGGCTTCTGGACCTTTTGAAGGATTCCGGCGATGATGAAGCTTTGCTGGACCTTAAGATCCTCGAGGAAGAATTCGAAGGTAATGCTTTAGAAGAAGCTGTAAAGAGGCGCGCTTGTGGCGAGCCTCTTGCTTATATTCTGGGATACCGCCATTTCTATAAGGAGTGCTATAAAGTGGCTCCGGGCGTTCTTATCCCGAGAGCCGACACGGAGATCGTAGTCGAGTCCGCTTTAAAGTTCCTCAGCATTAACAAAATGGCGTCCGGTGACGTCCTTAATGTGCCCGAATACGGCAGGGCGTTGTCTGACATAAGATTTGCTGACCTTTGTACTGGTACAGGCTGCATAGGTATTTCCGTAGCTAATGAGATAGTAAGAGCAGGCGGCAGCGCGAAAGGGTATCTTGTCGATATCAGCGATACCGCTGCAGGCATCTCGGCATCTAACGTTGAATCTCAGGCGCTTAAACCTGAAGATATAAAGGTGATCAAGCACGATGTTCTGGCATCCTGCCCCAAGCTCGAAAAGCTCGACTTCATCGTATCCAACCCTCCTTATATAGCAAATAAGGAGATGGATGAATTAGACAGCGTTGTAAAGGATCACGAGCCGGATATTGCCTTAAGGGCAGGCGATACGGGTCTTGATTTTTACGGCCCTCTCCTTAATATTGCTAAGGAACTTCTTAAGGAAGGCGGCGCCCTGATAGTCGAACACGGGTATGAACAGGGTGACTCTGTGAGGAAGATTTTCGAGCAGGGCGGGCTTAAAAACTGCATGACGGTCAGAGACTACGGCGGAAATGACAGGGTGACCGTCGGGATCAAATAAGCTGAAACATAATAAAATCAAGGGCTTTGAGCCCTTCGAAAAATAATTTGGAAAAATTTTCAATTTTCTTGTAACGAATTTGCGATCCGTACGTCTAACAGGTGAGATCACAAAAGAAAGGTTGTTTGATACGTGGATAAGAAAACCGCAGAAAAGCTATATGAAGCCTTTTACATGAAGGTTTTCTCC
>JAEEGJ010003425.1_pt1 | contig 61585 bp, 50 predicted proteins | sample 8958761 | NCBI WGS metagenome assembly JAEEGJ01 (sample SAMN16246546, study PRJNA631951) | gut metagenome | biome: gut microbiome; feature: rumen; material: RS-attached | host: Bos | place: Iran: Karaj | collected 2018-10 | reverse complement strand
TACCGGCAGACAGAGCCATAGAGTCAGCACCACCACCAGCAGACAGAGCCTGGAACGATCCGATCATACCGAGCACAGTACCGAACAGAGCGGTCAGGGTACCCAGAGATACGATGGTAGCAACCATAGGCATGTTCATCTGAAGGGTAGGCATCTCCAGCTGGGTAGCCTCCTCGTGAGCCTGAGAGATCTTGGCGATCTTAGCGGCCTTCTTCAGCGTGTCGTCGCCCTCAACGGTCTGATACATCTTGATAGAAGCCTTGACAACGTTGGCTACAGAACCCTGCATCTTGTCGCAGAGAGCCTCAGCCTCAGTGAACTTCTGAGCCTTGATGAGATCCTTCACCTGAGCAGTGAACTTAGCCAGGTTGATCTTACCAGCAGCAGTCTTAATAGCGAAGTAGCGCTCGATACCGAGGCAGATAACGGTGAAGAGAAGGGTAAGGATCAGACCTACCACGAAACCTCCCTTATACACGGTACCCAGCAGGTTGGCGGGGTGTCCACTACGGTCGCCACCGATGAAGTTGTCGGGGTTACCCATAACGAAATACCATACACTGTAACCTGCAATAGCGCAAATCACGAGGATAATCCATGCAGCTTTAACACCTTGGAAGCCCGAATTCTTTTTGGCTGGGGCTGCAGCCTTTGTTGTTGTTGCCATAATTAAATTAATTTTTTTAGTTATTAAAAATTGAGTTTAAAATATTCTCTTTCAACACGTTTTTGCTAGTTCCGATAATAGCCTTCTCCGACTTTCGCCGAATTCATTTGGCAAAGATAACCATTTTTGCGGGACTACCGAACGGATTAACTATATTTAACTAGTTAATAATTAATAATTATTTTAAATCCGCCAGCACCTCTTTGATTCGTCTCATCGCTTCAACGATGTTTTCATCGCTCGTGGCATAGCTCATACGGAAGCAGTCGGGGTCGCCGAAGGCGTCGCCGCCAACACTCGCAACATGCCCTTTTTCAAGCAGATACATCGCAAAGTCGGTTGAGTTGTTGATCGTCGTCTTACCATCGCTCTTGCCGAAGAACGAGCTGCACTTGGGGAAGAGATAGAATGCACCCTCGGGCACGTTCACCTCCAGACCGGGAATGTCCTTGGCCAGCTTCACGATCAGATCACGACGGCGCTCAAAGGCCTGACGCATATCCTCCACGCACTGCTGGTCGCCCACATAGGCGAACTCGGCGGCCTTCTGACTCACCGAACACGGACCACTGGTATATTGTCCCTGCAACTTGTTGCAGCCTTTCACGATCCACTCGGGAGCGGCGATATAGCCGATACGCCAACCCGTCATCGCGTAGGCCTTCGACACACCGTTGACGATGATAGCCCGCTCCTTCATACCTGGGAACTGGGCAATCGACTCGTGTTTGCCGATGTAGTTGATATGCTCGTAGATCTCGTCGGCCAGCACGAAGAGGTCCTCATGCTTCAGGATCACCTCGGCCAGCGCCTGCAACTCGGCCTTGCTGTACACACTACCCGTAGGATTGCTGGGTGAACAGAGGATGAGCATACGGGTCTTCGGCGTGATGGCGGCCTCCAACTGCTCGGGCGTCATCTTGAAATTCTGCTCGAAACCGGCCTCCACAATCACGGGCTTACCGCCTGCCAACAGCACCATCTGGGGGTAACTCACCCAGTAGGGAGCGGGGATGATCACCTCCTCACCATCGTTCACCAGTGCCATCACGGTGTTGCAGACACTCTGCTTGGCACCGTTCGACACCAGGATCTCGGCTGGGGTATAGTGCAGATGGTTCTCGCGCTCCAGCTTCCGCGCAATCGCCTGACGCAGATCGGGATAACCGGGAACGGGCGAATACCGCGAGTAGTTCTCGTCGATAGCCAGTTTCGCGGCCTGTTTGATGGGGTCGGGGGTGTTGAAGTCGGGCTCGCCGACACTCATGTTGATCACGTCGATGCCTTGCGCCTTCATCTCAGCGCTCTTCTGCGACATTGCCAGCGTGGCCGAGGGGGCCAGACGCTGCAAACGATCGGATAGTTTTGCCATATTTTATCAAATTTTGTGCAAAAGTACAAAAAAGTTAGTGAATAGTGCTTTTTTTTTCACACTTTAACTATTCACTATTAACTATTGACTTTTCACCCTATACTATTCACTATTAACTATTCACTATTCACTCTTCACTTCAGGTGAAGAAGGTGCCCCATTCTGTTCTTCTTCGTCTCCAGATACCGGAGGTTAAAGGGATTCGGCGTCACCTCGATGGGCACATTCTCCACAATCTCCAGTCCGTAGGCCTCCAGACCCACGCGTTTCACAGGGTTGTTCGTCAGCAGACGCATCTTGTGAACACCCAGATACCTCAGCATCTGCGCACCACAGCCGTAGTCGCGCTCGTCGGGTTTGAAGCCCAGGTGGATATTGGCATCCACGGTGTCGAGACCTTCTTCCTGCAGCTTATAGGCCGCTATCTTGTTCATCAGACCGATACCGCGACCCTCCTGTTGCATATATACCACCACACCCTTGCCTTCTTTCTCGATGGCCTGCATGGCCTTGTGCAACTGCTCACCACAGTCACAACGCTTCGAACCGAGGATGTCGCCCGTCATACACGACGAGTGCACACGCACCAGCACGGGTTCGTCTTCCTGCCACTCGCCCTTGATCAGTGCCAGATGCTCCTGACCGTTGCTCTTCTGACGGAAGGGAATCAGTCGGAAATGCCCGTAGTCAGTGGGCATGTCCACTTCTTCGCCCACCTCGATCAGCGATTCGGTCTTCAGCCTGTAGGCAATCATATCCTTGATACTGATCACCTTCAGGTCCCATTCCTTCGCCATCTCCAACAGCTGCGGCAGTCGCGCCATCGTACCGTCTTCGTTCATGATCTCCATCAGTGCACCTGCGGGATAGAGCCCTGCCATATGACACAGGTCGATGGTGGCCTCGGTATGTCCGCTGCGTCGCAACACACCGTTCTCCTGGGCGTAGAGGGGGTTCACATGTCCGGGTCGGCCGAAGGTCTCTGGGGTAGAGTGGGGGTCGGCCAACGCCTTGATGGTCTCCGCGCGGTCGTGGGCAGAGACACCGGTGGTACAGCCTTCCAACTTATCCACAGTCACGGTAAAGGGGGTACCGAGCACCGAGGTGTTGTCTTCCACCTGATGGGGCAGCTCCAGTTCCTTGCAACGTTCGATGGTGATCGGCGCACAGAGCACACCGCGGGCATATTTCAGCATGAAGTTCACCTTCTCGGGGGTGATCTTCTCGGCGGCGATAATCAGGTCGCCCTCGTTCTCGCGGTCCTCATCGTCGACCACAATCACAAACTTGCCTTCCCGGAAGTCCTCGACAGCTTCTTCTATGTTGTTCAGTCGTAGTGGGTCCATATATATAAGTTATGTTTACATATTATTAATACGCTCCACAATGTGGTCGCTGGTATGTCGGATGGTGCGCAGGTCCCTGTACAGGCGCATCCTGAACCGTATCATACGGATGTAGAGGAAGATGCCTACGGGGATGATCAGTCCGGCGATGATGTTCAGCCATTTCTTACGGAACGGCCGCGTATGGGCAGTAGCCGCCAGCACGGGATAGTGGTTCAGTTCCGACAGGATGATCTTGTCCTTCGTATATCCCAGATCCTCGATTACAGCCTCCAGTCGGTCACTGATCTGCTCCATCTCCTGGTCGTCGCCCTCGTGGAAGAATACCTTGATCGGACTGGGCCAGTGCAACAGCTTATGCTCTTTGGTATAACGGTAGATATCCTGGTTCAGCGCCAGCAGCTTCTCGGCATCCTCGGGGTACTTCGGGTCCTCGATGATCACCTCCTTGCGGAAGATGTGTCGTTTCGAGCGCAGACCCAGCAGCTTCATGAAGAAATTCTTGTAGAGGTCGATGTTGAACACCACCGAGTCGTTGTTGGCCTTATAGGTGAAGAACACCGCTATGGGCGTGAGCACCGCAGTTGAGATCATCTTACCGAACCACACCGTCCATTGGTCGTCGCGCGCCATCTTCATACCGGAGTTCTCGAAGATAAAGTAAACGATGAACACCAGCACCGACACAATCACGGGCACACCCAGACCGCCCTTTCGGATGATGGCTCCCAACGGGGCACCGATAAAGAAGAAAATGATACACGACAGCGCCAGCGTGAACTTTCCGATGGCCTCTATCTGGTGTTGGCGCAGCCTGCGGAACAGGTATTCCGAGTATTCGCCCTTATACTCCATATCGGTCATCTGCATACGGATGGCGCCCATCGCATCGGTTATTGCCTGCATCTTGTCGCGGCCGTTCATCCGCGCGAAGATGGTGTCGAAATTGATCTTGCCGCTCGTCACCATCTTCAGCGCCCTCAACGAGTCGTTCTTCTCCAGTTGCGGCCGTCGGTAGGTATAGCGCAGTGCCTCGGCGTAGTAGGCATGTCCCACCGAATCGTTGAACTCCTTGATCGAGTCGATGTCGTGCATGATCTTGCCCAGACTCTTCGCACGGGCGTCGGCAGAGATATCGGCCAGGTCGGCCAGACTGAAATCACCGTCGAAGTCGAGCACGATACGCTTCGTCGAGAAGGTCTCACGACGATAGGGCACCGCAGCACTGTTGGCGAGGTCCTGTGAACGCATGTTCTCAAACCACTCACCGCTATACAGCGTCAGCAACAGGTGCTTCTTCTCGGCCGTCGACTGCATCATACCCGAGTCGGCCAGGATAATCGCCTGATCCTCGTAGCTGCCCGACTGGCGGTAGATCATCACACCATAGAGCATACCGGTTCTCAGGTCTTTCTTCTGCACGTAGATGTTACTGCCCTGGATACCGTCGTAGAAGATTCCTTCGGGGATTTCCACCTCAGGACTCTTCTGCTTCACACCCAGCAGCAGACGGTAGAAACTCTGATTGGCCATCGGGGCCACGATATTCTGGAAGTAGAACGATACGCCTGCTATCAGGATCACGATGAAGATCAGCGGTCGGAAGGCCTGAATCAACGATACACCCGCTGCCTTGATGGCCGTCAGCTCCGAACTCTCACCCAGGTTTCCGAAGGTGATCAGCGAGGAGAGCAGAATGGCCAACGGGAAGGCCTGCGGTATCAGCATCAGACCCATGTACCAGAAGAACTGCGCCATGATCTCCAGCGACAGACCCTTTCCGATGAGCTCGTCGACGTATCGCCACAGGAACTGCATCATCAGCACAAACTGGCAGATGAAGAACGTTCCTATGAACAGCAGACCGAACTGCTTGACGATGAATATGTCTAATTTCCTAATCCTAAACATAATCAGCGTGCAAAGGTACTAAAAAAAAGTGAATAGTGAATAGTGAAGAGTGAAAAGTTGCTCCGCCTTGAGTTTTTTTCACGTTTCCCCCTCACTATTCACTGTTCACTATTCACTAATCACTATTCACTATTCACTAATCACTATTCACTATTCACTGGCTCACAGGCCACTAGCCCTGTGCAGCCTCTCCAGGTTGCTTTCCCAGAGAATCTTCAGCCCGTCGGCATCATCGTCCTCGGCAAAGTCCGTGATCAGCAGGTTCAGATGCCCCGTCACCGGACTCTTCTCGATACGCATCTCCCAGTAGGTATCGTCGTCCTCCTCTTCCCACTGCAAACGGATATGGTCGTATTTCACATATTCTATTAATTGCGCCCGACGGATATCCTGCTGGGTCCAGGGCTCACCCCAGGTAAAGGTATACACACCTTCTTCTTCCGCCACATGGTCCGCCAGCCAGCGTTCCAGACCGTGCGCACTGCTGATGATATCCCAAATGATGTTCGGGGACTCTGTTGTCAGAGGGTATTCGATGTCGATTTTCTGTTTGCCCATACGCTTTAGGGGTTGGTTATTGTTATTCGTCGGTACAAAATTACATAAAATTTATCGATTCACAAAATATTTTCCAGAAAAATTTTGGTAGTTTCCAAAAAAGTAGTACCTTTGCACCCGCTTAACAAGATGATGGCGGGATAGCTCAGCTGGTTAGAGCGCATGATTCATAATCATGAGGTCGCCGGTTCAATCCCGGCTCCCGCTACAAAAGCAAGGCAGGCTGCAAATTTGCAGCCTGCTTTTTTATGGTTTCTCCTTACCGTGAACGCTCTTCACCTTCATACCCAGCTTATCTGACAGCACGGCATTCAGCAGCACACCCGTCAGCGCGGCGAGCGCCAGACCCGAGAAGTGAATCGGACCAATGCTCACATTATCCTCCGAACCGTATTTCACACCGATGGCGACTACCAGTATCGACGCGGCCACAAACACGTTGCGCGAGGAATTCAGGTCCACACTGTCCTCCACCAGATTGCGCACACCCACAGCCGAGATCATGCCGTAGAGTATCAGACTCACGCCACCGATCGTGGCAGCAGGCATCAGGCCGATCAGACACGCAAACTTCGGACAGAACGACAACAGGATGGCGAACCCGGCTGCCAGTCGGATTACCGCGGGGTCAAACACCTTCGTCAGATTCAGCACACCCGTGTTCTCGCCATAGGTCGTGTTGGCTGGGGCACCGAAGAGCGATGCCAAGGCCGTAGCCAGACCGTCGCCCATCAGCGTACGGTGCAGTCCCGGCTCCTTCAGGAAGTCCTTGCCCACGGTCGACGAGATGGCACACATATCACCGATATGCTCCATGATGGTGGCGATGGCGATAGGTACGATGGCGATGATCGTCGAGATGAGGAACGTCGAGTCCATATGGTCAAACACCGCCAGCACCGTCTGCTCACGACTGAACGGCATACCCACCCACGCGGCATCGTTCAGCGCCGAGAAGTCCACCTCGCCCAGCACCGCGGCCACCGTGTAACTCACCAGCACACCCAGCAGTATCGGGATGATCTTGATGATACCCTTGCCCCACACGCTCGTCGCAATCACCGTCACCACAGCCACCAGTGCCAAAGGCCAGTTGGTGGTGCAGTTCTGGATGGCACTACCCGAGAGCACCAGTCCGATGGCGATGATCATCGGACCCGTCACCAGGGGAGGGAAGTATTTCAGGATCTTCTCCAAGCCGAACGTCTTGATCAGTCCCGCCATCACGAAATAACACAGACCCGCACAGAACACACCCATACAGGCGTAGTCCAGAGCCAGCGTCTCCGTCATGCCTTGCTCCACACCCAACGACTTCACCGACATGTAACCGCCCAGGAATGCGAACGACGAACCCAGGAACGCCGGCACCTGCAACTTACTCACCAAGTGGAAAACCAGCGTGCCGACACCTGCAAACAACAGGGTCGACGACACCGAGAGACCTGTCAGAACGGGCACCAGCACCGTGGCGCCGAACATTGCAAACAAATGCTGAACACCCAGTATCACATACTTTCCCGTGCCCAGTTGTCTGGCATCCGTGATGCCTTCCTTAGCTGTAATATTCATATTGATTAATGGTTTAGTTCGCAATTAAATAATGGTTTTGTTTGCAAAGATACCACAAATCACCCGAATCACAAAATAATTCGCGATTTATTTCGAAAATCTTGGCCGTTTCCCTCGAAATGCTTACCTTTGCAGCCAAAATTCAGAATCATGACGCGCATACTTTTCGTTTGTCACGGCAACATCTGTCGCAGTCCGATGGCGGAATTTGTGATGAAGCACCTCGTCAGCCAGGCAGGCCTCGACGGCGAGTTCCACATCGAGTCGGCAGCCACCTCCACCGAGGAGCTCGGCAACGAGGTCTATCCCCCCGCCCGTCGCAAGCTCGCCGAACACGGCATCGGCTGCAAGGGCAAGCGCGCCCGTCAGATGACCCGCAGCGACTACGATCGCTTCGACCTCCTCATCGGCATGGACCAGTGGAACATCCGCAACATGACCCGCATCTGTGGCGGCGACCCCGACGGCAAGATCCGCATGCTGATGTCCTACACCTCTCGTCCCGGCGAAGTCGCCGACCCCTGGTACACCGGCAACTTCGATGCCACCTGGCGCGACGTCCTCGAAGGCTGCCAAGCATTATTAGAAATATGTAAATAAAATAAATACATTTTGCTTATGTTTAGAAAGACTTTACGAGATCGCAACCAACATGTTATTGGTTACATCGACACAGAATTCAGCGGACGCCAAGTCCTGCGCGACAGCAACAATCACATTCTTGGCTATTACGAGCCCAAATTCGACTACACCCAAGACTCCAACTTCCACGTAATTGGTCACGGCAACCTCCTCACAACTCTGCTCTAATTTAGCGGTTCCGTCCTAGTAAAAATCACATTTTCGGATACTTTTTTGGGTCAAAAATCACATTTTCGGAAGGTTTTTGGGGCGAAAAATCACATTTTCGGAAGGTTTTTGGGGCGAAAAATCACATTTTTCGAACCCTATCATTTGTTAATTCACAAAAAGTTGTATCTTTGCACCGCTAGAACCCGCCAAGCCTCCTAACAGTGCTTAAATCGGTGGGTCGTTTTATTATCTCTTTTTTTCTTTCGTCATCTCTGCGATGCTCGCTCCTCCATTCTTTTGACATATGATGATTAAATCGTCTATCGTCTCTTCTATAGATTGCAAATGTTCAACATCGTAGAACTCAATTAAAAACTCCAGTCCTTTGTATTCCTGAAGATAGAGGAAAGCCTCCTGTCGAGTTAATTCGAAACGTTCTGCAAATGCTTGTATACATAATGTCAGAAAGGGTATTTCGTATTTGTCCATATCTTTGTTTTTCCAGAAAACTCTAGGATATCGCATATAGAATCCGTATGTCATCGTCTTCGGCGTAGAAGAAAGCATTAACACTAAAACTTCTTATAATCATTACAAGGGACTGGATGAACCATAATTCATCCATAAATTCCTCATAAATCTCCTTAATGGTCCTTTCCTCATAATATATAAAACTTAAGCAGTCTTTTTTAGCAAGAGGCTTTTGTTTGAGATACTTCTCTATACGATTCAACTGTTTTACCATCTGGTAGTCTCTTGATTGAAGCATGTGTGCCAACATCTTCTTCTCCTCGGTTTCATAATAATGGGTGAGGTCTGAAAACGAGAAATAGCCGTTTCCCATCTCATACCCCGATAATTTTTCCTTCATCTCAGGACTTACATCATCGGGCAAACCAATTTTTGCACAATCTTCTATAAAATCTCTGAAATGGTAATACCTGCACCAATAGCAGCAACTATCTGTTTGCCATTCTTTGTCTTCATCTTTTTTTAAAATGTCCGAACAAAACTCCATTGGAGTTTGCCAAATAAAAGGTCGCCACACATTCTTTCTGCGCACCTCAATGTGAAAACTAACATCTACTCCCATAATTACTTTTTCTTTTGTTGTTCTACTTGTTTGTTTATAATTCTCTTGACTTGTTCGAATGATACTGGTGTATAATTGTTGTTGTCAACCCCAACATCATACTGTAGTGGGAACATCATATGTTCTGCATTAAACTTAATATTCATATTTTAATTGCGTTATAATTAAATTGTTAATATCCCGATGCAAAAATAATAATATAATTTTGTTTGCTATAAGTTTATAACTAAAAATGTTATTATTTTAAGAATTATATGTTACAATTAACATATTATGTTATATTTCATTATAATTATAATGCAGCATGCTATAAAATTATCACAGACAATTATTTGTACGTATAAGTTTTTTTTTCTACCTTTGCCAAAAATAATCCGGATGAACATCGCCGAAAATATCAAACGGGCATACAAACTTCATGGTTTAACAGGCACAGAAGTGGCAAGGAAGCTGGGAATAGTTCAACCCCAGTTCAGCCGTCTTATCAATAATCCTAAAATTAAAGTTGAGGATCTGGAGAAAATAGCCGATGCCATAGGATGTAGTGTTGTTGATCTCATAGATCCTTCTGTCAGTGATGACAACATGCAAAAGTATTGTCCGTATTGCGGCAAAAAACTCAAATAATCAAGACCGACATCCTCGAAAGATGCCGGTCTTGGTCTTTAGAATACGAGTGGTCCGAAACCCATGCAACTGGTCGTTGTGATGGCCGTCAGGAAGGCTGTGAGAGCGGCTACTACAACCTTCACCGCAATCTCAATAATCCGCTTCTTCATAATTGTCCATTATCCATTTTCAATTATCAATTGCGAAGCATCAGTCTTTATCGAGACCTTCGCCACCGTCGCCACCTTCGCCGCTGACACCAGTGCTGATCACGAGGGCAGAAGCCTGTCCGGGCATAGCGAAGCTACCGGTATACACACCATCGTTCTCAGTCAGTTCGATGCTCGAACCATTGATGGATGCGGTAGGCACCTGACCCTCAGCGGGCGTGATGCTCAGCTCAACCTCATCGTCCTCGTTGAGGCTTGAACCCGAGGTGACAGCGTTACCGTCATGGGTTACACTTGCGGAACCGCTACCGCTGGTTGCGATCGTCAGCGCATAACCGCTCTGCTGATTCTGCTGGCCCTGCTGGCCTTGTTCACCTTGCTGGCTGCCCTGCTGACTGCCCTGTTCACCCTGCTGACTCTGCTCGCCGGTGTTCTCGTTCTCGTTGTCCTCAACGGTACCTGCGTCTGCAGAGGTCACACGCTTCACAACGTCGCCGTTACGGTCGTAACAGGTAATCTGGATGGCGGTGTTGGCCAGCTCGTCCTTCAAATCCTGAGTAGGAGTGAAGATGATGCGGCGGGTTGAGATCAGCGAAGTCTTCACATCCTCTACCTTTGCCACGCTCTTGGCGCGCAGGCCGAATCGCATGCTACCCAGTCCGGGCAGAGCCACACTGTGTCCCTCGGTTGCCCAAGCCTTGATCACCTCACCGGCTGCATCCCAGCAGGCCTTCATCACACCCTGACTAACGCCACTGCGCAGAGCTGCCTCGCGAATCACTTTCGCCTGATTCAGTGCGATGTACAGGTCGGGCTGCATTACATAGCGCCACACACCGGGGTCGTTCTCATCCTTCGTGAACTTAATGTTACGTTCAACTGCTTTTACTTTCAATGCCATAATTTAATCCTTTCTTTTAAATGGTTAATAAATTGATTGTTAATAAATTGTTAAATGTTTTTACTTATCTCCGAAATGACTCCGTTTTTGGCTTTGCCTTAGAAACAGGTGCCTCGCGCGCAGACAATTTTTGTTGCTCAGGCAGGCCGCAAATTTCGTCTTTTTTCTTTGACATTGCAAAGGTACAAAAATTTCGTGGTACTACAATGACTTACACTTCTTGGAAATACATATTTTAACAATTGTCCATATTGCGTATCAGATATCAGATATCAGTTATTTTTTTGCGACCCCCTTACCAAATCCGTCTGAAGTTTAATTATATTATATAATAATATGTATTATAATACATATTATTATATAATATAATTAATATTTAAATTATTACTTCTTCATCTTTTATCACCCCATCATCTTTCTCCCCTACCTACTCGCGATTTTAAAACTGATATCTGATATCTGATACGCTTCATTTCATTTCAAAGATATCATAGTCTTTGTTGTAAGCTGGGGATTGGATTGACAACAGGTTGAGTACGGAGTGGAAGATGTAATGCTGCTCCAGTACTGCCGGCAGTTCGTCAGCAGACTTATACGTTCTGAAACCGTCAGAAACCCACACTAAGAACGGTATCTCATACTGCACTTTCGGCGCCAATCGCATCGGCAAACCGTGCATAAACATCTTGTTCTCGCCCAGCGATTCACCATGATCGGAAATAAAAATCATCGCACTCTTCCATTCCGTCATATCACGCAGGGTGTTGATGAGACTGTCCAGAAGGAAATCCGTGTAACGAATGGTGTTATCATACGCATTGATCAACATGCCGATATTCTTCTCGCCCTCCTCAATATTCCTGGCCACAGGCTTATACACCTCAAACTCCTTAGGATATTTATCAGCGTATTTCGGACCGTGACTGGTGCTGGTATGCAGGATGATCAACACCTTATCCTTCGGGCTCGACTCTATCCTTTCGCGAAGACCATGAAACAGGATATCATCGTAGGTGTTCGAGGTGCCAGGATACTTTTCAGCCAGTTGGGGATCGGTGAGATACTCATCGATATGGATGGGCGGCTCACCCCAGTTGGAAGTGCGCCACGATACGTCGGCACCCGTGCGGAAGGCGTAGTTGGGCAGGAGCTCATAAAGATCGCCGCTGTCCTTCGGTTCCAGAATGGCCTTCGTTCCGGCTGTGGTGTAAGTGGCACAAGCCGTCGTCTCGTACACCTTCAGACCCTCCTGCTTCGACAACAGTGGATTGGTATCGCGCTCATAGCCGTAGAGCTGGAAGTTGGCCTTACGTGCCGACTCGCCGATGACGAGCACCACAACGGCCTTGTCCGTATCCGTAATCTTACCGTCAGGAAGCTTGATTTCCTCGGCTTGTTCGTCATGCTGGAAACTGAGCACACGACCCGTATTCACCACATACGACCAAGGCTGCAACAGTCCTCCCAGTTCGGTATCGTGCTGCGTGACAAACAGCGTCTGACCGATGTTCATCGCTGCGATGGCGGCAACGATCGCCAATGAACCTCCGCAATAGATACCCATTTTCTTCGCCTTGTCGTAGCGGACTGGCCACAGCAAACAAAACAGCGCGGGCAGCAGGCCAAAGCCAATGATGGAAAGCCACATCGGCCAGCTGAAGAAGCCCGAAGCCTCTGAATATCGCGTGTTGAAGACGTTCTCGATGGTGGTAGCGTCGATCATTACGCTGTAGGTGTAGATGAAATACACGGCCGTCGCGTTGATGATGGACAGGATCGCCAACAGGATGCGTCCGACCATCCTCATCAGCCACATCACAAGGTAGGTCATCATGAAGTTGAGTGCCAGCATGATGATGACCAGCGATGTCAGCAGGAAGATCTTCCCGCCCAATGATTCGTTGGTGTTTTGAGCCACATAATTAAAGAAAGGTATGTTGTAAAGCAACAACGTGCCTATGCTCACGATACTTGAAAAGGTAAAAAGCGATATCTGTTTCATGCTGCAAAGATACGACGAATTTTTGAAAATGAAAAAAATATTGGGCGATTTCTGAATAATAAAACACTTAGGCCCCGCAATCACTGCGAGGCCCAAGCTCTTCTAACTTAATTATCAACCATAAATTAACCAAACTATTTGCAATAAAAATGGAATTTTAAATCTGATGCAAAGTTACGGCGATTATCCCCTGATTCCAAAAATCTGCGCCAATTCTTCTCCAACTTGTATGGACAAACGCCTCGTCTTTGGCCAAATCGCGTAAATCCCCTCAAAAATTGTCCAACGAATCGATTTTTCATCATATTATTTGCGTTTCTCAATGATTTTTATTATCTTTGCACCTAATAAAGCTATAGGTATGTATGGTTGAAGACATTCATTCATTGTCAGAAGAAGATATTAAGTTGCGCTATATCACACCAGCTATCTTGAAGAAAGACTGGTCAGTAACTGATATCACGATGGAGACGAAGGTGAAACTTACAGATGGTAAGATAAACCTTCGAGGAAACCTTGTAGCACGAGGTAAGGCCAAATTCGCAGATTATATGCTCTACTATAATCGCGCTACACCTATTGCTATCATCGAAGCAAAAGACGCCAATCACTCTGTCAGTCACGGTATGCAACAAGCGATGGAATATGCCTCGATGATGGATATTCCTTTCGCCTTCAGTTCCAATGGATTTGGATTCCATGAACATGATTTCCTCACTGGCAAGGAACGCTCATTTTCAATGGACGAATTCCCCACGAAGGAAGAACTCTATGCCCGATTCTTACACGAAAGCAACCAAGGTGACGGTATCACAGAAAACGAATTGAAGGTCATCAATCAACCTTACTGCACAGGACAGGATATCTTCCCACCTCGTTATTATCAGCGTAATGCTGTCAACCGTACGGTGAATGCTGTGGCCCGTGGTGATAAACGTATGTTGCTCGTGATGGCAACTGGTACGGGTAAGACCTACACCGCCTTCCAGATCGTCTATCGTCTGCTGAAGACTGAACTGGTGAAAAAGGTGCTCTATCTGGCTGACCGTAATGTATTGGTGGATCAATCCATTGAACAAGACTTCAAGCCCCTCACCAATACCATCCACAAGGTAAACTACCAGCAGGATAAGGAAAACCCAGATACCGCCCATGAGGTGTATTTCGCCCTTTATCAGCAACTGATTGGCAAAGAGGGCGCCAAAAATTATGAAGAGTTGTTCAAGCCCGAATTCTTCGATATGGTGATTGTCGATGAGTGCCATCGTGGTAGTGCTAAGGACGATAGCAACTGGCGCGAGATTCTGGAGTATTTCAGCGATGCCATTCAACTGGGAATGACGGCCACACCCAAGGAAACCCGTTACCAATCGAACATCACTTACTTTGGTGAGCCTCTTTATACCTATAGTCTGAAAGAAGGTATCGATGATGGATTCCTGGCTCCCTTCAAGGTCATCAATATCACCACGAATATCGGCGATGAGTGGCGCCCCACTAAAGGTCAGCTTGACATTTTCGGCAATGAAATAGAAGACCGTATCTATAATAATACCGACTACGATTACAACATCATTATTGAGGATCGTATCCGTGAGGTAGCCCACGAAGTAAGCACCTATCTACAAGCGATCGACCCGATGGCAAAGACCATTGTGTTCTGTGCCGATGAGGATCATGCAGAACGGATGCGTGTAGCTTTGGTGAATGAGAATGCAGAGATGTGCAGGAAATATCCCGATTACGTGGTTCGTATCACAGGCAGTGATGCTTATGGTCAGTCGAAACTCGACTATTTCATCTCTGTGGCCTCCAAGACACCTGTGATAGCTACCACCAGCAAACTGCTTTCTACTGGTGTTGATTGTAAGATGGTGAAGCTGATAGCACTCGACCAGCGTATCAACTCGATGACAGAATTCAAGCAGATCGTAGGTCGTGGTACCCGTATCCGTGAAAAGGAGGGTAAAACCCATTTCACCATCATGGATTTCCGTAATATCACCCGACTGTTTGCCGATCCAGATTGGGATGGACCGTTGGAGGTCGATAGTGGGTATATCAAAGATACACCGAAACCAGACCGTCCGCCAAGGGAAGTACCGGATGGTGGAGGTTTTGTACACGAAGATAAGCCTATCGTCAATCGCGAAGGTTGTGAGGTGAGGGTGATCAACAAGGTGGTTTCGGTTTATGATTCCAATGGCAAACTGTTGCGTACGGAGAGTATCACCGACTATACCAAAAAGAGTATCAACGATACCTACGCTAATCTGCAGGACTTCATCAATCATTGGAATGCAGTAGAGAAAAAGGCTACTATCACTGAGCTGATGCGTGAGAATGGTATAGACCTGCAGGCATTAAAGGAAGAACAAGGAATGGCCGATGTCGACGACTTCGACTTTATCTGTCACCTTGCCTATGGTAAGAAACCGCTGACCCGTAAGGAGCGTGCTGAGAATGTGAAGAAACGCGATGTTTTCCATAAATATGGCCCTGAAGCCCAGAAGGTGCTCGAAGCCTTGCTCGACAAGTATGCCACAGACGGTATCAGTCAGATTGAAAACCGAAAGGTACTCAGCCTCGATCCTTTCCGTCAGATGGGCTCGCCTGCCAGCATCGCCAAGTTGTTTGGTGGCAATCAGCAGTATTTCGAGGCGGTGAAAGAATTGGAGCAAGAAATTTATGAAGTGGGATAAATTGTAAATAGTAAATTGTCAAATTGTAAATATAATGGCACTGACTAATTTTGTAAAGAACATCCGCAATATCATGCGTAACGATGCGGGTATCAATGGCGATGCCCAGCGCATAGAACAAATAGCATGGATGCTCTTTCTGAAAGTATATGACGAGAAAGAAAACGACTGGGAATTCAACGAAGATAATTACGAATCCTTTATCCCTGAAGAATGCCGTTGGCGCAATTGGGCGAAGGATGATGGAACTGGTGAGGCTCTGACAGCCGATAAGCTGCTGGACTTCGTCAACAACACACTCTTCCCCACATTGAAAAGTCTTGAAGTAACACCCGATACGCCGATGCGTAGTGCCATCGTGCGGGCTACCTTCCAAGATGCCAACCAGTATATGAAAGATGGTGTGTTGCTGCGTCAGGTGATCAATGTTATCGATGGCCTCGACCTTGGCAACTATGAAGAAAGTCACGCTTTTGGCGAGATCTACGAATCGATCCTGAAAGAGATGCAGTCGGCTGGCACAGCAGGAGAATTCTATACGCCTCGTGCTTTGACTGATTTCATGGCCGAAATTATCCAACCCAAAATCGGTGAAAAGGTGGCCGATTTTGCCTGCGGTACAGGTGGATTCCTCACCTCGTGGCTGAAAGCCCTTGACCAGCAGGTAAAGACAGCTGAAGACCGCGAAGAATATGCCCAATCCATCTATGGCATCGAAAAGAAGCAGTTCCCTTACATGCTCTGCGTCACCAATATGTTGCTGCATGATATCGATTCGCCTAAAGTCTATCACGGCAATTCGCTAACCAAAGATGTATTGAACTATACGGATGATGATAAATTTGATGTCATTCTGATGAATCCCCCATACGGAGGCAATGAAAAGAACGATGTAAAGCGCCACTTCCCCTCCGATCTTAGTTCGAGCGAGACTGCCGATCTGTTTATGGTAGTCATTCAGTATCGTTTGGCAAAGGATGGCCGTGCGGCTGTGATTTTGCCTGATGGCTTCCTGTTTGGAGCCGACAATGCCAAACTGGCCATCAAGGAAAAGCTATTGCGCGAGTTTAATCTGCATACCATCATCCGATTGCCAGGCAGTATTTTCTCTCCCTATACCAGCATCGCCACCAATATTCTGTTCTTCAACAACGAGAAGGCAGAGGGTGCTGCTCAGGGATTCTGCACCAAGGAAACCTGGTTCTATCGCATGGATATGCCTGAGGGCTATAAGCATTTCTCGAAGACCAAACCCATGTTGCGCGACCATTGCCAGCCGATGATCGATTGGTGGAACAATCGTCAGGAAATCATCGACAGCGAGACGGACGATGAGAAATCACGCTGCTTCACGGCTCAGCAACTGTTAGACCTTGGCTGTAACTTCGACCAATGCAAATTCCCCAAAGAAGAGGAAGAAGTGTTGCGTCCAGAAGAATTGCTGAAGCAGTATCACGAGAAGCGTACCGCCCTCGATGCCAAGATCGATGCAACGCTGAACGAGATTCAACAGATGTTGGGAATAGATATTTAGTAAACTTTAATTTTAATAACTATGACAAAAAAAGAAGCACTTCAATTATTTGAAGAAAGAAAAGTCCGCACGGTGTGGGATGATGTGGAAGAGAAATGGTATTTTTCCATTGTGGATGTTTGTGGTGTGCTGACAGATAGTAAAGATGCTCTCACCGCACGAAAGTATTGGAATAAACTTAAACAACGTCTGAAGGAGGAAGGAAATCAAACGGTGACAAATTGTCACCAGTTGAAACTTCGCGCTGCGGACGGAAAGATGCGTTTGACGGATGTAGCTGATACTGAGCAACTTTTCCGCCTGATACAGTCCATCCCTTCTCCTAAGGCAGAGCCTTTTAAACAATGGATGGCACAGGTGGCCAGCCTGCGCCTCGACCAGATGCAAGACCCTGAAAAGAGTATTGATCAGGCTATCATCGATTATAAACGATTGGGCTACTCTGATGCATGGATCAATCAGCGCGTTAAAAGCATTGAGGTGCGTAAGGAACTCACAGACGAATGGAAGCGTACAGGTGTGCATGAAGGGTTGGAATATGCCTCGCTGACGGATATCATTACGCGTGAATGGAGTGGTTTTACTACCAAACAATATAAACATCACAAGGGCTTGAAAAAAGAGAATCTGCGTGACAATATGACGAATCTGGAGATTGCACTGAATATCCTGGCAGAAGCCTCTGCCACAGAACTATCGAAGGAGCGCAACCCTAAAGGGTATCGTCAGCAGACCAAGATAGCCCAAGAAGGTGGTAGTGTGGCAAAAGCAGCCCGCAATCAGTTAGAGAGCAAACTGGGTCGCAGTGTTATTTCTTCAGCCAAAGCCAGTGACTATTTGCTGCCCGAAGCAACAGACGAACCAGGCAATGACGATTAAGGTATGAACGCACAACAGCTAAAGAACGCCATCCTACAAGAAGCCATTGAGGGCCGCCTCGTTCCCCAAGATCCCAACGACGAGCCGGCATCCGTATTGCTGGCCCGCATCCGCAAGGAGAAAGAAAGATTAGTGAAAGAAAGGATAATAAAGAAAGACAAAAACGAAAGTAGTATTTATCGTGCTGAAGATGGTCATTGGATGGAGCACTTTGAGGATAAGAAACTCAAAGACATTTGCATTGATGATGAGATTCCATTTGAGATACCCAATGGTTGGAATTGGGTAAGATGGGGTATGCTTGGTGACTATAAGAAAGGCCCCTTTGGCAGTAGCTTAACAAAGTCCATGTTTGTTCCCAAGAGTCCTGATGCAGTCAAGGTCTATGAACAAAAGAACGCCATTCAAAAAGATTTCTCACTTGGAGAATATTATATCTCAAAAGAAAAGTATAACGAAATGATTGGTTTTACAGTCAATCCAAGAGATATAATTGTAAGTTGTGCAGGAACTATAGGTGAAACATATTTGTTACCTGATAATGCCCCTATCGGTATCATTAATCAAGCGTTAATGAGAGCAAGACTTCATGATTCTTCGATTGTTCCTTATTGGATGCTCTATTTTCGATATATTCTTGTAATAGAGAATAAACTTAAAGGCTCTGGCTCTGCCATAAAAAATATTCCTCCATTTGAGGAACTAAAGGCTATGCTTGTTGCCGTTCCTCCACTTAATGAACAAAAGAGGATTCTGTCAAAATATGAAGAACTTCTACCAAAAGTGGAAGAATACGGCAAAGCTCAAGAGGCGCTTAACAAACTGAATGCAGAACTACCAGAACACTTAAAGAAAAGTATTTTGCAAGAAGCCATAGAAGGTCGTCTCGTCCCCCAAGACCCTAACGACGAACCCGCCTCCGTCCTCCTCGACAAAATCCGCCAAGAAAAAGCCCAATTGGTAAAAACCGGCAAACTCAAAAAGAAAGACCTCGAGGTAAAACCCATCACTGAGGATGAAATTCCCTTCGAAATCCCAGATACTTGGGAGTGGGTGAGATTGGGAAATGTCTGTGACTATATTCATAGGGGTAAGTCTCCAAAGTATGGAGAAAAGAAGATACTTCCCATAATAGCTCAGAAGTGCAATCAATGGGAACGGATTTACACAGATAGATGTTTGTTTGCGCAAGAAGATACGATTGAAAAGTATACTGAAGATCAATTCATAAGAAAAGGAGATGTAATAATCAATTCTACGGGAGGAGGAACTGTAGGTAGGACGGGCTACGTAGATGATCATGTATTTAAGGTTTATAAGAGATTTGTTGTGGATTCACATGTAACAATTGTAAGAGGGAATAAGAATCTTTTAGGTAAGTATATTTATTACTATTTGATTTCACCTTTAATCCAATTTGGACTTGAAGATCGATGCTCAGGAAGTACAAATCAGATAGAATTGGGAACGACGACTATCTGTAATTATCTCTTTCCTTTTCCTCCTTTTGCTGAACAACAGCGTATCGTGGAGAAGTTGGAACTACTGCTTGGTGAGGTAGATAAATTGAAGATAAAATGAACTATTATGAAACAATTAGGTAAGTTAGAAAAAATAGAAGACCTCCGCTCTATATGGAAACATGAAGCGAAGGACTTTACCCCATGGCTTGCAGAAGAAGAAAACCTCTCCATGCTGAGTGAAGCCATAGGTATTGACATCGTTCTGGAGGAACAGGAGTCGAATGTTGGTGAATTCAGTGTTGATATCTTCGCTACAGAAGAAAGCACAGGACGAAAGATTATTATTGAGAACCAACTTGAAGACACCAACCATGACCATCTTGGCAAGATTATCACTTACGCATCAGGAAAAGATGCAGAGGTCATTATTTGGATTGTGAAACGTGCTCGAGACGAACATAAACAAGCAATAGAATGGCTAAATAATCACACCGATGATAAATGCGCTTTCTTCTTGATAGAAATAGAACTATGGCGCATAGGCAACTCTGAGCCTGCGGTAAAATTTAATATCGTAGAACGTCCTAACGATTGGGCGAAGAGCATGAAGAAATCTTCATCTCTTACACAAGGAGGTGCTTTGAAATTAGATTTCTGGCAACAGTTCATTGAATACAACCAAGCTAATAATGGGGTTTATGCGAAGTCTATGCCTACATCAGACGCATGGATAGGAAAATCTATAAAGGGAATTCCAGGAACAAGCGTGAACTTGGTTATTACAAAACAAAGTTGCCGAATTGAAGCATATATCAATTCTGGTAGTCAGGAGAAAAACAAAAGTATCTTTGATTCATTGTTTACTGTAAAAGATACTATCGAAAAGGAATATGGTGCACCCTTGAAATGGGATCGTCTTGATGAGAAAGTGACTTGTCGCATTTATGAAGATCGTCCTTGGTCATATACCAATGTAGATGAACGTCAGGATATCTTTAAATTCTTTTCTGATACGACAAACCGTATGCTTAAATCCTTCTGTAATCAAGCTAAGTTGTTTAAGAAATAGTTTTATATTCCATTTAAACTACAGAGCTTCTGCAGCCAGTTTGAAAGCTGTAGGATTAGCCTTCATTTGATAAATCTTGATTTCAGGATTGAGATCTTTGGCAATCTCTATAATATTGTCGATGTCTTCCTCGCTCATATTGATGCCCAGATAGATTGATTCAAAACACTCTTTGCCAATAGGCGGATGGAAGCGAACCTCATTCCAAGGAATCAGATCTTTCTTGTTTTTGGGTTTATAGGGAGTGCTCATTGACATACACCAGTTGTTTGGATCAAGGATTATCAGTCGCATCTCCTGTTCGTGTTCCCACGCTTTTGCTTTAGTGCAAAGCTGGTAATGGTGAAAATCCTTAGGCTCTTTGAAATAGTTTGGCTTACAAACGATATCTGTATATGAAACCTCCATTGCTTCTGGATATACAATTTGTCCAAGCATTACATGTAGATATTTTGCGACCTTTTCCATGTTCAGGCCAATACAGATACCCGTGTGATTAGTATAATAACTCCACATTAGGAGCGAATCATTGACTTTTGAAAGGCTGCATACCCAAGCCCGTTCACGAAGTCTTCTGTATTTGTCTGATTGTAACTTTTTAATGGTTTCTTCATCCCATACCTTGCACAATTCTGGTGGAACATTTGAGAAGTCAATCAAACTCGGATGACAATCAAATGGGTCATTGAACTTTGCCGCATTGGTAAACTGCAAATTATGGTTGGATAGCATTGCTTTCCCACCATTTACATCCAGATATTTATAGAGTATTTTTTGTTCCATACTAAACACAATCTCAAATTTTGCTACAAAGATAGTGAATATTTATAATATCTCCAAAAATAATTGGACACACAAGTTCCAGGAACCATTGTGACAAATTGTGATTAGTCCAATGAACTGGTCACAATTTGTGACCGGTTCTAGACTATAAATCATGTTCTTAGTCGTAGGGACAGGCATCTGGGTATACCCAAGTACCTGTCCCTATGGCTACGAAAATTCTGAACGCAAAGATAGCAAAAAATCTTTGATATAGATGCATATTTCTTCACTTTTTCTCAAATTTGATGCCATTTTATGCTTTTTTTACACACAAAACGCTCATTTCACAGAGAAAAATACTATATTTGTGCATGAAAATTGGCTCAAAAGTATAGCCAATAATAAAGGTCGATTTGTTAATATTGTTTTTTACTATTAAGATTATGATAGAACAAGAAAAAGTGATAAAAGTATTCATTTCAACAGGTGATGTTAGTAATGAAAAGGGTGATGACCATTATATTGTAAATGGTATAGATAATCTGTTTTGTGTTGCTGATAGTCTTCACTTTAATGGAGGTGATGCTATCTATGTTCATCTTGACACTCCCATTAGTATTGAACAAATGAATCATAATTTGGTCATGCTATGCAAGATTCTTATAGACAAGGGACTCGTAAATACAGCTAAGTTTAGTCGTATGCCGCTTCCAATCGTAGGTGGCAGTTATAATACAACCTTTGGAGATAATAACATGTTGACGAGTGAAAGGTATATGATAAATTATACAAATTGATTTATTTCTAATCTTACAATTTGAACATATGAATAAATTGACAATAACACTTTCCAACGATTATTCCTTTGACAAGGTAACAATTGGAGCCAACATTAGCAAAGTTTCACTTGTATGGGGAAAAGATATTTCAGAATGGGAGAAATCCTCATTGCAGTTTAGACTAAGAAACTTTTTATTAAATATCCTTCAGAAGTACAGAAACATAACTGTTTTGGATTTATCCCATTTAGATGGCTTAAAAGAGTCTTATTACCCAGCAAAGTATCTATATGAGATATATTATCCGGACTCAATTGAATCAGTAAGTTTTTATAATAATCGGACGCTTAAAAAAATAAGTGCACCTGGCGCAAAAGAGATAACTATAAAACAAGCTCCAGCTCTCGAATGCATTGAATATGGAACAAATCTTAAAGAATTAACATTATCTGAAACGGGAATAACCCATCTTGATTTGCCCAAAGACATCAAGTTAGGTCCCGCCGCTTTCAAAGGATGTGAAAAATTGGAATCTGTTATCCTCAGGTCAGGAACCGATGTACCACCCTCTACTTTTGAGGACTGTATAAATTTATATGAGGTTACCCTCCCTGATGATTTACATGTTATCGAGCCTAATGTGTTTTCAGGTTGTTTCAATTTACGATATGTGTACGGAGGAAAAAACGTGAAGCAATTATTTCCTTCGGCATTTGAAGGATGCTTCAATTTGGAAATGATTGAATGCAAGGATTTCTATCGGTTTACTGATTTAAACTATTCTGATAATCAGTGGATGGATAAGTTTCGCCCATATACGCCTTTGGCTGATGTTAAAACTCAAATTAAAAAGTATGTTCAAGGATTAAAAGAAAATGTGGTTGATAGACCAGAGGAGTACATTGCTGATAACTTTTTTCACAAGACAGAATATCATTATGGATTTGTTATGGAATATCAGTCAGGGATACATGGTTGGATTGTATGGTCTCTGTCTCATAATTGTTTCTTTGCAACAAGAGGGGACAAAATCCGTTTACAGCAAGATGATCTTGTTACTTTTTCAATAGAACGCAAGCCATCAATTACTATTGAAGATAGTTTATTTATTCAATTCCCTATGACTTATATTGACGAATCATCTTCATTAAAAATTATAGAACGTGACGGAGAAGAGTCGGATGGATATGAATATCTTTTGGAATACTTTAATCCTAGAGTTTCCTTTCTTGAACACTACAAAAAGATAACTCAAGCGGTAGAAGTTCTTGATATTCCAAGTATAATAGAGTCATATTCCATTAAGGCAAAAACTTGGTGGCAAACATACCCAGGTCGAGATGATTCTCAATTTTATGTAAGAATTGCCAAATCTGATTATTCTGACGTATATTTAGACACACTTCTCCCGCAAGAAAATAGCGAAGATTATTATAATGGATGTCGCCCCATAGGATTCGATGAAGCTGAAGAGACAAGGAAAATGCAGGCGTCAGCAGATTCTGAGGCGAAAAGTATAAGGGAGTCTGCACATAAACAATATTCAAAAGATGCACATATTTGTAAACTATTGGAAGATGTCATTAATAAGAGAAGAGAGTTGGAGAAAGATATAGAATATACATATCACATACAAGCCATTAAGAATTTCTTCAATTGCAGGTATATTGCATCTGGTAACGGTGAGAACTCTTTAATTGAATTCTACGGCTATACTCTAGGTGATATTCTAAAGGACAAAAAATACAATGACCGCCTAAGCTGGTCATATAAACATGGATGGGTCGAAGAAACTGACGATTCGGAAGAATCAAATGTTTCAGATGGTAAAGACGAATAGGAAAGAGTATGTCTAAAGTAACATAGTGACGGTTCTTTTGTTATAACGTAAGAACCGTCCCATCTTTACAAGTTGTTTCTTTACTGGCATCAATAACTAGAATCAATTATCTGATTGTTTGTTTCGTTAACTAGATTCAGAAATTGTTGTTTCGCGTTATCGTCGGTGATACATTCATCGACGATTTTTTGAGCTAGAGGAGACGATATGGTTCTACCGGAACAAACGAACCATTTGAGATAGGCCTTCATTTCGGCAACTTTGTTGAAATCATAAGTTTTGCATAAGCGAGAATGCGGATCCTTGACATAGGTAAATAATAAGCTGACTATCTGAATTAGATAATTTTTCTGCTTTATTATTGGGGGGATACTTACCTTCTTTTTTATTATTTTTATCTCTATGTTTACTTTATCTTTGTTTATTAAATGTTTTTCCATCGCTCGGTTATACTGTCGGCTTCTGTAATCAATATAGTCTATGATGTCATTATCAGATGTTATTTCAACCATTGCGTTTCGGATTCCTCTTGAAACTTTAAAGCCCATATTGGACAAACGCCATAAAAATGCATCCACATCATCACAAGTTTTGATATTGGTAATGCCTATCGTATTTAAAAGACTCTCTCCAACGAGGATACTATCAATATTTTCCCCTATTTCTCTATCTTTTTGCGATAAAGAGTAATCGAATGCATCTTTTACATCTTCGCCTTTGTCAATAAGCGTTTTGATGTATTGGAGGTCTTTTTCGAGTGATAGACTTACTATTGCGACTCTTTCTTCATCCTTGTCGTTTTCTGGAATTATCAAGTCCAAATATATTTGCTTTAAATCCACCAACGCTTTGTAGATAATTATCGTCAACTGCTCTGTGTTGAGGTTCTTGTGACTATGTTTCCAGATTCTCCACCATTTTTTCCATAACAGAAGATGTTCTATCCCCATGGCTTCTATCTGTCTGGCAATAACCACATGAGCCGTATCAAGATCGCTTTTTGAAACATCCTCATACCGTTCTAAGATCTCATAGTTACCGTATTTGTGGGTAATCTCTTCAAGGCGGTAGATACTCCTTGTCAGTTTACTTTGGTCTTTAAATCTCATGTTTGTTTTTCCGGAACCAGTTTCTAATCAGTACAGCAATAATCAGGACAGCCGCTATAATAAATAGAGGTATGTAACTCGCCAGATCATTGGTGATGAACTGTTCGAATCCTTGAGTGATTCCTTTTCCAAGTGTTTTAAAGAAATCCATATTGGTTTTGTTTTCTAATTGTTGATTAATAATAATCTTGTGGCAAAGATAGGGACATTTTTCTAAACCTCCAAATAATTCTGAGGAAATTTGGCGGTTACAAAAAACAAAGACCCCGCAATCACTGCGAGGTCTTGATTGTGTTTTCTAACTAACTAATTATTACTAACCAAAAACTATGTATGAAAAACCAACTTTCATTTGTTTGACGCGAAAAAGATAGGAAAGGTTTAATCATTTAAGGAAAATAATTATTTTTAAAGGAAATTTGGATAATCGGGAGAAAAAAACTATCTTTGCAGACAATTCAAAAAGACAACAATGAAGACGAAAGACTACTCGATGCGGGAGATGATCATCGACCAGTGTCTGGGCACTGGGCGGGAGTATACACGTGAAGAACTGCAGGCTGCTGTGAACAAAGCGCTGGAGTCGCGCGGCATGCTGCCTGTCAAGTCGAAGGTGACCATCTTGCAGGACATCAACGAGATGAACGAGAAGTTTTATCGTATCTATGACGAATATGGCATCGTATCAGAGCGCAGAGGCCGAAAGACATTCTACCGCTATCGTGATGGAATCGGGTCGATCTACAACCGCGAACTGACCATCGATGAGATTGAGAAACTGCAAGAGGTGCGTAGTCTGTTGCAAGGGCTCAGGGGAATGCCCCAGTTGGAATGGATTGACCAGATGTCGGCTCGCTTCGACCAGCAGATCATGAGTCCGAACCAGACTATTGCCAGCTTCGAAGAGGGAACGGTTGGCGACAGCAGATTCTTCTTGCAACTGTTTAATGCGATCCATCAGAAGATGGTGCTGACCATCGTGTATCAGCGCTTCGGCTATGAACCGAAGGAGCGTATCATCCATCCCTATCATCTGAAGCAGTTTATGCGTCGCTGGTATCTTTTCGCAACGATCGAGGGGAAGGAGTTCGTGACGAGTTTCGCTCTCGACAGATTCGTTTCTGTGTGTGAGAATAAGGAGGTAGCATACAGGAAGACAGATATTGACTGGAGCCACTATTTTGACGATATCGTCGGCATCACTCATCCTGATGGAGGTGTGGTGGAACACATCGTGCTGGAGGGCGACAGCTGGGCGGATAATTACCTGCATACGTTGCCCATACATCCGCTTCAGAAGATAGAGAGTCTGGGCGAGAAAGGATGTCTGGTAAAACTTGACCTGATGATCAATCGCGAGCTGGAGCGCGAGATTATGTCGTATGGTGACCACCTGAAAGTCGTGTCGCCAAAGCATTTCCAGAAAAGGATGAAGGAACTTTATCGTACGATTGAGGAAGTGTACGACGAAGAATAATCCAACTTTTTTTCTTATTATCTTCATTTTTTTTAATGCGTTTACACTCAGTGAACGCATTGGGCTTATCTTTGCAGCCGTAAACCAATTAATTTATGATTTATGGCAAATTTATTTTTATTGTTCGTGATTGTCGTAGTGCTCTTCCAAATGACGAGCGCTTACGCAGAGAGATTATAACTACATTATTAATTATTAAAACAAAAAAAGGAAATGCGCTACAAAACAATTGTAGAAAAGAATGAAAGCAGCCTGCTGCAGATTATCAAGGCTGTGGAGTGTTTCAATGTTGGAGGATTCTTGGAGAGCCTCCGTAAGCGTAATCTGTCGACCTACGAGATTGACCAGTTGGCCGACGAAGTGAAAGAATATCAGCTGAAAATGAACCGTGAGGTAAAGGCGCTGGTGAAGTTCTCGGAAAACTTTTTGACGAGCTATGCTACAGAGAACAACCGTTGTTACGAAACGGCCGAGAAATTGTTCGACCATATCCGAAGCACCATCTCAGGGGCACGCAAGGTGTTGCGTAAGACCTGTCCGCGTCGTATGCATCGTCAGCCGGAAGGTAAGGAACGGCCGTTGTTTTATCTCCGAAGCACGCTGACCGTAGGTACGCATACTGGCGACCTCTTCGGCATCGAATCGTTTGAGCTTTCGGTGCAAGAGCTCTTCCGCGTGATGACCACCTTCTTCACGACCATTATTGGCACACTGGGGCTGTGTCATAAAATGATTGTCTCAGAGCGTGAGATCCGTGAGGATGCTGAGCGATGCCTGGATATCTACAACGACACTTGTGCAAAGTTGATGGACGAGGTGAACCAGATGTCGCATTGGCTGGGTGCTGTGAAGCAGTTGCCTGATAATGAGCTGCTGAAGCGTAAGCAACATGCTCGTTCGGAAAAGACTTTCGCTCGTGAGAACTATCATCAGTATACTCCTACCGATCTGAAACAGATGCTGGTGCTTGAAGTAATAAGAAGGGCTCAGAATGATGGTCTGACCGAAGAGGAAGCATTGCTCTGGCCGAACGATCATCAGCAGGCTTTGAAGGTAAGACGAGTGATTCCGCTGTTCGACCAACTTGGCGCAGAAGGCATGAAGGGCAAGATGGATAGCGGTTTGGTCATTGAGTTCCTGAAATGGTGCAAGGTGGATTCGAAGTTGGAGAAACGACTCTATCAGTATTTCTGTCGCGCCTATAAAGAGCAAGGTGGAAAATTGCAGACACTCGGCTGGTCATCAATCAGTCAGGTGCGCAAGGATCGCCGAGATCGTGATATCAGCGATGAGGAACAGGCAGCATCATTTGAGCGTCAGTTGGCAAAGATTGCGTAAGAAATTGTATTTTTAATAAAAACATCGCCTCGCGACTGGATTTTGAGTAAGTTTTAGTGGATGGATTCCGAGAGGGTCCATCCACTTTTTTTGTGCCTTTTTGGATAGCAGAATCCAAAGATTGGATAAGGTCTGGATAGTTTGTGATGTGAAAAATCCAGAGATTGGATATATTTTATCCAAAAGTGGGCAAAAATCATCCAAAGGTTTTGGATAGTGCATTGTAACTATCATATAATCAGCATTTTAGCCATCCATATGGTTTCTGCAAAAAGTTTGGAGGGTATCTGATTTGTGCCTAATTTTGCAGTGTCGAAAGGACAAAGCGATCTTTAACATGTTGCTACAAAAACGGAAAAGCAAAGGTGCATTTTCATACAAGAGAGTTATTAACATTATTCATTAAATAAATCCATATGAAAGAATATGAAATACAATTTTATCATTCAAGAATTGAAGGCATCGCCGGACCCTAATGTCCGTACGTTTGTCAGAGAGGTGGAGAGAATTGAAAGGCTGACGTCTGTGAAACGACAGTATTATTATTCTCATCTACATGAACCAGATGCAATAAACAGTCTGGTAAATGACTACATACCTTATATTACCCGGGTGGCATATATTCAGAGTTTGAAAACAAATAGTGTTTTTTTCCTGGACTTAGTCAACGAAGGTATTGTAGGAGCTTGTGTCTCTTTACTTAGATCTGAAGAAAGAGGTAAAGCGAAAGTTGCACGGGTAAGAGCTTGCATTAACAACTACATCAAGAGGGCGATAGAAAAAGAGGAGCAACAGTTTTCAGAAGAAGACGGTCCTGTATCTTTCTGCTGTGGTGATGATGTTGAAAGTATCAATGAAAACGATGTGATTAATGCAATTGACCGTGGACGGGAACGTGTTCTTATGAGTAACCTCATTTATAGGAATTTGGGCTCCCGTCGTGGGGGGATTATTTTAGAGTACTATCTTCAATCGGACTCAGACGTAAAGAAGGTTGCTGAGAGATTTGGACTTACACGAGAGAGAGTACGCCAGATCATTAGAAATTTTAGGCAGATATATAAGAACGTGGATAATCTGTGGTCAGTGTTCTCGTCAGACTTTAATCTTCCTGTCAACGAGAGTAAATTCTATCTTAAGAATTCTAATAAGAGGAAGAGAGCTAAAGTTGAAACTAGCCAATCAAAGTCTAGAGATAAGGCTTGTAAAATAAACGATCTCTGGAGGATTGCCGCAGACTCTTTGGAGCTAGCAGGAATCATAACTTCAGGTTTTCTCAAAAGTGTTAGTTCGGAATACGGCAATTTCTTTTATGACTATCTTCTGAAGTCCGGTATATGTGAAGAGGAATACGAAGGTATGTTGATATTAAAACAAAAGATTCCCAAATCAATTCCATTTGATTGGGATTCTATTACAAATAATTAAAAAGCTTTTACAGAATGAGAAATAAAAATGGTATAGAAATCAATGAGTGCTGCGCATCTTGTGAGTTTAAGAAGATAGACTCCAATCAAGGCCGTATGTGCTTGAAAAAGCATAAAGGTGTCGGTAGAAAAGGATGGTGCGAAGCTTGGACCATCAGCAAGGGGATGCAGAATGCCGGAAACGGAGGAGGCAAGGTGAAAAGTCTGGGGTATCTGAAGTTTTTGGTACAGATAAGAGAACGCGAATTGAATGGTGACAATCCCTGCGGATCACGGTCGCCAAAAGAAATCTACGAAGAGCTTTACGGCTCAGTATTTATTAATATTTAACTTGAGTTGAAAGGTGACGGGTGAGGGAAGAGTACCAGGTTTAAATTGTCGACAGCTAACTACTTCGCTCTGACCAAAAGACTCGCAAACTTTTCAACAAAATGAAAAAACAGAATTATAAGACAACAACGCTGAGCGCTCAGGTGGACGTCAGCAATACAGAGAATGGAATGGATTATGTTCAGGTGTTACCTGACGATCCGCGTGTAGGACTGGTAGAACCATTTCACGGCATGGGTTATGGCCAGATGCTGAGCAATGGATCGTTTGATTTCGTACGTAAGAAAAGGATACGAAGCAAGCCAGAACTGAAGGTTGATTATGGCGGGCTGACATTCAGCTCAGACGGCTATGACCGTGTGATATTTACGGTGCCCTCAGAGATGCGATACGATTTGCCCCAAATATTGAGAAAAGGTATGACAAAAATTATCAAGTATCTGAAGGATAATAATTACAGCCTATGATTAATTACATCTATCAAATAGACGGGAAGGGGCCCAAGCTGGCCCGTCCCGTCACTTCGAAAGAAGAATATTTTGCGCTGAGAAATGCACCCGATAACGCCAAGAACTTCTATGATGCCCGTGGTGGCGATGAGACGGCAAAGGCTGCTCAGATACAGTTCAATTATAATGATCTGTTGCCCGATGGAGGTCTAAGAGGCGGTAATCATCCCTCGTCGACGTTTGCCCATGACATTGACTGTGGCGATGCCCAAGAGCAGATGCGTCTGAAGGATGAGATTCTGGCTAAGAAAGACGAGATCGGTTTGCTGGAACTATCGGGGTCGGCCCGATATGGACTGCATGCCGTCTGTCGACGTCAGCCGGGAAGGACTGTCCGCGAGTGTCAGTATGCCTTGAGTATGGCGACTCATACGGAGTATGATACGAATGCGAAAGATTTGACAAGAGTGATGTACACCGGACCTGCTACTGAGGACAACCTCTTTTATCTGGATGATGCCATCTTCGAGGAGCCGATGACGGTAGAGGAGAGTGAGAAGGAGTATCAGGTGTTGAAAGAGCGCGAAAAGAAGAAGCTGGAGGAGGTGCCGAAGGGTGCCAAGAAAGCGAATAAGCACTATCGGCCGTGGGAGGATGAAGGCAGTCAGGCTGACGAGGGTCGCACACAGGGGACAGGCACCTCTGTGACATCGCAACCGACATCACAGATGAGCCAGTCCCCATGTGCGACTGAGGTGATCGAAGCCAATGAGCGGACGCGGTATGTGTTCAGAGCGTGTATGAAAGAGGAGGATGTGACGGAGGCAGATCTCGTGAACGAGGGCGGACGACACAACTCGGTGAAAGTGGTGCTGAGCCATTGCAACCAACTACTCTCTGAGGGCGAGACACTCGGTGTGCTGAAGGAACTGATGCCCGACAACTGGAATGATGAGAACATCAGGACTTTGGTGAGAGCGTATTATTCCGATTATTATAATCAGAACCAGAAGCTGACGGTGTTTCAGAAGCGGGTGTTTAAGGAAAGTAAGAGGATGGGTGAAGACAGGAGTCAGGAGTCAGGAGACAGGAGTCTGGAGTCAGGAGACAGGAGTCAACCCACATCGGAACTCTCGAAGGTGTTTGCGAGTAAGGAACCGCCAAAGATTCCTGAAGTGTTGCCTAAATTGGTAAAGGTTGTTACGCAAAGTACGCCGAAGAAGTTTATTGCAACAGTTGCCCAAGCGATGTTTCCACCTCTGGCCACCTATCCGAAAAAACTCAGTTTTGTGTATGTTGACAATCAGGTAAGAGAGTTGCGAATCAACTGTCTGATTGTAGCTGGTACAGGTACAGGTAAGGATATGTGTACGAAGCAGCCACTGACGCATATCATCGCCGATATGAAGGAGCGAGACGAACAGAACCGTGACCGCCTGAAGAAATACAATGAAGCGTGTAATAGTAAGGCAAATAACAAGCAGAATCCGCCGCGCCCTACTGATCTTGTGATACAAGTCATCAAGTCGAACATCACTTATGCTGCTTTGGTGCAACGTATGGATGAGGCTCAAGGCGCACCACTCTATGTAAGACTCAATGAGCTGGAGCAGTGGGATAAGATTGAAGGCTGCACAGGACGGAGCAACCAGTTTACCAATCTGAAGCTTTGTGACGATGAAGGCAACGACTTCGGAGCCGACAGGGCCAGTACGCAGAGTGTGATGGGATCTGGCTGTCTGCATCTGAACTGGACGGCCAACACGACTACCTCCAAAGTACTCAAATATTTCAGGTATGTTGTCACTGACGGCCCTGTATCACGACTCTGTCTGGCTACGATACCTGAGGACGAGATTGGCGGAGATATTCCTGTGTTTGGTGAATATGGTAATGAATATGATGAGGCCCTAAAGCCCTACATCAACAATCTGAAAAATGCGACTGGAGTCATCGACTGTCCCGAGGCACGCAAACTTATTAAGAAGCTGAAAAACGAGTGCGCGGATTTTGCAAGGCTGTCGCAGGATTCAGTCTTCGACAATCTTTCCCATCGTGCGCTTGTCCACGTATTCCGTAAGGCTTGTTTGCTTTATGCCGCTAATGGCATGAAGTGGGAGAGGGCGATCGAGGGCTTCTGTAGGTGGAGCCTGTTCTATGACCTCTATCTGAAGATGATGCTGTTTGGTGACTTAATTCGTCAGGCGGAAGGTGATGTGTCGACATCAAAGCGTGGACCACAGAGCCTGCTGGAACTGTTGCCAGACGAATTTACCGTTGAAGATGCTGCCAACGTGAGAAGGAAGATGGGTATGGAGGCTGGTCAGGCAAGACATATGATAACGGTCTGGATGAATCGACATCATGTGTATCAGATATCAGATATCAGTTTTAAAAAAGCAAATAAATTAAAGAAGAAAGATAATGAGTGAAGTATCTAACAACAAACAAGCAAAACTGTCTCCACATTTTACATTGGGGGAGTTAACAAAGACAAGTTATCACACGCTGGATGGGAACATCCCGTCACGTGTATCGATTGAGAACCTAACGCGCCTCTGTGGGCGGTTGGAGATTTTGAGAGAGTGTTATAATCGCAAATACGGCGATGATGAACATGAGTTGCCCGTGATTATCAACAGCGGGTATCGCTCAGAGGAGGTGAACCAAAAGTGTGGTGGAGCTAAAGGCTCAAATCATCTAACAGGTTGTGCAGTGGATATCCGCTGTACTGGTCCAGAGCAGATGATACGCTATGCCTGCATCCTGCTCGATACGGCTGATGAGAACCATTGGGAATTGGATGAACTCATCCAGGAGAAGCGGGGTACTACCTATTGGATCCATTTCGCCGTGCGTCCGAAAGACAATCGTCGCAAGATTCTCTTCGACTGCCGATAAGTTTATATCAAAAGACCGGCATCTTAGAAGGATGTCGGTCTTCGTTTTATGATGTATTTTTATGTGGAAATTTCGAAATAGGGAAATTGTTATGCAGAAATAGGGATTTTCCCTTACGAGTATGAAATATTTTTCTCACCTTTGCAGCGTTAAATCATTAAATGTGGTTGCATATGAAAGAAAATCGATTGATTGCAGCGGCCCTCATAGCTGTGGGCATTGCACTAATGGGACTCTTTATCAAGGCTGGCATCGACAACTTTGCCAACAAGGATCGTAAGGTGACCGTCAAGGGTCTGGCCGAACGCGAGGTGCCTGCTGATAAAGTGACGTGGAGCATCGGCACGAAGGTGACGGGCAACGACCTGCCGCTGCTCTATGAGAACATCAACATCCAGACCGACAAGATCAAGCGTTTCTTGCGTCAGAATGGTCTCGAAGAGAAGGAAATCACGGTGAATCCGCCTAGCATCAGCGACCTGGAGGCCCGTGAATGGGGCGATAACCAGAAGAACTTCCGTTACATCGTTACCACTACCATCACTGTGGCAACGAACAAAGTGACGGAGGTGAACGCAGCTATCTTCAAACAGGCTGAGCTCCTGAAACAGGGTGTGGCCATTGAGAACAGCAGCCCTGACTATGAGTATGCTTCGTTCCAGAAGATGAAGCCGGAGATGATGGCTGAGGCGATCAAGAATGCGCAGAAGACCGCCGAACAGTTTGCTGAGGCCAGCAACTGTGACTTGGGTTCGATACAGACGGCCGGTCAGGGTCAGTTCGAAATCGAAGACCGCGATCAGAACACGCCCTACATCAAAAAACTCCGCGTTGTCACCACCATCACCTACTCGCTGGATGATTGATTATCTATGAAAGATTATAATCTTTTTAGATAACCCACAAAGAGACCGACCTCCCCCCGAGGCCGGTTTTTTTATCACAAAAATCCAAAACGATATCGCTTTTTTCAATCACACATTCCCCAGATAGACGTGCTGGATGCCTTCGTCGAGGGCGATGCGCTGGGCGGCGCGGAGGGTGGAGAGAGGCGTCGGCGGGGTGTCGGGGAGACGGTAGCGGGGGAAGAAACGGGAGAAGTGGAGTGGGGCATCGGCCAGGTGGTGGTCGACGAGCCAACGGCACATCTGGCGGATCATGTCGAGATTGTCGGTGAGCTGGGGGATGACGAGGTTGGTGAGCTCGATCCAGACGCCGGCATCGCGCATGGCGAGGATGGTGTCGAGGACGGGTTGCAGACGGCCGCCGCTGACACGACGGTAGAGGTCGTCGCTGAAGGATTTAAGGTCGATGTTGGCGGCATCGAGGTAGGGCAGCAGGTCGGCTAAGGGCTGCTGACAGACGTAGCCCGCCGTGACGAGGATGTTCCAGAGGCCTGCCTCATGGGCCAGACGGGCGCAGTCGGTGATGTATTCGAGGTAGGTGAGGGGTTCGGTATAGGTGTAGGCGATGCCCGGACAGTGGTGCTGCTGACAGAGGGCGACGAGGGCCTCGGGGGTGAGGTCGTAGTGCTGGACATCGGTGGGGGATGCCTGGGAGATGTCGTGGTTCTGACAGTTGAGGCAACGGAAATTGCAACCTGTGCAGGCAAGGGAGAGACAGGTGGTGCCGGGATGGAAGTGGTAGAGGGGTTTCTTTTCGATGGGGTCGATGGCGAGGGCGCAGGGACGGGCGTAGACTTCGCTGATGAGCAGGCCGGAGTGGTTGCGGCGGCTGCGGCAGAGACCGGTCTTGCCGTCGGCAATGTGGCAGTGGTGGGGGCACAGCTCACACTCGACCGCCCCATCGTCCAGCTTCTTATAATATCGACACTCGAAACTATTCACTGTTCACTATTCACTAAAATACGATTGCTTCGTAGACGTAGAGCTCAGCATCTTTCCAGCCGTCCCAGCCGAGGCCGGCTTTGTCCTGGGAGCAGTGGGAGACGAACTCCTCCTTGGTCCAGTTGACCTCGTCGGCCACCTGGGGCAGGTAGGTGCCGCTGCGGTAGCCTTTACGGATGTAGATGCCGTGACGGTGGAGCTCGAACTCGTCGAGGCTCTCGATGCGTCGCATGGGCGTGAGGACGGAGATCTCGATGTCGAGGTCGTCGAGCTCATCACGGGTGACGGGCGAGAAACGGGGGTCTTGGAAGGCAGCAGCGCGCGCCATCTCAGCCACGATCTCGTAGAGGGGAACGTCTTCGCCGAAGTGGCCGATGCAGCCGCGGAGGCGACCGGATTTGTGCAAAGAAACAAACGCTCCGCAGTTTTGTTTCAGTGAAGAGTGAAGAGTGAAGAGTGAAGAATTTGCTGCTGCCACCGGTTTGCCATCGAGGGAGTCGCGGATGCTGGTGAGGGCGATGTCCTTCAGGATGCGCTTGTCCTCGGAGGTGAGGGTGAAGGTGGAATCGGGCTGCTGGGTGGCAGACGAGACAGGGTGGAGGAAGGCGAAGGAATGGTAGCCCACCACACGGTCGCGCTCGCCGCTGATGTCGCCGGAGTTCTGATAGAGCAGGTGACGGATGTCGTACTGTTCGTTGCACATGATCAGGAGGGTGATGATGGCCACCTGTCCGCAAGCACTCGTAGAGAGGTTGCGCTTGCCACTGCGGCGGTTTTTCTCGACGGCGGCGACGAGGTGACTCACACTGCCGCTCTCGATGGCCCTCTGGGTACGTGCGTCGACCTCATAGGCATCATCGTAAGAGGGGTAGTGCGAGAAGTCGCTGCTGATGATGAAGAGGTTGTCGTCGTTGAGATAGGGCTTTAATACGTTGGCGATGTGGATGAGTTGCTTAAAATCGTTTGTGGAAATGATTATAGGGACAATCGGGGGTACCGACGATTCAAACGATTTAGTGAATAGTGAAGAGTGAATAGTGAATAGTCTCTGCAGGAAGGGCAGTTGGACCTCGAGGCAGTGCTCGTTGTCGTGGGCGTCGGGGTGGTAGGTGAAGACGCTGTCGTCAGTGAGTTTCAGCGCCGTCTCGCGATCGACCTTCACGTTGCCCAACGGCGTGGCGTAGTAGTCGGCCTCGGTGTTTACCGAAGCGCCGTCGAGCCACACGCTGTGACTGGGTCCCAAGAGGAAGATGCGCTTGTAGGTCTTCTTGGGGTTGATGGTCATATAGGCCGATGTGGCCACGTTGCCCGAATAGTAATAGCCCGCGTGGGGTACGATCAGGGCGGCGAGGTTGGAGAACTGCTGGCTGCCCTGGTGTTGCGCCAGGAAACTGTCGACCTCCTGAGCCAGCTCTTCGGGGTTGCCTGTGTAGAAGCGGTTGGCCTGGGTGGCGGGCCTGATGACGGGCTCACGCGTCTGTCCGTTGCAAGAATTCATCATGACGATTACTGCTATGAGGGTGAATACTGTTTTCATTTCGTCTCGAGTTTGGTGGCGACGGTCTTATAGCCGTCGGCAGCGGTCCTGAGCACGATCCTGGAAGGCGACTTGCCTGCGCGGAGGATGACGAGGGCGCTGCCGTTCCACAGTCGACGGTGGTCGACGGCGTTGAGTTCGTGGCTGTTGTGATCGCCACTGCTGACGGCCACGATGGTGGCGTCGCCCTCAACGGTGAAGTGGAGTTCATCCTGCGCCATCGGTACGCGACGGCCCTTGCTGTCGACAGCGTGGATGCGGACGTGCATCAGGTCGGTGCCGTCGGCCTGCCAGGTGTTGTCTTCGGGTGTCGCAATCAGTTTAACGGCTTTGCCTGCGGTCTCGATCTTATGGCGAGCGACAGGTTTTAGTGAATAGTGATTAGTGAATAGTGAATAGTTGTAGGCTACCGCCTCGAGAGTGCCGTCGGCGTAGGGGATGTCGTTCCAGCGGATCTGGTTGCGCTGCTTGGGGTCGGTCTTGGGGTTCGGCTTACGACCAAGACTCTTGCCATTGAGCAACAGCTCCACCTCGTCGGCATTGGTATAGGTGATGAGGTTGAGCTTGCTATCAGGTTTTCGATTCCAGTGGTCACTCATGCCGTCGTTGCCCGTCTGGATGCCGTTCCATATGATATCGTTCTTCGAGTCGATGACGGCGATATGCACAAGGGGTTCGTCGGGTTTGAAGAACGACCGCATGTAATAGGCCTTGGGCTTGGGTTCGAGCGAGATGTCGAACACGCCTTGTGCCCAACCCTTCGCGGGCCAACCCTGACTCTCGCCGAGGTAGTCGATGGCGCCCCAGTAGGCGAGACCGATGACGCGGTCGAGGTTCATCTCGAAGTAGTTCTGTCCCATCGCGGAGATAGAGGCCTCGCTCTGGTAGAAGGTCATCCAGGGGAAGCGTCGTCCGTCGCCCGGGAAGTACATATAGCGATAGTTATAGGCCTGAATGTCGGTCTGGATGGCGAGGTCGTGGGGCAGGGAGTCGGTATCCCAGTTGCGGTAACGGGGATGCATGGCGACGGTGACGAGACGGGTGGAGTCGTAACGCTGGAGCAGCGTCTTCTGCAACTTGTACATCGTGACGCCGAAGTCGTTGAACGGCTGGTTGGGGTCTTGCTGCAACTCGTTGCCGAGACTCCATAGGACGACGGAGGGTGAGTTGCGGTCGCGCTTGATCCACTCGGGCACGTCGTACTGCCAGAGCTGTTCGAAAGGCACCTTGCCGCCCGTGTGCTGACGGGTCCACTTGTCGTAGAGCTCGTCGACCAACAGGATGCCGTGCTTGTCGCAGAGGCGGATGAAGTCGCGGCTGTAGGGGTTGTGCGAGGTGCGGATATGGTTCATGCCGAACTGTTTCATCAGCAGGATGCGCTTCTCGATGGCCTTGGGATAGGCGGCTGCACCGAGGGCGCCGAGGGTGTGGTGGTTGGCATAGCCTTTGAGGAGTACCTTGCGGCCATTGAGCTTGAAGCCGAAATCGGGTCCGAACTCGATGGTGCGGATGCCGAACTGGTCGCTGGTCTCATCGGCCACCGTGCCGTCGTCGCGCAGCAGCTTAGCTTTCGCAGTATATAAATAAGGTGTATCGAGGTCCCAGATCTTGGGATTCGGGATCGCGATGTCGGTAGCGATACGGGCTTCCTGCCGACGGGTGCCGCGATGGCGCTTGATGGCGACGGTGTCGCAGTAGGCCGTCTGACCGTCGGGGTCGAGGATTTCGAGGGCGATGTGTGTGGCCTTGTTGGTGCGGTTGGTGAACTCGGCGGAGATGGAGACGTAACGGTTGTCGCACGTGGTGATGTAGAGGGGATGACGCTCGAAATAGAGGTCTCGGGGGGTGGTGACGAGGCTGACGTTGCGGAAGAGTCCGCCACCTGTGTACCAACGGGAGTTGCCTGGCTCACGGGTATCGGCAATGACCTCGATGAGGTTGTCTTCGCCGTATTTCAGACGGTCGCTGAGGTCGATCTCGAAGCCCACGTAGCCGTAGTTGGTGCCTCCGACGAGCTGGCCGTTGAGCAGGACGTCGGCGGTGTACATGATGCCCTCGAAGTCGAGGAGCACACGACGGCCTTTCATATCGGCTGATGGGGTAAGATGGTAGCGGTAATAGCCTTTGGCCATTTCCTTAAAGCCGCGACTCGACAGGCGGCTCTTGATATTCGCGGCCACATCTGTATTATCGGCTTTCTCATCAGCAGCTGGTGCCACCCAGGGTTGCTCAATCTGAAAATCATGAGGCACGTTCACCTTCCGCCAATCACCTTCGTTGTTTAACCTGAATTCCCAACCGAAATTCAGGTTCTCCACGCTCCGTTGGGCGGAAGAAGTGAATAGTGAATAGTGAATAGTGAATAGTATCAATACCGTTAATCGTCGCATGGTTGTTCCTTTTTTGTTGTTTTGCATGTTGATGTTAATAATCTAAGCAATTCGTCACAGTCGTTCATAATCGACATGTGTGAATCATTGATGTATGATGTTGAATGTAGTAATTTTAACCAAAACCTAGTTTCACTGGCTTCTTTTAGTGAGATGTGCATTTTGCTCAAAAAGTCTGCTTTACTTTGGGCATATTGTGCTTCTGCTATGTTGGCTCCAATAGAAGTACCTGACCTGAGAACCTGTTTGGACATCACAGTTTCTCTTTTCTCATTCACCAGATACTTATACAGGTTTACAATCCTGATAGCAAATTTCTGGCTTTTCTCTTCAAGAACTCCAGTCATATCTCCTCAGTTTATACTATTCACTATTCACTGTTCACTATTCACTAGGCGGTAGTACTCTACTCCGCCTAATAGGAAACAGCCTGTTCCGTAGTCTTCGAAATCAGGAACCTTCGTGTAGGAGAGAGGTTGGCCGGCGGAGGGGTCCTTGCCTGTGCCCTGAGCCCAACCGAGGAAGCCATCAGGATGGACACAGTCGCGGACGAGGGCAGCCCAGGCACGATCGCAGACGGGACGATAGACAGCCGCTTTGAGGTAACCCTTCTGGATGCCCCACGCCATACCGTAGAGGAAGAGCGCGGTGCCCGTCATCTCCTTGCCACCATAGTCGGCATAAGAAACGAGACTCGGGTTCCACAATCCGTCTTCAGCGCGCTGACACTTGCGGAGCGCCTCACTCATCAACAGGAAGTCCTTCTTCAATTGCTTATAATACTTGTCCTTTGGCGAGAGCAGGTTCATGCAACGCACGAGGGCCGCATACACCCAACCGTTGCCGCGACTCCAATAGCAGTTCTTGCCGTCGGGGGTGGCGTAGGGCGCCACGTAGTCCTTGTCGCGCCACCAGAGACCCTCTTTCGTATTGAAGAGACCACCAGCGAGGGTGTTACGCGTCCAGAGGTACATCTTCATCGCGTGGTCGGCGTATCGGCGTTCGCCCGTCACCTTATAAGCCTGCATGTAGACGGGCATCGCCATCTGGATGGCATCGATCCACGTCCACCAGCCGTAGAGCGACCCCTCGGCCTCGGGCTTCTGCTTGTTGGGCGTCTGCATCTGGTTGTTGAGGTTCTCCAAAATTGGCTTGATCTTCTTGTCGCCGCCACTCTGCATATAACGGTCGAAGTAGGTCTGTCCGCAGCACTGGTCGTCGGCATCGTTGGTCTTCACACCGTTGCGGGGGGTCCACTTGTGGAAGTTGCCCCAGCGGTCGGTATAGTCGATGTAGCGCGCATCCTTGTCGATCTCATAGAGCGCCATCAGTCCCTCGTAATACACGGCACGTGTCCACAGCGACGAGGGTCGCACACGGTTGACGTTGGTGGGCAGTGTGGGGTCGGCATACTTGATCATAAAGTAATCGTTCACCTTACGCAGCGTCTTCATTACGTCGCTGGCGGTCTCGCTCTGCGCCAGCGTGCTGCCAGCCACCATCAGGGCGAGTAGTAGAATAGTTTTTCTCATTTGTTTTATTTCTTGATTTCCTTTGTTAATGTTACTGTCTTATCACCAGCTGCAATGACGAACTGCACGTTGGTGTCTTCGGCGTGGGCCTCGATGTGGATGTCGCCCTTGGTGCCGTCGGGATAGACCTCCTTGATGAGGTTCTTCACCACATTCACTATATCCGCTGTGATGGGGGCACTCAGTCCCTTGTTCATGCCTACAGCCGTACACACCTCGTTGGTGAAGTAGCTGATCCAGGCCTCGTCCTTCGGATCGTTGGTGATGACGATGCTACGCTGGTAGGGGTCGCCCGGCTTGTGCTGCTTGTACTGGATGGTGAAGATGGTGAAGCGGTCGTCCTTGGTCTCCTGACCCGTGTAGCGGCTGATGGCCTCCCTCATCCAGTTGGCGAACGTTTCGGGAGAGAGTTCCTTCTCCAGCATCTTGGTGGCCTGCAGACTCTCGCCCAGCATACGGCGCTCGCCATAGTTGTCGCCAGCGGCATTCTTCATCTGCAACAGATCGTGTGTGTAGAGGAAGATGAGCGTGCCTGGGTCGATGCGCGTCTCCTGGACGGTGTAATGGAAGTCGGGATGGGTGCCTACGGGGACATTCTGGTCGACGGGCAACAGTCCGATGCCCGAGCCTACGAGCATGGGGGCTGTCTGTCCGGCGTTGCTGTAGCACATCCGACCTGTAGCGATGTCGAGGACACCCACGAGGAGGGTGACGGCCATATTGGGATTGTTGCGACTGATGAGCGTCTTGTTGATGGCGCATACGATCTCTGCCGGATCCGTCATCTGGAACGAGAGACTGCGGAACTCGGTGCGGGTGATCGCCATTGCGGCGGAAGCGTCGATACCCTTGCCCTTCGCATCGCCAATGCAGAAGTAGAAGAGGTCGTTGCGCATGAAGTAGTCGTAGAGGTCACAGTCGATCTCGTCGGCGGGCTTCAGGGTGGCAAACAGACGGATATCCTCATGCGGCACGGCGTGGGGCATCATCGCCTCCTGGATATGACGGGCGATATGCTGTTCCAACTGACCTTGCGTGTGGATGGTCTTCGAGCTTTCCATCTCGTCGAAGGAAGCCTTCAGACTCTCGTATTTCTTCACCAGACGGTGGGTCTTGCGACGGCGGTAGAGGGTGTAGAGCGAGAAGCATCCGAAGATGAGGCCGATGGCCACCAGCAGGTTGATAGTGCGCAGACGGACGCTGTTTGCCTCCTGATCGGCCAGTTGGGTGGCCTTCAGACGGATGGTCGACAGCTCTTCTGCATCCTGTTTGCGGGCCTTGGTGATGGCGGAGTCGAGGGATTCGCTGATCTCGAGGGCGACGGCCATCGCGGAGTCACGACGCCCTGCCTTCATATTGGCCTTGAACTTGGGCAGCACCATTTTCTGGAAGTCCTCGATGGAGTAATCCTTGCTACCGAGCAGTTCGTCGAGGCTCTCGTAGTTGTCGGCGGCCTCTTCCCAACGACCAGCAGCAGCCAGGTAGTCGACGGCGGCGATACGGCCCTCGGGTATCTTGCTATACTGCGTGGTCAGATAATGGTCGTAGACCTTTGCGGCTTCTTCCTTCTTGCCCAGACCATCGAGGGCGATGGCGCGGTAGATGTCGTAACGGGCCCACTGACGGTCAACGTAGAGCGGGTCAGCATCGTTACGCTGTTCATACTGACGGATGAGTTCGGCATAGCGGTCGATCCAGACGAGCGCCTCACGGTATTCCTTCGTCTCGTTGTAGTTGAAGGCGATGTTCACCACACCGGCGATAGCGTCCTTATAAGCTCTGTCGGAACGGTTCTCATCGATATTTTTCAGGTGTGTCTGATAAGCGCGTTCGTAATTCTCGTTGGCTTCATCCTTCTTCGACAGGCCGAAGCGCGACTGACACATACCCGTGATGAGCATCAGGTTGGTGTAGTCGCTCATGGTGTCGCATTTGAGTTCCTCGAGTCGTTTGATGACCGGCTGGGCCATATCGAGTACGGCGTCATACTCGCCGCGCATACCCAATAGGTTGGCCAGGTGGCTGGCCGACTTGGCGTAGATGGCGAGATCCTCGGGGTCGGTGGAGCCCTCGGTCTGGGCGATGGCCGTCTTCCAATAGAACTCCGCCATACGCAACTGGTTGGTACGGTCGCAGGCGTAACCTTGCCAATAGTAGGTCTCGGCCTCACCTAGTTCGCCAATGGTGTGCAGACTGTCTGCTAGTGTCAGCAGTTCTTGGTACTCTCTCTCCTCATAGGCGTTCATGATTTGCCGGAGGGCTCTTGAATGACGCTCCTCTGACGGTTTACCTTTCTTGCAGCCTGAGAGGGCAAGAAACGATGCTGCGATGAGCATCAGTGCGAAGATGTGAATTCTTTTCATGTTGTTATCGTTTTTGATTTTCACTATTCACTATTCACTTCAAGAAGGGGTTGACGGTATCGTCGGGCCCGAGGTAGAAGCCGGGCTCCGAGGGTTGGTTGTAGCCCACGTTCTGCGTGGCCACCGACAGACGGTAGGGGATGTCCTCCATCAAACAGTTGATGCGGTAGTCGGTGGGGATGGGCGATACGAAGATGCGCAGTTCGCTGCTGTCGGGGGTACGGGCGATGACCTCTTCACGCCAGTCGCCGAGGATGTCGGCAGAGAGACAGGGGTTCGACTTCGTGCCGTTGTTGAACACGATGTCGGGGAAGGTGACGATATCCTCGATGGTCTGGTTCTGCCAATTGTACTTCGACACACGTCCGCGGTCGAGCATCTCGCGCAACAGGTCACCGTCCCACCAGATGCCGAAGTTCATCGGGAGCCAGCGTCCGCCGAGCATCAGGTAATTATGATGCTGCGGGTCGTCGGCATCCTTCGCGGCATTGATGATCTCGCCCTTGATATTCCGGATGCCGTGACTGTCGGCACTCCACATCTCGACACCGGGATTCGTGGGGTCGATATCTGCCGCCATCGCACGACCCACATCACTCGTCGAGGGAACCTTGAAGATGACCTCTCCCGTACGGGCGTTGCGGAAGTCGGAGCCGTCGCGACGGTTCTCGTGACAATCCCACACTTGCAGCTCGCGACTCCTTGGGTCGAAGGCCATCAGGTGGATGGCGTCACCGTGACCCATCCCCGTGTTATAGAGACCGCGCCCATCGTGGTCGACGGCCATCGAACCGTAGGTGATCTCATCGCAACCGTCACCGTCGACATCGGCCACACGAAGATTGTGGTTGCCCTGTCCGGCATAACTGGCCCACTCGGGATTGTTGGTATCGAATACCCAACGGGCTTTGAGTTGATGACCGTCCCAGTCCCAGGCGGCGAGCACCGAACGGGTATAGTAACCGCGACAGAAGATCGCTGAGGCGTGTATCCCGTCGAGATAGCCCACGGCGGCCAGCATACGGTCGCTGCGGTTGGCCTTCTCATCGCCCCAGCCTCGGAGGTCGCCACGCTCAGGGATATAGGGTTTGGTGTCCATCGCCTCACCCGTGAGACCGTTGAACACGGTGATGTATTCATTGCCCGTGAGGATGCGACCGATCTTGTCGGGCCCCTTATGACGGTAGTCGGCTTCTGGATCGCCGATCACTTTTCCTTTGCTGTCGGTAGTGCCGTCGGAGGTGCGGACCATCATCTCGGCCTTCCCGTCGCCATCGAGGTCGTAGACGATGAAGGGGGTATAGTGGGCGCCAGAGCGGATGTTGATGCCCAGGTTGATACGCCAGAGTAACTGACTCCTGACTCCTGACTCCTGACTCCTTATCTTATAACAGTCGAAGAGGGTAGGGCCGGTGTAGCCGTCGTGAGCGTTGTCGTGGGCGTTGGAAGGCTCCCATTTCAGGATGATCTCGTATTGTCCGTCGCCGTCGACATCTGCCACGCTGGCATCATTGGCGGAATAGCGGTATTTCCTTCCGTCTGGCGTCTCGCCATCATCGGGCTTCTGCAAAGGGATGGTCAGATAGCCGTCGGGAGCATCGCTATTCAGAACGTAGCGGCCGTCGATGCCTCCACCCCGTACTTCGTAAGTGGCCGTCGGCAGTGGGCTCTTGCTTTGGCAAGCGTCTCCTTCCGTCGCCGAGCGGTCGTCGATGAAAAAGGTGCCGCCCTTGGCGAGAGGCTCGCGGTTGAGCTTCTTCCCATCGCGGTAGATATCGAAGGGTTGTCCGATCGCGTCGGAAGTGAGAGTGCGCCAGCTAATGATGACCTGTTGGCCATTTCGGATGGCAACAACCCCACGGTTCAGGTGTTCACGCTTGATTTGCTGCATGTTGTAGTTGGGCTGCGCTACAGCCGTCAACATGCCTGACAGGATACCAGTTAAGATTAGTTTTCGTTTCATTTTGTCTTGTGTACGTTTGGATTTGTGTGCAAATTTACAAATTATTGCTCAATATTGCAAGAAATGCTGGGAATATTTGGCGGTTTTCGATAATATTATTACTTTTGCGGCAAAATACTAATGAATTATGGATCATGTAACACTCGACCCGCACGGCGAAATGCTGATGCAACAATATCGTGAACTGCTGCCCACGCTCGAGGAGGTAGCCAAGAAGGCTTACGACCTCCTGCGTCGCGCGCTTCGTGAACAAGGTATCTACGTAACGGCTTTTGAATACAGGGTGAAAACCGAACAGTCGCTGGCTGGAAAACTCGAACGGAAAGGTGCGAAATATAAGAGCATTTATGATATTACCGACCTCGTAGGTCTGCGTGTTATCACCTTCTATACCGACGAGGTAGACAAGGTGGCGGTCATCGCGAAACGCGTCTTCGATATCGACTGGCAGGAGAGTGTGGACAAACGAAAGCTGCACCAGTTGGACAGCTTCGGTTACAACTCGTTGCATTATATCTGCCGACTGCAGGAAAATCCCGCTTCGCTACAAGGTGACCTGCGTTTTGAGTTGCAGATGCGAACGGCCTTGCAGCATGTGTGGTCGACCATCGAGCACGATACGGGCTATAAAGGCGAGGTGAAGATTCCGCGTGAGTACAAACGACAGTTCAGTCGTCTGGCGGGTATGCTGGAATTGGTGGATGATGAGTTCAGTCGTCTGCGCATTGTACTTACCGAATACCGTCGTCAGGTGCAGACGTTGGTCAAGAGCGGCCAACTCGATGAGGTGCCACTATCGGGCGAATCGTTCCGCAGCTATCTCGAGTTGCATCCCTTTAACCGTCTGAACGGACGTATCGCTGCCGTCAACCAGGCTGAGATCTTTCCCGTTTCGGTGATGAATTTCCTGCCGCTGCTCGAGTCCTTCGGATTGGAGACGATTGGCGACGTGCAGCAGTTTATCGATGAGAATAGTGACGATGCTTATCAGCTGGCCCTTTCTCAACTGGCGGTTACTGATCTCGATATTCTCTCGTCGGGTGCCGCCCTGCAGTATCTCTGTCTGGTGTATGTGCTGAAGCACGATGGCGGACGCGACGGGCTGAAGTTCGTCTACGACACCATCAACGGCGAGGACGATGCCAATAGTCGTCTGGCCGACCTGATGTTGGAGCAGGCCAAGACGCTGCGCTTTATGCAGACCAAGAAAAAAAAGTGATACTATTCACTCTTTGATGACTTCCAGGATTTTCAGCAAGAACTCTTCGTTGGTCCAGCTGAAACCCGGCATGTTCATCACCGACTCCATCCTGCGACGGTTCTCCTTGTCGAAGAAACGTTTGAGATGACGCTCGTGAACGAGGACAAACTTGTCGTTGATCCGATAATAGTAAAGGGGGATCACGGGGAAGTGAATGTCCTGAGTGTCGCCAATATCCACAGTGGTATATTGGAGCATGTTCATACTCAGGAGATCATTCATATTGAGGTTGGTAATGTTGGAATTATTGATTAACAACTGCTTGTAGGCTTTAAGGTCGAGCACCTTCGCGCAGAAGAGCGCGTTTTTACCTACAGTGTCCACCTGATATGCCAGCACTGAATCAATGCGGATGTATGAACGATCCTTGAAGTCGACACGTAGCAGGTTCTTCGTGTTGGCCTCTTTAGTGAGCTCTCCGCTGATATAGAGCAGCGAACTGTTCTTGAGAAAGATGTTGGCCATCGGAATGTCCATTTTTTTACCATCAGCCATAGTGGCTGTTGCGGGACGGAACTCGGGGAACGCCGTCAGTTGCGGCGTCACTTCCTGAGCGGCAACCCTGAGGGCGGCCATGAGTAGTACGGTAGCTGATAAAACTAGTTTCTTCATTTCTTGTTGTATTTAATAACATTGGTTCCTTGCTTGATGAGGTAGAGACCTGAGGGTAGGCTTTCAGGAGTTAGGAGATGGGAGTCAGTAGGAATCTTGCGACCCTGAAGATCGTAAATTTGAAGGTCTGAACGAGTCCAGTCTATAGTATTATCTCTACTGTCTCCAGACTCCAGACTCCTGATTCCTGTGAGTTTGCCGTCGATGTAGTCGGGCAGGTAGTAGCCCAGATGCGGCGGCTGGTTGTAGGCGGTGTTCTGCCAACAGATGCCCATGCGGTAGGTATGGTCGTGCATCAGCGTCGGCACACGGTAGGTGGTAGGAATCGCCGTCGTGTAGATCATGATCTCCGAGGGGTCTTTGTAGTTCCACATAATGAGTTCCTCGCGCCAGTCGCCCAGAATGTCTGCCTGCAGACAGGGGGTAGCTTTGGTGTAGTTACAGGTCTGACCATACTGATAGGTAGCGGTGTTGAAGTCGGCCACGAGACTGGTGATGTCGCCGTCGCTCCATTTGGTGATGGCGGGGTGGGCCTGTACGGTCTCCTTGTTCATGCAGCCATCGAACAATTCGTCTTGCAGATCACCGTCCCAATAGATGCGGAAGTTCATAGCAGGTTTCTTGGAGCCCACCTGCTTTCCCGTCTGAACGCTAATGGGATTCTGATTTCTTTCTGAACTCGACAATCCTCCATAAGCTGACCAGAACTCATAACCTCGATTGGAGGCGATGATGTTGGCAGCCATTCCGCGACCATTGTCCTGTCCTTTCTGTCCGCCCTTCCAGATGATCTCGCCTGTAGCGGCATCGTGGATATCCCAAGCATAATCACCCTTTTCCTCGTGCACATCGAAGAGCTCGAGGCCGAGACGGTCGGGATCGAGGTCGGCCAGATGGATGGCATCACCGTGACCGAAGCCTACGCTGTAAAGCATCTTGCCGTCGTCGTCGAGGGCGGCCGAACCCCAGATGATCTCATCCTTACCGTCACCGTCGACATCGGCAATCGACATATTGTGGTTGCCGTTAGCATACATCGTGTATCGCTTTAGTCCCGAGGTGCAGGTCTCACCTTTCAGGGTTTTGGAGGTGAGACTTTGAGGGTTGTTTTCATCGGGTGTCATCCATTTATAGGTGGTCCTGGAGTCAGAGCCGTGAAGCCAGCGGGTCTTCAGTTCTTTTCCGTCGAAGTCTACAGCCCAAATATAGGCGTAGGTGTAATATCCTCTGCAGAAAATACCGCTGGGATTCTTGTCTGGTCCGTCGAGATAGGCGGTAGCGGCGAGATAACGCTCTCCACGATTGCCGTAGTCGCCCTTATCACTCTTGCCGCTGCGGTCGTCCCAATTGAAAGAACCTGCAGCCTCACTCAGTTCGGCTTTCGCATTGCGGTTGGGATAGTAGGCGATGGTGTGTATCGCCTCACCGGTCTCACCATTAAAGACGGTAAGGTATTCGTGACCACTATTGATGCGGCCTGCGCTGGTGCGATGATCCTTCGTGTTGTTGGCGGCCTTGATCTTCTCGTCGGTAGCAGCCTGATTCACGTAGTTGCCTTTGCCGTCTTTGCTGCCTGGGGCCGTCTTACATATCAGTTCGGCCTTGCCGTCACCGTCGTAATCATACACCTGGAACTGGGTATAGTGGGCGCCTGCTCGGATATTCACGCCGAGGTCAATGCGCCAGAGTTTGGTGCCGTCGAGCTTGTAGCAGTCGATATAGACGTTATCGGTCTTACCGCTAACCGAGTTGTCCTGTGAGTTGCTCGGATCCCATTTGACGAAGATTTCGTATTCGCCGTCACCGTCGACATCGCCCACAGAACAGTCGTTAGGAGAATAATTGCCGCCTTGGGCGCCCTTAGCTGGAAGGTCGAGCTTCAACGTCTTATAGACTTTGTCCCAAGTTTTTACGGCATCAGAGGTGTTGATGGTCTCGCCATTAACCTTGGTAACGACTTGGTATTCGGAATTACTATCGCCATTGGTGTCTTTGAAATTACTGACCGTTAAGTCGGTGGCGATGGTTGTGCCGTTACAAATGAGGTCGAAATGGGTGTTGCTGTCATCGGTGCCGAGGAATCGCCAGCTGACGAAATTGCCGCCGCCGCTGTTTGCGGGCAGTGCCACGACTCCGCGATCGAGCTTCTCCATCTGGGTTGTAGGAGTGATTTGAGCCTGACTACACAACAGCATAGCTGAGAGAAAAATAGTGGTGTAAAATCTTGTCTTATTCATCATTTTATTGTTATCCGGCTGCAAAGGTAGGAAAAAAGAAGGGAAGAATGAAGGGCGGGAAGTGTAAAAATCCATAATTGAAATGATAAAAAATCTAAAAATTGAGGAATTGTTTAAAGAATATTATGGCGATTTGAAAAAATTAACCTAATTTTGCAGCGTGTTATGAGCATATTATTTAATCATTAATTATAAATTATTTAAAAACATTATGATGAAAAAGAATCTTTTGTGGATGGCTGCAGCCATCTTGACATGTGGACTCGCATTCACTGCTTGTTCTACAGACGACATGCCCGCTGGTGGTTCAGACTCTCCTGAGCAGAATCCTAACGAGTGGACTATCGACTTCTTTGCTTTGTCTCAGAAGTATGCCGACAAGGTAGGTCTTACAATTACAGCTGCTGTTTATGACAATGTGGGTACTACCAGCATTGTTAACGGTGCTTTGAAGGAGCCCGCTGAGGATGGTTCAACAACTGCTAGTGAGGAACTTGATCCGAGATTTGCTGTGCAGTCAGGTACCAACTGGTTCTTCTACACCAACCACGGTAAGACTGGTCTTTATCAGGGTAATGGCGGTGGCCGTACTTTTGGTGTGCTGGATGTTAAGGCAGATCAGACTATCACAATCGAAGTAACAGAGCAGCCTTCTGTCAAGAGTGGTGATATTGAGCTGTTTACCAAGAGCGATTCTTCATATGTATATTATGTAAAGTCTGATTGTGACGTTGTATTCAATCTGGCTCGTTACAATGTGATTTCTAAGATCTCTGTTGAGGATTTCGTTGGTGTAGAGTACACCGTGAGATTCGTTGATTCAACAGGTAAGAAGGTAAAGGATGATGTGAAGCATAAGGGCGCTGTTGGCCAGCCTGTCACATTGTTCCCCAGCGACATCGCTCCTATCGACCTCGAGGATGGTGGCCGTCTGGTATTCCAGACAGCTAGCAACAGCGAGACCAATGTTGTTAAGAAGGATGGTTCTACTGTTATCACAGTTCTCTATCGTCCTGCTGAGAAGTATTATGTTGTGCTGAACTGTATGGCTGGTAGCACTCTGCTGTATAGATACAATGATGCTGAGAAGTACTGGTTCTATGAGGGTGATGCTCTCACCATCTATCCTTCTCGTGGTATTACTAAGGACGGTGCAACCTACTTTACTCCTGTTAACAACAATGGTGGTAAATATAATGGTGCTGAGATCGTATTCCCAGGCTCTATCACACCAACTGTTAGTGGTGGTAAGACCTACTATATTGGTACACTGAATTATGAGAAGGATGAGAACGTGGTATACTGCAGTGATATAGAGCGTCTGGCTATGTCTACAGAAGAGGGTGGTCTCGGCCAACTCGAGGGTACTGTAAACAGCTGGTGGAGCTTCAGTGGTGGTATCTTCAACCGTTTCTCTGGTGGTCGTGGTATTCGTCTTGATGCTGACTCTTACGTTTGGACAGAGCCTATTGCAGAGGGTGGTAACTATACGGTTACTATCTATGGCCGTAACGATTCGAATGACGCTGCTGATCCTGCTTACGTACTCGGTGTACGTGATGCTGAAGGCAAGATCACATGGTTCGAGAATCTGACCATTCCTTCTTGGGGTGGTGCTGTAACAGGTGAGAGCATTGTAGAGAATGTTAATATTCCTGCAGGTTCATCATTGGTTATCAAGAACGACGATGCTGCTAAGCTGATCTCGCTCGACGATGTGAAGGTAAGCAAGCCCGCTGCTGCTGAATAAAAAATAAAGGATTTATCCTCATATAATAGAAGCCCTCGCGCCCCAAAAGTGCGAGGGCTTTTAAACAAAAAACAATTGCTTATGAAAAAAATATCTACGCTTGCCATTATGGCTTTCTTTTTCTGCCTCAGCTCTATGGCTCAGGTAGTGTTGGGTGACATCAACTTCAGCCTCAAAGAGGGAAGTAAGATCAACCCCGCAACCGGTAAGATTACCGTAACGTTCCCCAATGTCACAGGTGTTGCTGATCCCGCTGCCACGAATTTCGTGTTGGCAGGAAGCTTTTCTGAAGGTCTTGAATTCGACGAGGTCTCTGGCTCATTTGCTTCAGGTGTCACTTTTGATCTGGCTGAGTTTGAGCTCCAGCCTGCCACAGCCTACACGCTGAAGATCGCCTCTGTGAAGGTGGATGGTACGGAACTGGCTCCCGCTGAGGGCTATTCTCTCAATTTCAAGACCCGTGGAACAGAACGCAAGACGTCTTGGACATTCGCTATTGATGAAGATACTAAAGCCAAAATCATTGCTGATGATGGTAATGATCCAGCCTATAATGAAAGTAATGGCGGAACATATTGGAAATGTATTAAGGCCGATGAGCGCCATTTTATCCACCAGACTCTTAAGGATAGTGAGATTATGCTTGATGCAGACAATATCCTACCGATGTCTGAGGATTTGACCTTCACAGCTAATCCTGACCAGATGTTTGTTGGTGATATTGATGGTAAATTCAAGGGCCTTTTAGTATTCAATGCTACCAAATTGCGTATGACGATACCTGACTGTAAGGTGGGTGATGTCATTACGTTCAATGGTGTCAATGCTACCAAGGGTAATGAATCCAAGCAGACCTGTATCTGGGCATTAAATGGTGGTGCGATTGCTCCTGATGGCCTCGTCTCATCAACGGGTCTGCAAGACTCTATTTGGGTGAATGCCGATGCCAACTATAAGTTTGAAGTTCAGGTAGATGGTGATCTTACTTTCCAGTTCGGAAACTTCCGTATGAGAAGTATTACCATTTCTGAAGCCCAAGAGAAGAAACCCTGTAAGTACAATGTCATAGCTACTTACCAAAACACTGACATGATATTCGTGCTGAAGGAGCTGGTTCCTGAGACCGAGGGTATGACGGGTACCACCGTGAAAGCACAGTTCCCCTACTGGCTTGCAGACGAGGGAGGCAATGTATACCAACATAGTGCAATCAGCAAAGAGTTTAATGCTTCGTTCGAGCTGAATAGTGATACAACATTTGTTATGGAATATAACGCCACTGATTACGATGGTTGTGTATTCCTCTCTGAGGGTGAAGACTTGCAGGGGGCTATTGAATGTACGAGTGGCAATGCTGCTATCCGTTCTTCTATGGGTAAGGCTGGCTATGTGACAGAAGATCTGAAGCTCGTGACGCTGCAGCCTGGTACCTATAAGATCCGCGCCGTGCTCTTCGACGCTGATAAGGAGCCCGCTTATATCTGCACACTGACCAAGGGTGAAGGCGAGGAGAATGAGATTTACCTCTCTGCTGTCTCTACCAACTGGACTGAGACCGAGTCAGATCTGCTGACCATCACAGAGCCTACCGACATTACGTTGAAGGCCGGTGGTAGTGAAAATCATGGTATCGATGTGATCATGATCTATGCTGCAAGCAACGAGTCTGATGGTATTCAGGAGGTGAAGTCTGCTCAGAATACAGCCGTCCGTAAGGTCGTCAAGAACGGTCAGGTTCTCATCGAGACCGAAGCCGGTATCTTCAACGTCCTCGGCGTACAGATGAAATAATTGTTATCATAACCACAGATTTCGCATGCGGAATCTGTGGTTTTTAAATTAGACTTATGAACAAACTACTTATACTATTATCTATCCTGCTGTCGTTAGCGTTAAATGCTAATGCACAACGAGTCATTGACAAACTGGATCGCGGTGTGGTGGCGGTGAAGACCACCAGTGGCGTTTTTGTCAGCTGGCGCATACAGAGTGATGAATACTATGATGTCACATACAACCTATATCGCAATGGTTCGCTCGTAGCAGAGAACCTGCCAACCTCCAACTACACCGATGCTGGAGGCGACACTTCCTGCAGCTATACGGTTGAAGCCGTGAAGCATGGTGTGAAACAGTCCAAGAGTGCCGCTGCTACCCCTTGGGCCAATAGTTATCTGGAGATAACTCCCCAACACGACAAATCGATTACCTCCATCCTCGTACCCAATGATGCCTGCTGTGCAGATGTCGATGGCGACGGTCAAGTGGAGATACTCTTGAAATATGACAACCAGAGTGAGGTCAACGCCAGTTTCCCTCGCGATGGCCATAATGGCGAATACTCTATCTTTGAGTGTTTGAAGCTTGATGGCACCGTACTCTGGTGGGTGAACTGCGGTCCGAATATGGGCGACTTCCAGAACAATGAACAAAACATTGTGGCCTACGACTGGGACCTCGACGGAAAGGCAGAGGCTATCATGCGTGCCGCGGATGGTACCACGATTCATGCTGCTGACGGGAAAACTTATGTTATCGGCGATGCCTCGAAGAACTACCGTGCTGCCACAGGTGGTGGTACCAACTGGTTCATGCATGAAGGCGCCGAATATCTTGTCTACATGAATGGCGCCACAGGTGTGCCTTATGTCACGATGGATTATCCCTTGAAGCGTCTTGAGAACGGTGAGACCGACCTGAATGCAGCCTGGGGTGACGGCTATGGTCATCGCTCCTCTAAATATTTCTTCGGCGCCCCTTATTTGGATGGTCGCAAACCCAGTATTTTCCTCGGACGCGGCATCTATACCCGTCATAAGTTCATCGCCTACGATGTGGATCCCAAAACCCATCAACTGACAGAGCGTTGGTGCTGGACCAACAATCGTGCTGGCTCCCCGTGGTATGGTCAGGGCTATCACAACTATGCTATTGTAGATGTAGATTGGGACGGTCGCGATGAGATTGTATGGGGCAGTATGGTGATTGATGATAATGGTAAAGGCCTTTCAACCACCGGACTCGGTCATGGAGATGCTCAGCATCATGGCGACTTTAACCCTTATGTTCATGGTCAGGAGGGATTTTTCTGTAATGAAGACCGTCCCTCCAACAACTACCGCGACCTCACTACGTCCAAACTCTACTATCGTGCTGAAGGTAGCAATGATGATGGTCGCTCTATGGCGGGCAATTTCTGCAACAACTATCCTGGTGCGATGGGACTCTCTGCCCGTGACGAGGCTATCTCATGTGTCACAAACGGATACGTCTCTGGATTGACAAAAAATAACGTTACCCAGAACATGCGTATCTACTGGGATGATGACCTCTGTGAGGAGACGTTTAACTATATAAACGGTAAGAATACGGCTGGTGGTATCTACAAATATGGTAAAGGCCTGATAGAAACCCTTAACGGATCACTGACCAATAATGATACCAAGGGTACTCCCTGTTATCAAGGTGATATCTTCGGCGACTGGCGCGAGGAGGTCATCATGCGTACAGGTAATAACAGGATTCGTATCTACACTACTACCATCGAGACATCTTGGCGTAATTACTCGCTATGGTACGACCACCAGTATCGTAATGCGATGGTCTGGCAGATGTGTGGTTACAACCAACCACCTCACGCTTCCTATTTCCTGGGTGAACTGGAGGGCATCACCGCTGCTCCCCCGGCTCTTACGATGGAGGGACGTACGGAAATTGCCAATGGAGGAACGATCTCTAATAAGGACGAGGAAGTCATTACTTGTGAGACCAACGATATGACCATCAACATCACCGATGGTGCTACACCTTATTTATATATAGATAATGCACCCTCATGGGTTCAGGGCTCTGCACCCTCAGAGGCTACATCAGCTTCCTATAATATCACTTACCAGTATTATACCCACACCTTGCAGGGTGGGGGATTTGGTGGCACAACCCGTGTGGTAAAGCAGGGTGACGGCATTTTGGTATATCCCGAAAAGGATATGGTCTATAGCGGAAAGACCGATGTATGGGCAGGTACGTTGAATCTGAATGGTTCTATCGCCAACTCACCACTGTGGCTTAATCGTCTGACGAATCTCAATACCCCAGCGAAAGCTATTACCGTGAAGTCGCTGACTGCCGACTACGGGTCTACAACTACCATCGGTGGCGATGATGCTATCGGAACCCTCACAGCTACAGATTCGTTGAAGATGGGCTTCGGCTCACGTCTGAAGATCGATCTGTATAGTGATGGTGTCAAGGCTGATCAGATAAAAACGGCTAAGCTGATTGTAGAGACGAAAGATTGGAAAAGTGGTCCTCAATACAAGCAACCCGTCATAGAATTCAACTGTCACTTTGCCAATGGTGAAGAAAAACTTGCCATTGGTAAGTATCAACTCGGAACGATCAGCATTATTGAGGGCGATGTTGCCAATTTGAAGATTGAAGGCATAGCCAAAGTGAAGGCAACCCTCACGATTGAAAACGGAAAACTGGTTCTAAATGTGGAGGGTACACGTGAGGCTGCTGATGTGGAGTGGAACGCTACTCAGTCGAACGTGTGGGATGTGGCTACCACAGAAAATTTCGTGACCCATGATGCAGCACGTGCAGCAGAGACCTTTATCGAAGGTGATAATATCTGGTTTACTGACAACTCGTTGAACAAAAATGTTGAGATATCCGAAGGCACAGAGGTGAAGGCTGGCGATATCTACTTTACCGGTACAGAGAATTACACTTTCAGCGGTGCAGGTAAGATCGTTGAGGGCACATTCCATCACCAAGGAAGTGGCTCAGTCAAAATGGGCAACAACAATACTTACACCGGAGGAAACCACTTGACGGGTGGCACTACTATTGTCAGTTCGCTCTCCAATGCCACACAGGCCTACGGTAATCTTGGTGGCGTCACCACTACAGGTAGCAAATTCTCGATTGAGAATGGTGCTGTGCTGCAGAACACGGCGGCTGTGACCAATGGTTCTATCATCCGCATCGTAGGCAAGGGTGTTATCAAGACCGATGCTTCATTTACCCAGCAGGCTGCCATTGGTGGTGACACATTGGTAAAAACAGGTTCAGGTGCGCTCAACATTACTGGCAATCTCGTTATGACACGTACCATTGTCAAAGCTGGAAACTTGGATTTCAGCGGCACCAGCACCACAAAACCTGTGGAGCTGCAAGGCTCAGCTTCTATCTCGGGCGGAGGCTTTGTGGGTGCTCCGATCTATGTGGCCGAAGGGGCTAAGGCTACGCTGACGTTGACAAACACCAACTATCAAGCCTATTCTGGCTCTTTGACGGGTACAGGACAGTTGACGATCAATCCCACAAATACCGTGAACCGTGTGTCGATTACGGGTAATTGGAAGGATTTCAAGGGTACCATCGTATACAACAACACCTCTATTCTCATGCCTTTGAAGAACAGCGGTATGCCCAATGCCACGCTCAATACGGGAGCCAATACCAACATCGGTATTGCGGCATCCAGTGATAATGCATCCATTACTTATCCTATTGGTAAACTTATCGGCTCTGGTACGCTGCGTCATAAAGAGATGAACTTCGGCAACCAAAATAGCGTATCTGGCAATGTGACGTGGAAGGTCGGATCTTCCGAACTGGGTGACTTCACCTTCAATGGAACGATCTATGATGCAGGCAGTAAGAACAAATCAAACTTTGAGAAGGTTGGCGATTGTGCGATGACCGTAGGCGGTACGTGGGCTAACAGCGGAACGGTGACTATCTCAGAAGGAAGTATGATACTCGGACAAGGTAAGACACTCGGTAAGGGTGCGCTTACAGTAGCCGAGGGTGCTACATTGATGGGCATGAGTTCTGTCATCCGCTCCACATCCAAGGGTCATCCCTTTACCAACAGTAGTGTGACCATCATTGGCGCATTACGAGTAGGCTCTGATGGAAACTCCTCAGCAGGTTATTGGTATTTCGGTACGAAACCGCTTACCTTTGGGGCTACGGGTAAGCTTTATGTAGGTGTAAGTAGTTGCGCTACTAGCGAATCGGCACCCGGCTGTACGCATATCTGGGGTGATGAGGCCAATGGCTCTGTCACCTTTAAGGATGGCGCTACTATCTGTGTCTACCTCGATTCTACCTATGATCCTACTGCTAGCATAGGCACCGATGAGGCCAAGGCCGACTCTTTCTTTGTTTTTAACTTCCCGAAGGCTACTGTAGGTGATGTGAAGTTTGAACTGCCCGAGTTACCTGAGCATTATTACTGGGATACCACCAGCTTTAAGAACGGCTATCTACATGTTCGCTATAGCAGTTCGGTGGGTATGATGGGAGTTTCGTCAGGTGAAGAAGTCCATGTAGACGTCTTTGCATCCAACGGTGTCGTTGTGGCTAGTTATATGAGTAAACTCGCTGAGGCTAAGGCAGATTTCTATCGATTGCCGTTGCCAAAGGGGGTCTATATCTTGCGTATCAGAAGCAAAAAAAGCTTAAATTGTTTGTCGATAACAAAAAAATGAGTAACTTTGCGGCGTATTAAGACAAATCTTTTTATTATTTAATAACTTTCTAAAAACAAATCGTATGAGAAAACGTTTACTTTTTGCCTTAATGGCAATGTGCGTTGCTGTATCGGGTTATGCGCTCACGAAGGGTGAGTTCGTCTATACCCCACAGGGACGTTTCCAGATTACTGGAGATCTTATCGCCAAAAGCAATTTTGCTGATTGGACAGGATGGGAAGTGATTGGTGCAGGCAAAACTTTGGCTGATAAGTTTAATACAAATGCCAACGGCTATGCTGCAGGTTTTAATTCTGTTGTTTGTGTAGATGAACCTTCTGCTGATAATGTCGGTGAGGGTATGTATTTTAAATTTGAGCCAACATCATCAGATGGCGTTTATGTAGTTAGTTTTAAGTTGAAAGGGTCTTCTGATCTTGGGCTTCAGAAAGATAATCATGTGAGAAGCAGAGTCGTTGGTGATGGTTACGATGATTATCGAAGACAAACAAACTTGGTCGTTGTGGCAGGTAGTAAGAGCGCTGATTATACGTATCCACTTGCCGTTGTAAATGATGCAGATGGAAATCCTACAGATGATGTGCTTGTTATTAACACAGCTGAGGAGTTAACTGGTGAGTGGCAGACTTTCAACTATGCCATCGTAGGTGACGGTACACCTCGTACTTGGTTTATCTCTTTCACCACTTTGCCTACTAATATCGAAATCGCCGATCTTCAGATTGCACCTGCCATGCAGTTCGCTGATCTCCGTCAGCGTGATGCAATGCTGGAGAAACTAAAGGCTTATAGAGACTGCTACAACTGGAAAGAAGAGGTGTGGGCTCGGTTTGATGGTTATCCTGAAGTAATCGCAGGTCTAGAGGAGATTGGTGATGAAAGCGGTCAGGCAGGCCTTGACGAATTGTTGCCTGTAGCTCAGGAAGTCCTCGATGAGTTCCTTTATGAAAGTATGGACGATTATCTGGATGGTAATACTGACAACTATCTGGGTATCAAAACTACTGATGGCAATACTCAGAAGGTCAGCAATTATGGTGATTGGAGTTGTCTGCCTACAGGGCGCGCTTTCTGGAATAGCGGCGCATATCCTGACTTAGGTCATTTCGGTGGTAACAATAAATGGTGTTATGGTGCTCCAGATGATCCAATGGGAGTCTTTATGGAGGTGACATTCGATCCCGGTTCGTATGTGTTTACAATTGAAGGTTTGGCTGCTCTCCGTGAGCATCCCACTAGTACTTCTTGGTGGACTAACGAAGGATGGAATCCTGCCTATGGCGTGGCTTCCATTGTGAATACTGCAACTGGAGATACCCTCGTTTCTGTTGTCAAAGGTTTGGACTCTCGTGTTTACACTCCATTCATTGTACCTGTTCAGATTACAGAGGCAGGTACTTACCAGGTTGCCTTCAAGGCTTGGTGTAAAGATGAATACAAGGAGTTGGCAAATGGTTCGGTTGTCTATGTAAAGGATGCTACACTTTATGGAAAGAACGACAATAAGTATAATCAGAAGCAGCTGAGATATTATAACAATGTGACGACACAGATTACCACTGGTCGTGAGAATCTGACTACTGCTGCTGGTTATCTTGCTGATGATTCTTACTTCTGGGGTAAGGCTGCCTTGAAGAGTGTTGCTGACGAAATTGAGCCTAAGATTGCTGCCTATGAGGCTATGAGTCAGGATGATATCATTGCAACATTCGACAGAGATGTCTATGTGAATACAACATCAGAAGAGACTGGTCTGTTGCAGTATGAGGTTTACCAGCAGGCTACTAAACTCATCATTGCTGCTAATCGTGAGTTCGTGGCAGAAAATGATACCCTGAATTCTATGCAGGCTGTCATTGACAATGCTGAGACCACCATCGGTATGCGTATCTATGACTCTGCAACCGGTAAGGCTACCCTCCAGGCTGCTATTGACAAGGCTAAGGGCATCTTCGATCAGATGAAGGCTTCACAGTACAGCGAGGAGAATGCTGCCGCTATCGTGGCTGCTAATGCCGAACTGAACGAGGCTGTTGCTGTCTTTACAACGACGATTCCTGCTGACTGTATCGCAACGATTATTGATATCGACTTCGAGAAGAATGCAGAATTGAATATTGATAACTTCCTCTATTACATTTCTGGCGCTAAGGGTTCAATGGAGTTCTCTTCATGGACTGATCAGGAGCCTACAAACCAGGAGTTCCAGAAGGGTTATTGGGCAAATGGTGAGCAGCTGTGGAAGGGCTATCTGCGTGTTGGTCAGGGTACAGGTACAACTATCTTCGATCCGACAGAGAATGGTTCTATGGGCACCAACATCCTGAAGGTTGCCTGCGACTTCTATGTACAGGGTCTTAGCGGCAAGTCACTCGGTTTCTTCCTGAAGGATGCAGAAGATGTTGATATCTTCGGTCTGTTCCACAACTTCTATAACAATACGAACACAACGAACACAACAGAAGTTAACACAGACTATATCTGGGCTAAGTCAGGTGGTAGCTATGCCAATGCTTCTCCTGCCGATGCAACAGACTCCATAACGGCTAATCCTCTGGAGAAGACTCATTTCGAGGTGATCATGGACTATGGTAGAAAGAGCATTTACAGCACCATCACCAGTGTTAATGGTTCAACTGCTTCTAATGAGTTCGTTTTGGAGGCTATTCCTACCAAGTTCATCCTCCAGTGTGACTACAACAACAATGACCGTCGTGCATGGTTCGACAACCTGTTGATTCAGCGTATCACCGCTGGTGCAACCGAGGCGTTCGATCCCTCAGGAATTGATGTTATAAAGGCTGCTCCTAAGACTGATGAGAGTATCTACACGCTCAGTGGTCAGAAGCTGATGACAGCTCCTACGAAGGGTATTTACATCCAGAACGGTAAGAAGTTCGTAGTGAAGTAATTCACATATCCCATATTAATCTTTAATAACCCACCCTTATTGCCGAATAAGGGTGGGTTATTTTGCAATAACCCTTGGTTATTTGATAATAAGGCTTAGATATTTGGCGAAACACCACCTATTTTAAAAAAATGGTTGTTAAATAGTTGCAAGATTCAATAATTTTTTGTTATTTTGCACCTCAAATCCCTAGCAAATCAAAATAAATTATTAATATAACAAACCATTTATGAAAAAACTCTTTTTGTATGCATCCCTTTTGTGCATAGGCCTGGTGTCCTGTAAGAAGGATTACTTGGTGCCAGAGGGAGAATTGCCATCCTGGCTTGGCGAGAGTATCTACAAAGAGCTTCAGCAGTCTTCACAGCTTGAAGGCACGTTTAATACGTACTGCAGGCTGATAGACGACTTAGGTTATACCGAGGTGCTGAGCAAGACTGGTAGTAAGACGATCTTCCCGGCCAATGATGATGCCTTTGCAAGATTCTTTGCAGGGGGACAGAACAAGTTTGGTGTTAGCAGCTATGATCAGCTGACGCACTCGCAGAAGGCAGAGTTGTTGTTCTCGACGATGATCGACAATGCCATCCTCGTAGGTACGCTGTCGAACAAGCAGAACAATGCTGGCAACATGTTGCAGGGCCAGTTGGTGAAGCACGCCACAAACATGCGTCTCACGTATGCTGTGGTGCCGTTCGCAGCTCAGGACATGCCTGCCAACAACAAGTATTTCTCACGTTTCAAGAGCGGAAACAGTCAGATTCTGGCTGTGTTTGACAACACCATCGCTCCGATGGTGCATCTCACAGGTGAGTATATGCTGAACAACAACATGACGGTGACTGGCGACAACAGCGACTTCAAGGTGTTGACAGGTCAGGATTATGTTGATGGTGACGCCTACGTGTTCGACAAGAAGGTGGTGAAGGCCGATGTAGTATGTCAGAACGGTTATATCCACCAGCTGAACGAAGTGTTGGTGAATCCCGGCAATATGGCAGAGATCCTGCGCTCAAGCAGCGACACCCGCTATATCTCACGTATGCTCGACTACTATAGCTTCCCGGAAGCCGACCTGACGCTGACGGAGCAGTACAATGAGACATCGGGCAATAGTCAGGATACGGTGTTTGCCATCCGCTATCTGAGCAAGAACTCGCAGCGTGCCAAGTTGGCACAGCCAATACGTGGTATGACCGTTGCCGACAACCGTCTGCTCGACTTCGACCCGGGTTGGAACTACTATAATCCCACGCTGAAGGGTCAGCCTGTGGATGACGATGCAGAGATTGCTGCCTTCCTGGCACCTGATGATAAGGCTGTAGAGGACTATTTCCTCAAGGAGTCGGCCTATATCCTCAAGAACCTGGGTGTTCCCGGTCTTGAGCTCTCGTCATCTACCCTCAACGACCATCTGGATGCCATTTACAACAACGATCCCTCGATCTTTGCCAGCATCCTGAACAACGTAATGAAACCTTATCTGACCAAGACGGTGCCCAGCACCTTCTCTACGGTACAGAACGATGCTTTCGAGTTCCTGGATGTCACAAGAGATGACATTATCAAGAAGGACAACGGCAATTACGACGTGACCATCGCCAACAATGGTGTGATC